>Ga0197142_1000791_pt1 | contig 29641 bp, 20 predicted proteins | sample GBS60_MetaG_FD_148614 | JGI IMG/M metagenome (GOLD analysis project Ga0197142, IMG submission 148614) | Sediment microbial communities from Great Boiling Springs, Gerlach, Nevada, United States - GBS 60_MetaG | ecosystem: Environmental > Aquatic > Thermal springs > Hot (42-90C) > Sediment... | reverse complement strand
AAGCCCTTGGCTGAACCTATGCCATTCGCCAACGCTCGCTTGAACTTCTCTGGTTCGGTTACCATAAGAATACCTTCGAATGTTACGCCAAGATGTCTTATCTTGCCGCTAATCCCAGACTTCTTGCTGTCGAAATTACCAATAGCGACAATTTCGCACTTGTCTTCAATTAACTCAAAACCGTTCTCCCCTGCTTTTCGACGTAACCATCCCATCTGCTTCTCCTCGCCGAATAGACCAACACGTGCCGAAGTTACATTTCCTTCAGCATCCACCTTGGCAATCTTCTTGGTAGGATTGGCCCTGAGTCGAAAGCGCAGAACCTGGCCAGGATGTATAAGTGGATCGTAATCCTTAACAGCAGGATACTCAGCAAGATAGCCGTCTAAAACATTTAGATACGACCAGTCCGGCCGAATCTTTGACTGGACGAGAACCGTCGGTTTCCCGTTTATTTCGTCTACACGGAACAACATGCGAGCCGCTTCCCAAACCTCTCTTTCGGCCCCAAATGCCTTGGATAGGGTTCGATGCATCTGATAAGAATCCCACAATTCTGTTTGAACCTGCCGCGAGTATGGGTTCAAAACTAACCGAGAAAGATATAGACTCATAAGATCCTCCAGGGAAGCTCGTTCGTGTCGATTTCTATACGCCTACACCGGCGGAAGTCGTAAAAACGAAATTGATTGATGCGCATTGCGTCTTGCCGCTCATACTCGCCCTCGGAATCCTCTATCCACGCCGTGAGTATCGGCCCCTTGCCATTTTTTCGGAGCATATCGCGCTCTCTAGGTGACCGGGGAGCCGCCCACTCAGCTCTGCGAAGCGCATCCTCAATACCGGCGTAGTCTTCTGTCAACCGGTCGAACACAGGACGAGTCGGCACGCACGCTTTGCGACCGAGATACAGCGGCCACTTGGGTTTTTGCAAACGCTCGGCTAGTCTCTCAAGTAGACCAGGATTGCTGGCCCGGTGCTCGGCCTTCACTGACAAAGCTACAAGAAATGCCGCGTCGTGGAGGTAGTCACGCGGCGATACGACCGTGTATTCGCCGTGTTCCATTGCCTTTTCAAGACTCTTCGCAGTGCCTCCACTATGTTTGAACCCTCCCTCAGCGGTGCGGTGATATCCAGTAACCGTATGGTAATCACTAACAATGATCCCTGGACGGTCGACGCGAACTCCGAATAGCAACAACCGATCTAGTTCTTCAAGCATTCTGTCTTTTCTAGGAAGCCCTATTGCACAACCGAGAAGGCCAATAACTCCGGATTTAGTCGGTTCCAAGCCGGTATCGCGCACATCCCAACAAGAACGTGTACCCCAAGATTGTATAGGGCCTTCCAACCTAAGAAGCAGTATTGACTGACTCACCGAGCACCTCCGCCTCCACTTCTTTGAGAAGATCTTTCAAACTATCGAGTTGTTTGACATTAAGGATTTCAATGTCGCTAAACTTGGTCAGCAGCAAACGCTTACGAGCTTCAAGGTCGTACATCTGTGTGAGCTTTTCGCATTCGTCTTTCAGAGCTTTTATGGACTCCATCTCAAGGCCGTTCTCGGTTCTAGGGTTTACCGGCGTGCAGAATGCATTGGCGTAGCTAACTGGTAGGTTTTGGTCGCGGATTTCAACCCATACCAGGCAAGGCAACTGATGTGCAGCGAACGAGTTTTGCTTTCCTGTAGGCGTTACTCGGCAAGCGGCTTCGATTAAAGCCCGGATTGCTTTCGCTGCGATTTCTCGAGCTTTTTTCTCGTCTTCGGGTTTGACCTCTTGCTTGAACGCCTTTCTGGTTAGGTTGTCCACTAGCCCCTCTAAGTGGACATTGAAGTACTTGTAATAACAGGCAGAATTGAACTCCACATGACCGATCATGTCGGCCCCGGCACCGGCTTCGTCTTCTGCATCTCGTTCAAGGTCGTCAACAGCTGTAAAGAAGTCGAATTCGTGATCTACCTTATGGGTACTAACAGCATGGGCAAATTGGCAAGAGGCTTCGACGTCCAGAAATGCTTCGCTAGTAACCATACGCCCGAAAAGGGCTATGTCGACGGAAACGGGTCTAAATCCTTTGTCCTCTGCCTGCTTCTGAAGGTCTTTCGCGCTAACTTTTTCAAACTTTTCTTTATTACCTGCTTCTCGCGCAGCCTTCTCGATAACCTCGCAGACAGATGAGATGTCATCGTCAGTTAGAAACATGGTCTGTGCAGTTCTGTAGTGCCCGGTAGCATTTGACTCCTGCTCCTTTCCCGCTTCGGTGCCGAATCCGCTCGCCTTTTTGGCGCCTATTTCTGCCAGTTCTGCGCTCAATCCCGCAGAGAGCAAATGATTTCTTACTAGCTCGGGTAGACTGCGCGTCCTGGTAGCGAGAAGACCTTTAAGTTGCTCTGTGAAAATGCTCGAGCGCCGTATGCTTCGCTTCAAGCACTGGCTTGAAATACGTGCTCGTCTATAGCCGCCAAAAAACGCTTCCTTTGGACTTCCAGTATCATCTCTATTGAGATTGCTCGGGGCGTGGTTTTGAAGAATGTGGACTTCGATTAGCATTACATTAACTCCTTTCTATTTTGACTGATCGGATGATGTGTTGACGTCTTCAGAACCCTGGCTGCTAAAGAAACTGCGAGCCCATTCTTTCTGAACCCATCTATCGGGAGAGTTCCAGTTTCTAACGTGTTTCAATAAGTTTTGCCAATTAGTTCCTACTCCCTTTCTCGAGGCATAGCAAACCATCTGGCGAAGCCTATATGGTAGGTCGCCATCGCCTGTCCGCGGATCATAGTCACTGTCAAGCAGTATATGGAACCGTCGTCTTATGGATTCACTATTGGTTCCTGCAATAGCTCGTTTCCATGTGTCGCCAAAGTTGCCTTCGGCGCGATGACGGCCCGACCTGATATCCGAAGTCTTGTATTGCGCAAGTAGGCTGGCAACTAAGAATGCTGTAGGTTCCGTGGCTACTCCGCGGATAAGACCGAAGAACCATGGGCACCGGCCCTCAACAGGGTCGCGAGCGCCGCACCCGCGCCTGAGCATCGCGAGTTGGCCCGTGTCGAGTTGCTCTATGCTTTGAATGAACTCATCTTCGCGAGTCCTTTCTGCTGAACTCATACAATAACCTCCTCTAGCTTTCTCTCTAGTCTGGTCCGTGCGCGGACCTGGCGTTCAAGTGCATCACTATCGGCATCCATATCAGCCGCCGCAGCTTCAAACTGCTCAATTGCAAGGGTTTTGATCGCATTGCGCCAACCATTCGCCGTCACAGCGATAAGATCTGGATTGTCCGGCGCGTTGGCATCGAGTGAAGCGAAACCATGCATTAGCGGATAAAAGTTCGATTCCAGGCGCTGCCAATAGGCGCGTTCGCAGCGATCAGCCAAATTCCGAACAGGCGATTTGGAATCTCTCTCAAAATTGGGGGCTAGCTCGAGAATCGAGGAACGAAGGGCCCTTGCCGCACTCTCAGCTCGCTGTAGTTCGTGATGAACGAGACTGCCCAAGCGGGTTGACTGACCTAGCTTGGCTGGCACTGACCAAGTGGATTTGATCCACTCGAAGATTTTCATATTTTGGTCAGTGCGCATTCCATACACCTGAATTGTTAGATCGCTGTCCTCGCGGCTGATCTCAAACGCCTGCTGAACGACATCGGGCCGTTGATAGGCCACCTTGTTATCGCCTGTGCCCCTGCCGTACACATCTTCTCTCAAGAGTGTAAGCGGTCCAATGTCGCGCCATGGAGGACGATTCTCACGCAAGCGTATTGGCGTCACCTTATCTTTTTCGTATTTGTAAGCAACGTTTGCATCAATCCAGGACAGACGGGTACTATCGCCTTTCGTGAAGTACATTTCTCTCACGCGATTATCATCATCAGGAACTAGCTGAATACAACGTGGCCGCCAGGTCAACGCTTCGACAGTAGTCGTATGGGTTCGTTCGTCACCTGGAACCCTGGTTTGTCGCCAAGCTACTGGCTCGTCCCCGCGATCTTGTTTGGTGCGCAGCGGAATATTTATCACTATGGTTTGGAAAAGATTCAAACCCATTGGTAGTACATATAAAGGAGGCGCGCCGTTAATAGATGGACTCAGTCCAGCACCTCCAGCAGTCATAAACGGAGCGATTGTGGTAAGCAAACGAGCGGCTTGCTCAACCGAAAACCACACGTCGTCCTCGTGTTCGTGGTACCATAAAACTACGTTAGTCCCACTCGAAACAGCAGGGAACAACCCAGCGATAGATTTGCTATTTTTTCCGTACATTCTTGTTTGTAGGAATGGCCTTTCGGGATGAAACAGGTCGAAGACGTCGCCGCATTTATTTGCGTAGTCTTTGAACAAGTTCATTTCGAAGCAGCCTTTTTCGATTAAATTCTTAAGATGGGATATGTGCTCTGGTCTGCGTCCGGCGAGAATCAAGGCATCCAGCACGAAAGCTACTAGCAGCCGGTATAACCCGAACTCGACGATTGGGGCAGGGTCACGGATCTCACGCAGCTTGGGCGCTTGCTCCAGACAAGACAGAATGCCTAATTCTTTTCGAGACCCGTCAAGTCCGATTACTGGTATCCACGGATCCGTAAGCACATTGAATGAGTGATGACTCATTGCACCCTCCTAACTATAAGTCCGAGTTCTTGATTGTAGGTAACCTGATATCGATTCTGTTTTTCGTCTACCCCCTCCCACAAGCTATCAGCGTTGAGAGGTAGAAGCACCAGTCCTTTCAATTTTCCTCTAGCTTCCACACTTGCGCGGAAGCCTTCTGAAGGGTTTCGAAGCGGCAGATAACTGGGGAGCTTGATCGACCGCTGGTATAGACTGCGAACTTCGCTCATAGGCAACTCACCTGACTCAATATGCTCAACATTCGATTCATCTACAAGAATGGCTGTTCGTTCGTTGGCACCGATTCGTGTCTTAGCCCGCCATCCGTTGCCGTCGTCACTATCATCGCCAGACGGCTCGTTGTATACGGGCTGGAAGTACTGCTTGTCAGGGGCGCATAAAACATACTGCTCACCTTGGATCTCGAGGTATTTAGTGTCTTTGCACCAAGCATCATCTGCTTTCCTGATCTGTTCCCACGGAACTGCGCTCTGTTCCCATTCGTCGGAGCCGTAGCAACGTTCAATCAGAACTCTAAAGTCTTGCGGCAGGCGTACCTCGCGCGTGTCAGCTAGGATCGCCAGAGTTCTCAGAAGAGGCTTCTCGGCATAGACGTAGCTAGTTTCGTCTAAGTTCAAACTTCCTTCCTTGGGAAGCAGCACGTGAAGAACCGGCTGGCCGCGCTCGTCATCGCCTGTACTTATGAGTTTGCCTTCCTTTGTTCGCGCGTGCCTTTTGATTCGCCCGCTGCGCTGCAACAGAAGGTCCATGGGTGCAATCTCGCTGATCATGTGGTCGAAATCCACGTCTAGGCTTTGCTCAACCACCTGGGTTGCCACCAGCACAAACTTCCCGGGGCGATTTTTCGAGTCTTTGCCGAACAGGTCGAGAACCCTTTCCGTGATCCTTTGCCGGTCGCAAGCCATAAAGCGGGAATGGAAGAGCAACTTTTCGTTTTCGGAAACCTTGAGTGCTTTGTAAACATCTTGCGCCTGCTTCACCGTGTTTAGAATAACACAGCAGCATCCGCCGTCCTTTACCAACTCCTCGGCCTTCGCCGCCGTCTTCTCGGCATCGCCAAGCAGTCCAGGATGGGTTTCGATCTTCAGAGTTCTGCTTGATAAGGCTTCGGCCGGAATCGTCCAAGCTTCTTTTCCCGGCTCTGCCACGGTAACCAGCGGATAATGATCTTGCTGCGCGGGATCATTATCATTGCAAGTTGCACCATAAGCTTCGATCATTGCCTTCCGCTGCTTGGTAGAAAGCGTTGCCGAGAGCATAACCACAGGAATCTTAAGGCACGCACACCAATTTAACAGCCGGCAGATGATAGCGCTCATATAGGCATCATAAGCATGCACCTCATCGATGACCAACACCCGGTCCGCAAGTCCATATAGCCTTAGAAAGCCAAACTTCACGTTCATTCCCGCAAGCATTGCCTGATCAACTGTCCCTACTCCGTGGGCAGCGAGCATAGCACGGCGGGTTGGCCTGAACCATGCGGCGGCAAGAGATCGGTCGTCGCCCGGCTCACCGACTGCAGGCGGCTTCTCTGGTTCTTTGTCATCGCGCAACCATGCCATACCGTGGACTAGTTTGACATCCTCCTCGCTACCCATCTTCTTAAGGTAGTCGTCTCGATAGCGCCCGTATAGAGACTCGCTAGTCGCCATGGTAGGCAAAGCCACGTACATGCCATGGTAGCCTTTATCTCGCCATCTCTCGGCCAGAATCCAGGCGGCTTCCGTCTTGCCCTCGCCCATTGGTGCTTCGATGATGACCAGTCCCGGCGAGATGTCTTCCTCCAGAACACGCTGCTGGATCGGCCTAGGATTTTCAACAACGGATGTCGGTTTTCCAGACCAATTGTGCCGTTCCAATCCTATACATCTAACCCATTTTTTCGCTACCTTTTTCGCTTTATCAAAGTATTCTTGCGGGTCTTCGACGTTCTTAAGTCGATCATTATTTAAGAATCCTTCGTTGCTAGCAATCCAATCACAGAGAACGACGTGTCCGGCTAAGCGCATTCCCAGGTCGCTCAAGTTTGTTTTTTCTTCGGAGAACTTATTGGGGAAATTTGTTAAATCGAGTACGCTCTGGAGCATACGGCAAAGCTCCTTCTGCGCTTCAACGTATTTTTCGGGCACGCTTCGTGCAACATCGTTCCAATAACCGTGATGTGCCACCACCGCGCGAGCCAGCGCATAGGCCGTTAATTCAGCCATTCGTTGGTCCAACAGCCACTGGCGAATAAATTCGGCGGAGATTCTTTCGTGTCGACACGGCACATCGGCGGTTCGCTTGAAACCAGCCTGTTCCAGTTCGTCAGAATACGACACCGTTTCGTCGCTAGAGTTTCTTGCTGTCTGATGCTGAAAGAATGGATCGGCCTTACCGATGTCGTGTAGTCCTACCAGAAAAGCCGTCTGTTCTTTGCTCAGAGGAAAGTCGCGTAGCGAATCGTAAAGCGCGAGTGATACGGCAGCGGCGTCAAGCATGTGCTTCCAAAGAGGATGTCGGGGGCAGCTCTTTGCCCATAGCTTCTTTACGTTGCCGAGTGCACAATTGCCAGAAGTCATTATTAATCACCTTTATACCAAAAGAACAGCCATTCGTGCCATCTAAACCAAAAAGGCTGTCCGACACTAAAAAAGGTTACTCCAATTATAAGTCAGCTTGCCAGAATTGTGAAGTGACAAAACATGTCAGTGGATATTTAGAGTTATTATTGAAATATTGGTTTTAAATATTTTGATATATTGACTTGTTTCGCGCCTGCACAAATCAATCCAAATTCGCAACCTTTTGGACTCGAAAATGCCAAGCCTCGATATACAGAGAGCACGTGCACAAGCGGAGAATTTGTCCTCGATATCGGCCTCAAGACAAGGAATCTTAATCCATTATCCATTTGTATCTCCATTGCCTCATCGGCCCGGTGGGAACCAAGCAGCTATCACTTCCTCGAGCTCTTCAGCTTACAATTCTCTCGCGACGTGTTCCTCCTTCTTAACGCTTGATATCCTTAACTTAGAAAGAGTGATGTGCCTTGCCTAACTCAGCGCCAATTTTACAATCAACAGTGCATTCTACCTGCGTGCGGCACTTGTTTGACGGCGGGGAGATATGATGCTATAATACAGGTGGTTCGAAAAAGCCAGTTCGAGTGCGGGATGCCAGCGCCTTCGGCTAAAAGAGGGAAGCTAACCGCAAAAAGTAATCTCGTTAATACCGAAGGTCTTATCAGATCGAATATAGTACGCGGGAGTAGTTCAGTGGTAGAGCGTCAGCTTCCCAAGCTGAATGTCGCGGGTTCGAATCCCGTCTCCCGCTCCAGATGAGGCGACGTAGCCAAGTGGCTAAGGCAGCGGTCTGCAAAACCGCTATCATGGGTTCGATTCCCATCGTCGCCTCCAATATTTTGTACTAAGGAACTTTCATCTGCCCACGAAATCCCAGAAATTGCGGCCGAATAGACACTCTACATCTCGACGAATCTCGTCTTCAGTGACGTTCCAACCCGCATCCATTATATCTAGATACTTATCTAAAAGAACTTCGGCAATTATCTGCCTGGAATGTGACCATTTGTAAATCACTTGATCCAACACGCGGGCATCAGAGTGTTGGGGAATCATACTCAAACCGAGCAACTCCAGTCGCATCCTGGTGATCTCGTCTATCAAGCTCGGATTGTTGAGGAACCACCAGCAGCCGAATATCATCAAATTGCGGAACTTTCGCGCGACTACACATAACTCGTGCTGGTTCTCCCGCGAGAGCATTGTCACCATAAACTTGACGTTCGGATATTGGCGGCAGAGGTATTCGATAACTTCTATATGGCTCTTGCCTACGGAATCGCCTGCCAGCCTGAGCCCGGGATTCACGAGTTTCTTCACACCGATCATCATCGCGAAAGGCCTCCCAGTTTCCTCAGCCACCGGCAACACGCAATTCTCGACTATCTTTACCCGAGGCGACTCTTCAGGGAACACAAAGCCAGGAGGCAGCGAAACCGCCATATAGACAGCGTTCATTCGCTTGATCCAATCGGTTAGAAACCTCTGTACCTCCCCATAGGTATTCCCGCCGAAATGCGTTGAAACTTTATATCCCCATTCGTTCAGGCGAGGCACTGCTTCTTCCCAATTGTTAAGAAGACCGTCGATGCGCAAAGCGGCGTGGAAGCGTTCGTCCACTGGTCTACCCTCGAGCCAGCAGGAACGCTCCAGATCGTCAAACGGGTCGTTCGTCGTCACCACACTTTCTATTTTGGCGACTTCGAATACCAAATCGACAAAGTCTTCTACCTTTTTAAATTCGGTGTAATATTTCCGATAAGCTGAAAGGTCGCGAGAGGCAACATCAAGCCCAAGCTCGTTCAGAACAGTCAACACCCCACGACATGCCTCACTAACCGGCGAGTGCTCGATAAATAGCGTCCGCCACACCAAATCCGCCTGGTCGCGCTTGCTCATAGACCAAAACTTTTCGTACGGCATGTCTACCCATCGCATCGTTTCCGCGACTAAATAGTGATACGTTAACAGCTCATCCACTCCCCAAAGCAAAATTTCGCCAAAGCTTGGGGTATAAAGATGTGTGTGGATGTCAGTAACCGGAGTCTCATTAACGACTTTTGCGACCGTTTCCATCAACCAGCCTGTTTGCTCTAATTCCTCTGTTTCCTCAAAGCTTAGAGCGTCCATCCATTCGTTACCATTATTTTTTTTCATTAGTTCAATTCGCTCCCTGATTCAATTCGAGATCTTCAGCAAGTTTAATTAAGTAGTCGCGAACCCGCTTGGTATATTCCGCCTGCACATCGGGTTTGAGACTGTAGAATCGGTCTCGATAAAGGAAGTTACCCTTTTCGTCCTTTGCGCCCACCATACCAAAAGAAAAATCCGTAAAGAATCTGTCCTGCGGCAGACGTTTGAACTCGGCACCTTCCGCACGACGTCTTCCCTCTACCATCTTAACATATTCAGCCGCCACAGCACTGCCAGCATCAGCTTCAGCCTTAGCGCTAACGAGCGTGTAATCCCACCACTCATTGAAAAAGCTCGGATCCAGATCTGCCAACACCTCCGAAAGTATTAGCTGCAACTTACCCGAAACTTTCAGTTTCAACTTGCCGCCGCACGCTCTGGAAATAGTACGGTAGGTAGTCGAGCTCTTATCCGAACCCGAGTGGAAATCTAGCATCGTGCCGTAATCTTCCGCAATTGATGCCATCTCCCTCACTCGAGCTTCGAGCCCCGGCATCCCGTCGGGCAGTCGATAGTCAACACGCTTCTCGAACCCGACATTAGGCGCAATGAAGTTTACTGTCACCCCTTTCCTAGTCAGTCGATCCAACACGTAACGAAGCTCTTCAGGCTTAGTAATGCCCGGCCCTTCGTCAAGCGAAAACTCGTAGTCAAATGCTTCTCCATTCTTTATGCTCTTTATATAGTTATACAGCTCAACGCCGGCTTCGATAGCAACATCATATCGCCCCGAAAGATCGCTACTAGAAAAGTCGAAGAGCGCAGAGGTGTCTAAGGTAAAGAAAGTGAAATATTTGCCACAATCGATAAGGTACTTCGCCTTTCTCAAACCAGCCTCATCAGCAGATTTAACCGGAACGTGGTCGAGGTCCGCACCGTAGGGCTGGGTAACACCATTCTCGATATGGCTCACTACTCCCGCAAGCCATAATCCTTGAATGCTCGAACCAGTATGACCGATGTTTAGGCTGCCGTGTCCGGGCAAATATGCAACTTCCGAGCTGGGAGGAGAAAGAATCATATCCATCGGCGCGAGCTCGCGATAAGCCGAGTTCTGGATCGTCTCTGCCGGTCCGCCTATTATTTCCAACGCCTCGATGATACCGGGCCATACGGTAATGGTTTGGCGATTGCCTACTCCAATGCGCGGAACATTGCCGAACGCACGAGGACTATAGCGCGGAGCAATGTCGGTTATATATCGCTTCACAGAGTCCGTGTTTAGCGGCATCACGACAACTTTGCCGCCTGCAAGCATGCCGACTATATCCGTAGATATACTAATAGGCTGCTCCGCAACAGCAATGAGCACCTTCTGTCCGTCACCCAGATTCAGGATAAAATAACCTGTGCCGTCCTTGATCGCCGCAGATGAGGGAACAGCTTGTGTGCCGACAAGCACACCCTTCAAACAACCTTCACAGTGTGCTGTTGCCATCGCCCGAGCACACTCCTCAAGAAACGCTTCCCGAGCTTTACACTGTTGCAGCGCAGCTGTCTGATCCCATGTATAAGTATCTAAAACCGCCGGATTCTTGGAGGGGTCAAAATCGATACTGTTGAATCTCACTCGCAGAAATCCTTTCGATGGTAAATCTTGGCTATCCCAGGCAGAATCAGGCAATAGAATAAGCCCTCACGCTTTACTTGTCAATCCTGCAACATACAAGATCATCACAAGTTCGGCCAGACGCAGAGAAATCGCAAGCCCGAGTTTGCGTATCTGAACGTTCAGTATTACCAGAAAGAAGAATATCCCAATCACAGCGGACGGCATCTGCAGAAACTCGATTTGAACCTTCCCTAACACCAAATCTGTATAGGAAACAACCAAGCAAACGAAGACAACAAGCATCAATCCAACTAGGATAGCACAGATAAAAGAGAACAAACCAATTAACGATGCGCATGAGGTTGCATAAAACCCTAGCTTGCCTTTTCTAGCCGCTCACAAGCATATACTTTGCTTGGCTCTTGAAACCTACCGCGATTTAGAGCGCGGTGGGCAGAGTTGATGAGTTCCTCTACCGTAGATGCGTTATCGGGGAATGAGGCAATTGCCGCGCTGACACTCACAGGATCGCCACCCATTTTCACAGACTCTAGCGATTGGTGAAGTCTCTCAGCGACTTCAAACGCTTGCTCTGGACTTATTTCTGGAAGCACCACTATCAGCCTGCCTAGTGAATATCGAACAACCACGTCATATTCTCTCAGACCAGATTTTAGAATTCTGCCTATCTCGCCGACAATTGAATCCAACTTCTCGCGGTCCACCGATTCAAGCAGACGAGGCAGTCCGTCAATATCAAACACCGCCAGCGAGACCTGTTTCCCCAAGCGTTCGGCTCGACTAAGCTCACTGGATAGGAACATCTCCAAATAGCGACGGTTGGCGAGTCCGGTTGAAGGGTCAACAAACACCCACGAATCGGCGGTCTTGGTTTCATCGGCTGCAGGTTCTTTTTCATTGCTAAGATTGCTGCTTTGCCGACCGCTGTTGCGAAGTGCAAAGCGAAACATGCCCACAACCACAATTGGAGCAAGTAGCACATAGCTAGGCGCTAACGCACACAATATAGCTATCTGCCAGCCTGCAACTATTACCACTATCCAAGAAGTTAGAACGAATGAAGCTCGCTGATTAGGTTGCGCTGAGTTCCGTTTGACAACACCGGCCACTAACGCAATCAAAACCGAGGCTGCTACATAGGCGAGACCTGCCCAGAAAACAGGAAGAAGTGAGGCGGTTTCGTGAGGACTTGTGGGATTTCCGCCTGATGTGATGTATACCGAAGATGCAATCGCACATACTATCGCGGGTTTCAGCACAATGTAAGCAATTTGTACAATCGACTTGCGTTCCTCAGGTTCGGCGCAAATAAGGCGCCCAAGACTAGCGAACATTGCCGGAACAGCCGCACTCTGAACTCCCAATGTGAGAGCTCCGGCAAACAATACCGGATGTATCAAAGGTATAACAATTGGACCGTCGCGAGCCGATTGAAAGCGTACCGTTATCGGTCCACCTAACAACGCAAGACCTATTAGAACAAGCAAACGTGCGTCCTGTTCCCTACCGACGGCAGTGACAATATAATATACTGTGGCCGCACATATCGCCGACGCGAGGACTACTGCGGGCAATATTGCTCGACCCCAAATCCGATGGATTACTGTATTCGCCGATCCTTCAGCGCATCTTGACGTAACAGCCGTCGTCTCTTGGACTATTCGATTCATGGACAGGCAATAAATCCGTTATGGTCTAAAGGCAAACAATTCCAGCGCCGTATAAAATCCAGTTTACTGAGTTATACCTTAAACTGAGCTAAATTTTACAAAAGTTGTATTTTGCAAAGTTATCAGGCAGCTTTTGCTTGCTTGTGGGATCGCTTATCTCGATACATAGCGGCATCGGCTACAGCCAAGAGCGATTCAGGATCGTGTGCATCGTTCGGGTAGCTTGCCATGCCAATGCTCACCCCGATTTTAACTGATGTCTTACCAAAAGCGCGATGAACGTATCGGTCGAACTCGCGCCTTATCCTTTCCACCGTATGAACAGCCTCTTGTGCAGTAGTGCCCGGAAGAACCACCACAAACTCGTCCCCGCCGTTCCGCACAGCCACATCGTAGTCCCTTAGCTGTCGGCGCAATATATCGGCGACGTCTTTCAAAACTACATCTCCTTTGAAATGACCAAACGTGTCGTTAACTGCTTTAAAGTTGTCCAGATCGATACCAAGGACAGTAACAGTCTCACATTGGCGCGAGGCTCGGTTAAGTTCTCGTTCCAAATAACTCCTCAGATATCTGGCATTATATAGACCGGTTATAGGGTCTTTCATTGCGGAATCCCGCAAGTTCTCGAAAGCGATGGCGTTCTGAATGGCAACCGCCGCTCGGTTTGCCACCGGCATTAGCGTGCGGATGTCGTCCGAAGAGAAAGCATGTGCGTGACATTCGTATAGGTTGATAGTACCCAGTATTCTTCCGAGGTTCACTATCGGTATCACCATACAGGACTTAAAGTCAAGCGCCAAACTTAGATCATTAGGATCGTAACTGCCTACAAAAGGTTTCACACGCGACAAAGTTTTGCCCGTAACGCCTTTGCCGAACCTCGCTCGTGCTCCTTTTAGTACCTCCTGGTGCATTCCCACTGCGGCACGTACTACGAGAGTATTTGGAGCGGATTCGTCCAGCAAGAGAACGGCGCACGCAGCCGCTTCTACCAGTCTTCTGGTTTTGTGCGCCAGAAGGGTCAATACCTCGTCGAGTTCAAGAGTGCTGGAGAGTGTTTCCGCAATCTCGAAAAGCGAAACCAACTCGCGGTTTGCTTGGGCTATAAGATCTGCTACCTCACAGCTATTATCGGAGGAGGCATCATCCGATTTCAACGGGTGCATCTCATCGGAACAGATCGTTGAAGCAATTTCGGCTTCCACTTCCAGCAGCGCACTAACAACTCTAGGGTCGAAGTGACTCCCCGAAAGCTTCTCGATATGTTCTACTGCCCGCCTATGCGACCAGCCCGGACGATAACATCGGTCGGAAACCAAAGCATCGTAGACCTCCGCGACAGCAATTATGCGAGATTCCAGAGGTATCTGATCACCAACCAAGTGATCAGGATAACCGGTGCCGTCGTACCTCTCATGATGATGACGCACTATGTTTGCAATATCCCATGGGTAGTCTACACGTTCGAGAATCTTCGCGCCAACGTTAGCGTGGTTGGCTATCTTAGCAAATTCGTCGGGGTCGAGCGGCCCCGGTTTGAGCAGGATATACTCCGGTACGCCAAGCTTGCCAACGTCATGCACTAAAGCTGCAATACTCAACGCGTCCTGATTGTCCGAACTGAGCCCCATCTTTTCAGCGATTAGCATACATATCTTACGAACGCGACATACATGATGCTGTTCGTAACAATCTTTAGCCGCAATAGCACAGGCCAATGCCTCTGTTGTAGCTCGATAGACTTCTGCAAGTACTGCAGCCTTGCTCTTGTTTCGTGGCTTTGCCTGTTGAGATGGTTTTTTTTCGTTAGATATCGAGAATCCCAAGTACGCGGCACAAACGAGGGCAATTAATGCCAGTAAGGCCATAACCTCCCATCGATGCATTATCAGCGTCACAAACGCTCCAAAACATGTGAACACCGCAGTTGCAACGAAGATCGCCCCTCGTTTCCCGTCCACTTGGTTCACGTATGCCTCCTTTCATCACCGACCAACTAACGTTTAACTAACTAGTCGAACTACATTTCCTTAAGCGTCTGGAGAACGTTTAGAGCGAATGCGTACTAGTCGACCGTCCGCAACCCTTATCTATTGGGTGCTTCAGAGAACTCAAAAATTCGAGTAAGAAAGACACTTGATTTGGCGTTGAATTGGATTTATGCTGTTCCTCAAAAAGACAAACTCGTTTTTTTAAGGTCGATTCCTCATTAGGGCTTCGCAAATCCGCATTGGTGAAATACAGCTTCAGCATCTTAGCTCACGCTCCCAGACAAAATTTGCCAGGCTGCCGCAACTAAACACACCTCTCTTCCGTCCATCAGCGTGCAGCCCATAGTCATTAACTCATTAACTCGGACGGATTGCGATGTGTTCGCTTCGGCAGCCTGGCAAACATGTCCCGAAAACTCGGGATTTAGTCCCATGGCTTTGCGTCGCCCAGTTTCCCGGGCTTTGCCTTTATCGGACGTTTTTTATCAACCTAATTCTTGAACTTACACTCTGTTTATGCCATCCGGAGAGATCAAAGTATCTGATAAATTTGCTGGTTTTATCCAATAATAAGTAGCAAGCGAATAAACCCAAATTATCTGAAGGGTCAGTATCAGCACCAAAAAACGATCTAACCAGGCGATATTTCAGCCAATGTGAAAGATCGACCAAGGAGGGATTCAATTTGAAGTCAAACCGCAGTCAACTACTGGCCCTGGTTTCAATCCTAACACTGGCTGCACTCGCAGCAGCATGGGTTGGAGCCGGAACGACTGGAATCATCTCGGGGGTGGTGAAGAACGAGACCGGCGAACCGATATCCGGGGCAAACGTCATACTCAACGGCACAACACTAACAACCGTTACCGATTCGCAGGGACGCTTTGTGATTACCAACGTTCCGCCAGGCGAATATGAAGTTCGGGTTGAAATGGTAGGCTACGCAGTAGAAACCATCGGCGGAATCCACGTGGCCATGGATGAAAACGCCGTAGTGGATTTCGAATTGAAGCAGGAAACTTTGCAGGAAGAGACCGTCGTTATTACCCGGCCGAGACCAATGATCAACCGCGACGTTCCAAGCACGCTCAACCTGATTAATTCCCAGCAGGAAACACTGACTCGCACGGATCCGAGCAATATCAGATCAGCGACTGGTGTGTTGAGCTCACTTCCCGGCGTGCTGGCGGAAACCGACGGCAGCGGACAACTCCATCTTCGCGGCGGACGACCGGACCAAGTAGGCTGGTATGTCGAGGGGATCCCAATAACAGATCCCAACACAGGCATGTTCGGCACCAACCTCTACACAACAGGTCTAGGTAAGTTCCAGGTATACACGGGCGGCTTTGGAGCCGAATACGGCAACGCTATATCAGGCGTGCTCAATGAAGTCAAAAAGACCGGAGCAGATATGCCGGGCTTGACGCTGAAGCTGGAAGGCGGCGACTTGTCATACAGCGATATATTCGGAGAGTTCGGTGGGGGTACTGCCGAATCGTTTAACTATTACGTTGCCGCAGCAATGCAACACGCCGATCTCGACGCGCCAATAGTGAAAGAGCAGGAATATTATGATACCGTTGCGAAGCTGGTTTGGCCTTCGAAAAACAACAAATATACTCTGCTAGCAATGCACGGATATATTCTCGGCAAGCTCGACGGTTACCACGATACGGGTAATATGAACCTTCCAACGCCCTACGAGAAAGATTTCATGGAACAGAGCTACACCGTAGCAGCGTTTACGTGGAGCCATAATTTCAGTCCGGAGTCGTTTATCACTGTTCGGCCATACTATCTCCGTACCGACATACTCCACAATACCATGGGCGGATCGAACCCGCTGACTGGTCCGCAGTATCTTGAAATCTCTTCCGCACGGCGAGGTCTTCAAATCGGCTATACCTGTCAACTGAGCGAGCAGCATTTCTTGAAAGCGGGCGGTTCAATTACCGAAAGCGACAATAACAACTACTACTTCGTGGGCTTTCCGTTGCTAACGTCCAATGTGGACACCACACAGACTGACCTATATGTGGAAGACCAAGTCAAACTGACCGGCAAACTCAGCATGACCGCAGGTCTTCGCTACGAAAAAATAAAGTACGATCGCTTAGGCCGAGAATACGTTGCTGGCTCCGGTTACTCCGGCGCTGAGATCGGCGACGTTAGCGAATCGATTATATCACCTCGGCTGGGCTTTGTTCTTGCAACAGACGACAAGACAGTATGGAAGCTGAGCTGGGGCAAATACGCCAAATTCGTGCCAGCATCAGCCGTTCAATCGGTCTATTTTGACCCTGATATGACACCTTACGGCCCCGACACTCCCACACTGGAGCAAATGATGCCGGGTCTCGGTGCTACAGACGCAGAGACCTCAACTGCGCTGGAGCTTTCGTTCGAGAGACAGCTTTCGGAATCAACGGCAATACGAGTAACACCGTTCATTTCCAAGTTCCGGAACTTGGGCGACTACTACGCCGATCCCGCAACAGGAGTAATGTCATATACGAATCTTGGCAAGGGAAAATCAACCGGAATGGAAGTTCTCTTGCGCAAGAAAATGTCGGATAACTGGCAAGGATGGTTATCATACACCTATCAAAAGTCTAGATCCAACCGTGCTAACCTAGGACTTGTAGACGACCTATACTACACTCCGTGGGACCAAACGCATACAATCTCGCTAGTGGCAGATTACAGATCCGACAGGTTCGCACACAGCTTGCGACTTGACTACGGCAGCGGTCGAGTAGATGCTGGTGATCCGATCCTTCAAGAAAGAGCGAATCCTTACTTTGTTGCAAGCTACGGACTAACAATGGACCTGCCCAGGGGTAGTTCATTTGGCGAGAAACTATATCTAAACATATTTAACCTGTTCAACAATCATCAGACGCTCCAGTATCGCTGGACCACGGATCCAAGCACAGGAGAATCGGTTCGCAATCGATATTCGTGGGTACCAGGGCGGTTTGTGAGTTTCGGAGTTTCTTCCTCCTTCTGATATTATACGCCAGTAAACGAGTAAGCAAGCACTAAACCAGGCGACTCCGAAAAGCAGAGGTTAAAACCTCTGCTTTTCGGCATTATTAATCAGTAATTTCCCCACCGTTCCACACATTCCATAGCAAACCGATAAGTATCAAGCGTCGTGCCCATTGGGATAGAATGGTCGGAATGATAGATATATCCCCCACCCTTTTTAGCAATGGTTATCTTGTCGCGTATCTCACGTTCCAGGCCTTCGCGATCGTTGTACTGGAAAAGTCGCGCATCGATATTGCCCATAAAAGATAAAACGTCGCCGTAGTCACGTTTGAGTTCGCGCACATCCATGCCCGCCTTCACTTCCATAGGCTGCAAACAATCAATTCCAGCTTCGATGAAAAGCGGCACGAGTCTGTTGTTGTTACCGCATCCGTGGTAGATAACTTCGCATCCCTTCGAATGGGCTGCATCGGCAAGCCGTTTGTGATGCGGCATCACGAACTCTCGATACATACCTGGCGATATAAACGGTCCGGATCGATAAGCTACATCACCCCATATCCAAAGCCCGTCGAACTCGATTCCACGCGACCAAAGCTCCTCAAACGCCCATATTACCAGGTCAGTGTGGATCGTATACATATCGGTGAGCCATTCAGGATCATCGATGAAAAGCTCAAGCTGCTTCTCCGGCCCACACACACGCCACGTTGCCTCAAAGACCTCATAACAGGTCAGGCAAAAATATTTTCCCTTTGACCGCGCATCTTTGTAGGCTGATTTTATTTCATCGATGGGCAGTCTCGAGCTGTCAGGCTGCTTGCGTTCGCGATATTCTCCAAACCACTGTTCGCGACTCTTACAGGCGAAATCGATCAGTTCCGGCGTTGACTGTGAACGTTTCCAGGTCTTGAATACTTCACCAAAGTCGCCTCGTTGGATCGCATAATCTTCAGTTTCCTCTATAGTCATAATAGGAAGCTGGAAACTCTGATCGAATTTTTGCTTGCGTATGTCGAAGTCGAAATAATCCTCTTCGTTAGCATCCTTCGACATACCTTGCTCCCGAAAACCCTCCAGCGCAGGTCTCCAGAAGTGCTCGTATTTGCCAATCCTATCAGGCTCCTTATGCGCCAAGATAGCTTTAATGCGCTCTTGAGAAGTCATATTCAGAACACTCCAGAAGATCATAATAGTCGAGGTTTTTACGACATTCGCTCGCTGCAAAATCCTCTACTTGACTCCGATAGCGCTCAGGTGTTAGGCTCGTTATCGAACCACATAATACAAAGCTGAAACGCGGGGTGTCAATTTAAGAGGGTGAATTATGGAAAAACTGCTAGTTGTTTTTGCTGCGCTAATCACTGTAGCTGTCGGGACTGTGCGTGCAGATGATTTTATAATCAGTCACTGGCGCGGGCCAACGGAAGCCACTCAAGAAAAGTTTGCTGAAGCAGCCGAAGCCGGATTCAATGTAATCATGTTCCAAGGAACGATAGAGCAGAACAAGAAGGCATTAGATCTGTGCCAATCGTTGGGTGTGAAGGCTCTAATCATCGACGGCCGCATAATGGCCAAGAAACCGAAAGACGAAGATTTCGAGAAAAATCTTGACGCAGTAGTTGCAGATTATGGCTCCCACCCTGCACTTTGGGGCTACTACGTCCAGGATGAACCTAAAGCGACCATGTTCAAGCGTTTGGCCGCTGTGAACAAGTATCTGATCAAAAAGGATCCTGTGCATATTCCGTTCATCAATCTCTTTCCTACCTACGCTCCACCAAAGCTACTTGGCAATCCGACCTACGAACACCACGTGGATGAGTTCATGCGCGTGGTAAAACCTAAACTGCTCAGCTATGATCACTATGCCCTGCTAGCCGACGGCGAGCGTCCAGACTATTTCCTAAACTTGGAAATTATCCGGCGGATGAGCATTAAATACAAGACACCGTTTAACTATATACTACTTTCGGTGCCTCACGGTCCGTATCGTGATCCGTCGGAAGCAGATCTGCGTTGGCAAGTAAATACAGCTCTTGCCTATGGCGCGAGGGGTATAATGTATTTCACCTACAACACGCCACCTCCGCACCCCGTATGGAAATGGCACAGCGGGATCATTAACGAAAAAGGCGAACGAGATCGCAAGTACTATGAAGTCAAACGCATCAATGCCGAGCTCAAAAAACTCGCTCCTACGCTAATGAAGCTTAACTCGGTGGCGGTATACCATACCGGAAGAATCCCAGATGGTGGGAAGGCACTTCCGAGGGACGGGCTTATATCTATCGAAAGCGGTGATTTTGTAGTCGGACAGTTCAACTCCGACAATGGCCAAAGGTACGCGATGTTTGTGAACCGTGATATGAGAAAGGGCGTATGCACAGGCATTCGTTTCTCGCAAAAAGTCTGCCTTGCGCAGGTGGACCCAAACACGGGCAGGCTCCGGCCTATCAGCCTAACCGAAAGAGATGGCTCCTATATATGGAGAACTAGATTTGGACCGGGCGAGGGACGTTTGGTGCTGATAGATCTTCCAGACAATCTGCCGTTAAAGCACTGGGAAGACCTGCCCAAGTTTAGACCGCGCGTGATGCTAAATCCTTCGGCGCAGTTTGAAAACGTTGTGCGCAACGAGAAGCAGGAGATCATCTACGTCGAAGGCGAGAATATGTACGACATTGCAGTTAAAGTTAAAGAATATCTAGACCAAGACGGCCGCGTTGACGCCTTCATAAGCCGTAATCACCGCGATCATCGCGTTACCCTAAGATACGAAACCGAGCTCACGCGAATGCTCAACTGCGACGCGTTGGTGTCACTGCATTCAGATGCCACGGGAAAGGAGGACGATCCTGGAGGTGGAACCTGGACTTTTTATGCAGACGAAGACGAGGGTAAACGCCTAGCAGAATGCGTGCAGATGCCGTTGCTGGAGGCTATCAGGACGTTTCACCCCGAAGTGAATTTCCGAGGCGTGCGTACTCACTGGCATCAATTATGGGTATTGCACGAGGCAGGTTGTCCGGCGTCACTCACCGAGGTTCTGTTTCATTCAAACCCACAGGAAGTGGAAATGCTCAAGAATCCCAAGTACCAAGATAAAATGGCCAAAGCAATCGCAAAAGGGATACTAAGCTATTTTGGGTTAGAGTAGATAGTATATACGTAAGACTGAAGTTTCGTTTCTTTGGCTTCAATGTCAATAAGCAAGTTGGGATTACTTTAATATCAAAGCCTCGTATAAGTTATGGAGGTTGCCATGAGGCTTCATCTATTTGTGCTGCTTACGGTCGCCGCTCTGACAGTTTCGCCTGTCGCATCTGTCGAGCTAACCCATTGCGCCGGATTTATTCGGGTCTTCGGGGATGTCTCTAGTTGGATGAGTTCGTGTTTTGTAATCGGCGACGGAAGTTGGATTGTCACTGCGTCGGACGCGGTTGTTGAAGAAGTCGGGCCGGAAACGCACCGCGTCATTCGTTATCCGATATTTGTGAGCGCCTATACCGGGCAAGCCATGCAATGCGAACTAAAGGCATACAACAAAGAGCTTAATATTGCTTTGCTCAAACTACCGATTAAAGGCCTACCTGCTGCTCCGCTAGCGCAGATTTCGGAGTTTTCAAAGGCCGCATACGGCACGATGGGACAGATAATGAGCGGGGAACCTGTTGGCAATAGCTGGCCAACCGAAATACTCGGAGTCACACGCGAGAAAAGCGGAAGCGAGTATAAAATGATTGTCGGCTCATGGAAAGCAAAAAAGGTCTTTGTGACCGACATCGGAGACTACAAATTCATGTTCCTAAGTGACGTTAATCCGGATACTCCGATACCAAATGGTTCGATGGTTGTTCGCGGATCGAACGTAGTTGGAATGTATATAAACAGGCTGGTGATCACAGGAGGCAAATCTGACGTTCGCTATGGTCGCTGCACAATGTCTACCGAAATCGCACGCTATGCTTCCAAAAATGGCATTGACACGGCCGTGCTATACAACCCACCTGCCCCAACGGCAAAGCGCGACGAATCTGCCGAAACCAAATTCCAACTTCAGGCCCGCATATATTCGCTTATTGGCGCAGGCAGGGCTGGACTAGCTGTAGAAAGCGCAACCGCTCTAACCAAACTCATGCCCGATGATCCTCAGGCACACATGGTGCTCGGTATCGCTCTAACAGGTGCGGAGAAATTCGACGAAGCGTTAAAAGAATTCGACGAAGCAAGAAAACTCGACCCAAAACTTCCGGGACTGCGAATGAACAGAGCACTCGCATTAGTCGGCCTAAAGAAACGGGATGAAGCAGAAATAGAACTTATCAAAGCGATGGAAGAATTTCCTGCAGACCCGCGGCCCGTAACCGCAGCAGCCGAGTTCTATCTGGGAGATGAAAAAACCTATGATAAAGCGCTCACCTATGCTCAGAAGGCTGCGTCAATGTCTCCTGATAGCCCAGCGACTCTTCTCCTGGTTGCGCAGGTTCAGAAGCGTCAAAAGGACTTTGCTGCAGCAATCAAGACTCTCACCAACGCTGTAAAGATTGCGCCAAAATGGCCAACCGCTTGGTTTGCGCTGGGCGCAACTTACGAAGCTGGCGGCGACAAAGCATTGGCAGAAAAAGCCTATCGAAAGCTGGTAGAACTACAACCCAAGAGCCCGGACTCGCTTATGACCCTCGCATCTTTTCTTGCCGACCAAGGCAAGAAAGACGAAGCAAAGGAAATTCTAGGCAAAGTTCGCGAGCTCAACCCGCCCGAGGGAGTACTTAAGGCAGTCAAGGAAATCGAAGCGAAACTATGAGTCAGAAGTGCTTGCTTTCTATTAGTTCTCCGGCGGACTACCGATAACGTGCCAAGCTGTAGCGACTGCTTATACATCGCGCACAACGAATAGCACACGGTCTGGACTGAAAGCCGGGTCAGCGGCTATCCTGCGCTCGAACAACCCGTCGCACCGATTTTCGGGAACATCTAGCTAAAGCATAAATAATCCTCCTATTCCAGTGTGTCTCATCACCCGGCAGATGGTATCTGATAGCGTATCCTACAAGCAAACATATTCCAGGCAAAGTGTTGAAATCATCAAGCTTCATTGCAAGCTTTGGCTGGCAACGATTTTGGCTTTGAATTGGCGTTATCTGCTACCTCGGAAGCCCAATTTCCTCTCTGGTCTCATCTTTTTTAATATACTCGACGCACGACGGAGCAGTTTCCTGTGTCCGCTTGGGCCGAAGAACGAAGATACAAACCAGCAGAACGATTGCTCCGATCAACCACGCTAGCGGATTAAGCTCGACCGCTCCTTGCACAGCGCTAAAAATACCGAATGCAAAAAAGAGCAATGCGGCTCCTATCTTGATTGCTTTATAAGGCAACCTATGCCCCAAAATCCGACCCATCGCTATGGCGAACCCGTCTGATATTACCATTCCAAGAGTTGAGCCTATCCATACTGCAGCTGCATACTTTGGATAAAGTGCCGCTTGTGCTACGGTAGTGAGCATCGTCTTGTCTCCAAGCTCAGCCAGAAAGAAAGTTGTCGCAACAATCCAAAATGGAGATCGGCCTTGTTTATTGCGACAGCTTTCGTCATCAAGTTCATCGCCGCGGATAGTCCATATTCCAAAACCGATGAAAGCAAGCCCTGCAATCAATCGCACCCACGCTGTCGGCATAAGCCTATCTGCCGCTCCGCCAAGTATCACCGATCCGATGTGAACTACCAATGTGGCACCGAACACTCCTGCCATCACAACACGTGTTGGGAATCGTGCTGCAAAACAAAGAGCTACGAGCTGGGTTTTGTCGCCAAGCTCCGCTAAGAACACCCAGAATAACGGCAGGAAGAATGCTGCAACCAATGTCCTATTCCTCCCCCTATAAAGCAACAAAGACCTTTGCACCCTCTCTCTGCCGTGCACCAAGCTCACGGCGGGTACAAAGGTCTCGCTATGCCGATTTCGACAGACGAAGCCAGGCTGTCAAGCCAGTGTGTTGACTCCGCCGAAACTAGCTACTCCCCTTTGCAGTTCGTTTTATGAAATTATACCAGCTAATGCACTTGCTTACAACAGTAAGTTTACATAAACTCGTCCTAAACTAGAGCATAGTTTGACTGCTAAATAGAGAGCTCACAAATACGAACTTCGCCGCTACTTCTATACTCGTAAAGCGGCGAAGTCGCTAAATTCGCTATTTGTCGCTAGCCCTCAGAGATAGCCTCGCTGGGACATGCTTCGATACAAGCCCCGCAGTCGATGCATTCGTCCTCGTTGACAACCGCTAGATTGTCAACTACTTTAATCGCCTCAACCGGGCAAGCCTCTTCACACGGACCACAGCCGTTGCACTTATCCTTGTCTACTTTGACTGCCATTTTAATACTAAACACTCCTCCGATAAGAATTAGAACTTTACATGAAGACCTTAGTCTATGTAACGGGCAGCCTCGTCTACTGCCCGTTAGATTACTTCACTTATTACCGCTAAAGTTCCTTGTCGAACGAGCGTTTTCTATATACGAATAACTATCGCGAAAATATGTTAAAGTACAACAGGAACAGAAGCCGGATAGGTATAAGCATCACAAGGTAAATGACAACAATTCGCCTTTGCGGAGGATTACGGAATGCCGGAAGAAATCGATAGCGTTGAAAAAGAACACGAGCTGTTTTCAGTAGGCGAACATAGGAGCTATACGGATGAAGCGCTAAAGGAAATAGCGTTCCCTCTGGGAGGAATAGGCACTGGGACCATATCGCTGGGAGGCAGAGGCCAACTTAGAGACTGGGAAATCTTCAACCGTCCAGGCAAAGGTAAGGGACTCGTTTATACTTTCCCTGCCATATTTACGCGAACGCAATCCGGAGAAACGACGGCGCGCGTGTTAGAATCCAAACTCCTACCACCCTACGCCGAAGGAGGTGGACTCCCACCGCACGAGGTCACCGGACTTCCGAGATTGTCTAACGCAATATTCAGAGGAGAATATCCGTTTGCCTTTATCGACTTTCGTGACGCAAAGTTGCCAGTAAAAGTAGACCTGGTCGCGTTTAACCCGATGATCCCTCTGAACGAGAAAGACTCGGCAATACCCACGGCAATCTTGCGCTATAAAGTAACAAATACCCAACAAGAAGCAGTAGACGTTACCGTATGTTGGAGTCTCCAAAATGCTTGCGGTAACGACGGAACCATGAGCGCAACGCGTCGCCATTCCAACTACGGCCGCCAGAAGAACGAATTCATAGACGAAGGCGACATGCGCGGAGTTAAAATGAGCCAATCCAAATTCCCGGACAACGATCCGAGAAGCGGCACAATGGCGCTGGTAACAACCCATCCCAACGTGACATGCAAAGTCGCCTGGACTCGTAGCGGTTGGTGGGACGATGCTCAGGCTTTTTGGGATGACTTCCGAAATGATGGAGAATTTAGCTCCGATGGCTACCCTGAGGACTGGAGCGACGTAACTGACGATGTCACCTCAGATATCACAAGCCTTGGTCTGAAGGTGTCGCTCAGACCAGGCGAGAGCGCTGAGTTGCCGTTCATATTTACTTGGTACTTCCCGAACCGCGTTAACTATTGGAACAAAGAAGACGAAGTGCGTGACAAGCCGCTGCGAAACCGATACGCTGACTTCTGGAAAGATGCCTGGGACGTGGCTGCTTATGTTGTGCGGAACTTGGAAAGGCTGGAAGCGGAAAGCGCAAAGTTCAGAGACGCGCTCTATACCAGCACATTGCCGAAAGTGGTACTGGATGCTGTAGGAGCAAACATTTCTATAATGCGCACAAACACTTGTCTTTTCCTAGATGATGACCGATTCTACGGCTTCGAAGGTTGCAGCGATAACAGCGGATGCTGTCCCATGAACTGCACACACGTCTATAACTATGAGCAGTCAATCGCGTTCCTGTATCCCCGCTTGGAACGCACAATGCGCGTAACTGACTTCACTAACAACCTGTTTGAAGACGGCAAAATGGCGTTTCGGACACACATCCCGCTTCAAGGCCGCCCGTTGCAAAAATTCCATGGAGCAGCAGACGGACAAATGGGCTGCATACTCAAACTATATCGCGAATGGCTGATGTGCGGCGATGATGAATTTTTGAAAGAGCTATACCCGGGCGCCAAGAAAGCTATGGAATATGCTTGGATTGAGTGGGATAAAGACCAAGATGGAGTGATGGAAGGCGTCCAACACAACACATACGACATTGAGTTTTTAGGACCCAATACTATGATGGGTACGCTTTATCATGGCGCACTGAAAGCAATGGAAAATATGGCAAGTGCACTCGGAGACGACGAGTTTGCCAATAAATGCAGAGAGATCCGTGAAAAAGGCTCTTCCAAAATGTCGGAAAGTTTGTGGAACGGAGAGTACTTTATACAAGACGTAGACGTTGAGACAGCGCCGCGCTATCAGTACGGCAAAGGGTGTTTGTCCGACCAACTATTGGGACAATGGTTCTGCGAAGTGGTCGGCTTGGGGAAATTACTTCCACACGACAAGATCGTAACTGCGCTGGAATCGATCTTCAAATATAATTGGAAGCCCGATCTGTCGGATCACGAGAGCGTGCAACGCACCTATGCATTGAACAACGAAGCTGGCTTGCTTCTATGCACATGGCCAAAGGGCGGCCGGCCGCGATTTCCGTTTGCTTATGCAGACGAAGTCTGGACGGGAATAGAGTATCAGGTCGCAGCACACTTGATTTACGAGAATATGCTCGAAGAAGGCCTGAAGATAGTAAACGGTGTGCGCTCTAGGCACAACGGCATCAACCGTAATCCGTGGGACGAGTTCGAGTGTGGGCACCACTATGCGCGCGCAATGGCCAGTTGGTCGCTTCTTACCGCGCTCTCCGGATTCCATTACAACGCACCGAAAAAGAAAATCGCGTTTGGACCAAAAGTGTGTGCAAGCGAATTCAAATGTTTCTATTCCACGGGCACCGGATGGGGAACGTATCAGCAGGAAGTATCCAGTAACGAACTTGTCGCCAGAATCGGCATTACTTGGGGCAAGCTAGAACTTGGCAAGGTACAGCTGGATATCCCTTCAGACAACCCGGGCACAACGGTAAGAGTAAACATCAACGGTTGCCAATCTGTCGAGGCAAGTTGCGAGCGAAAAGACGACTCCGTAATTGTAACATTCGCAGATGTCGTAAAATTATCCAAAGACCAGTATGTGGAAATTGTAATCAGTTGATCCTGATCACAAGCCGTTTGACCTAGCGCCTGGCCACTCTCTTTGACCAGTTGGGGAGCAAACAATCTGGTAGGAAAATACGAACACGGAACGGCTTAATGCTATAACCGTTCCGTGTTTTATTTTTGCAGCTTCAGATTTTGCTTTTTTTATTATAAACTGTCGCTTACTGACCACACGATAACATTCTCATACAAATCGAACCACTTAACTACTTGTTATTGTTTGCGTGGTTATGGCCATTGTTTTTTGTCTTTGTCGAGTTCGTGATCTCTTCCTCACTTGCAAGAGGTCGCTCAGTGCGAGTTACGCGGATTCGTTTAAGACGCCCTCCTTCGACTTCTGCCACCTCGAAGTCCAAGTTGTTCCAGCTTATAATTTCGCCTTCGTTGGGCTGGCGACCGAAAAGATCAAACACAAAGCCACCAACAGTCTCATATTCCTCGCTCTCAGGAATATTAAGCCCCATCTGTTCATTAAGGTCGTCCACGCTCATCCTAGCATTGACTACTGCATTATCCTCATCGATAATATCGATCAGCGGTTCCTCGATGTCATATTCGTCTCTTATCTCGCCAACGATCTCTTCGATGAGATCTTCGAGCGTCACCAATCCCGCCGTGCCTCCGTATTCGTCACGCACTATGGCCATCTGGATATTGCCACGCTTGAACTCCGCCAACAACTCGTCAACATCTTTTGACTCCGGGATAAAATAGGCCTCGCGCATCACAGATCGAATGTCAAAGGTGCGTTTATCCTGCCTCAATATGGGCAGCAAGTCCTTCGCATGAACTATACCTACGATTTTATCGATGTTGTCCTCGTATATCGGAATGCGTGTATGACCAGTGGTTGTAATGATGTCCAGGAGTTCATCAAGAGTTGCAGTGATCGGCGCAGCATCGATATCGGTACGCGGCACCATAACCTGACGTGCCACGGTATCCGTAAAGTCGAATATGGAGTGAATCATCTCCTTTTCTTCTTCTTCAATTACGCCTTCCTCCTCGCCTGCCTCAACTAGCATTTTGAGCTCTTCTTCGGTAAGAATCGGCGCGGAGAACCAAACGTGCACTCCAAACGGTCTAACCACAAGGTCGCTGAAGAAACTTACGATCTTTACCGCCGGCAACGTCAAAATCGAAAGCCCGTTTATGATGCCTCCAAATGCCAATGCAAATTTCTCAGCGTGTTGCATCGCGAGGCTCTTGGGAGCTATCTCGCCCAAAACGAGTGTGATGAACCCGATGATAGCAGTTATTACCACAACCGCAATAGTCTCGGCCAGTCCGCGGGGGATACTCAGCAGTTGCAACCATTTGGCCGGAGCTCCTGCAAGGTTGACAGCAGCAAAAGCCGAGGCGAGGAAGCCAACCAAAGTAACGCCAATCTGAACCGTAGCCATAAAAGTGGTCGGCTTTTCAAGGAGCTTCTGTACTGTCGCTGCTCTCGGGTTGCCTTCCTCAATCAACTGCTTGATCCGAGTTCTTCTCACGCTTACAAGAGCGATCTCTGCGGCGGAAAAGAATGCATTCAGCAGGACAAGAACAAGTATGACAACGATTTGCAACAATATACTGTTTGGGTCTTCGTCCACCTTTTTGTCACCCTTCTCACGGGAGGAACTTTGAATTGAGAATCGCGAATCGAGAACACAATATATAATCTTGTTGATTCAGCAAACCCACTTACTAGAGAACTGGGCCGAGCCAGATATAAACTGCGCACGCAATTCCCGTAGCAAGCAAGGCTCCCATTACTACCTCTCCAAGGGTGTGTATCCCTCCTTCCACCCTGCTTTGTGCTATCAAAACTGCCAACAGAAAGGCAAGAACACCCACTACTATTGTTTTCGACATAAACATTATAGTAGTTGCCAGGAAAAAACCTATAGCCGTGTGCCCGCTGACAACGCCTCCACGCCACAGTTTGCCCTTCCCCCCTGCAACCTTCCACAAGGTTATCATCGCAGCAAGCAACACAAATCCGACGACCAATATCGTCGCGGCATCCGGCTTATGCAATCCTATTTCTTTGCTGACAACCTTTAGCCTATTGCCGCCAAAAAACAGCAGAAAGCCTACTGCCAGCGCATTCACCGTCGCAATAAGCACTGCTCCCGCAGCTATATCTTTAGCAAACTTCGCCAAAGGATGATAAGTTTGAGTGATCAGGTCTACTGCGGCCTCGATAGCCGTATTGAACATTTCAGCCATCAATACCAGCGTGATGGTAAAGAGCAACACCAGCACTTCCTCGCGCGAGAGTTTGAATATGAGGCTCACTATCAACACCATCACCAGCGTCAGAAAGTGAAACCTCATATGTCGCTGGGTGCGCAATACGTGCACTACGCCTTCTATCGCATATCTGAACCCATTCAAAGGGTTACGCAGTAGCCGCATATTTCGTCAAACCTTCAGTATTTCCTCTTGCTTCGCGAACATCACCTTCGCATCTTCCGAATTTTCATGATCATAACCAAGCAGATGCAAAAGCCCATGCGCAAGCAAGACATCAATCTCTTCGTCTAAGCTGTGACCGTGCTCTTCAGCTTGTCTTTGAGCCGTCTCTACCGAGATTACCACATCTCCCAACAAACCGTCATTCATTTCACACCCGATCGGCTCGCCTTCCATCTGCGCGAAGGCCAACACATCCGTAGGCTCATCAATGCCTCTATAATCCCTATTCAGTTCCTTAATATGTTCATCATCCGTAAGCAGGATGCTGACCTCGATATCATCTCCGCAGGATTCAGCCCGCAACAACC
>Ga0197142_1000790_pt1 | contig 29671 bp, 27 predicted proteins | sample GBS60_MetaG_FD_148614 | JGI IMG/M metagenome (GOLD analysis project Ga0197142, IMG submission 148614) | Sediment microbial communities from Great Boiling Springs, Gerlach, Nevada, United States - GBS 60_MetaG | ecosystem: Environmental > Aquatic > Thermal springs > Hot (42-90C) > Sediment... | reverse complement strand
TCAAAACTGAAGAATTAATTAAAGAAGGCTTTTTTGGAGAAAAAATATCAAAAAATTTTTTAAAACGGGTTGGTAATCTGGTTATTTTACCTTTTAAAAATAACACCGTTTGGTGGTATGAAAAAGGTAAATTTGAACAACGCTTTTTTGGTCATCATGGAGGATTAAGTCGAAAGGAAATGGAGATTGGGTTAATTAGTTTAATCAATACATAAAATTTTTAGCCACTTTAATAAATTTAATCAAATCATTTATTTTTGTTTTTACTTTCTCACTAAAATTAATAATTAGGAAGATTAAATCATCGTTTGTTTTTTTCTTAATCAAATTAACTCTATCATCAATAAGTTTATTGTATTCCGTCAAAAGTGGTAAAAAAAAATCTTCATACCATTCAATTTTGTTTTTTCTTACCATAAAAAAAGACTTGCTTACATTATCATAAATATCACTTAGTTTTATTAAAAAAACTTCATTATCGATATTGTAAAGAGATTCAACTGCTTTTTTAATTCCTTTGTCAAAATTTATAGTCATTTGTTTTGTATATTTTAAAACCCTTGAACCAAATCTTTTTTCAATTTCATCTTCCTTTGCTTTAGTATCTTCTAATAAATCATGAAATAAAGAAGCGATAACAATATCTTCTTTTAAACTTTTTTGAATATCGATATTCAATAATCTATAAAGATAGAAAGCCACTCTTAAACAATGATCATAAATTAAAGTTCCTGACCCATCTTTTATTCTTCCATAATTTTTTTTTGCATAAAAGATGGCTTTTTTTATTTTATTACTTTCAAACATAAAATAAAAAAGATATTATGAATTTCTCTCTAATAATTCTATCAAAGATAAATCTTCAAGATCAGTTTTAGGAGGTAGACGTTTTAAAAATTTTTTAATTTCTCTTAATAAAGATAAACCCATGACTGGAAAAGAAAAATTATTACCATTAACGCTTAATTCAACCCTGTCAGAATTTGCCCTTACTTGATCCCAAGTAGTTGTCAATTCTTCTTGACCTTTTCTTATATGTGACTCACCAATAATATCAACTTTTACGGATTTTCCATTAGGGCCCCTAATAAAGCCTCTAAGCTGAGGATCTAAATATTCAATTCCTCCAATAGTAACACCCCCACAATGTCCTATTATCCCAAAAGGCACATCAAAAAAATTTTGAGGAAATGAATTAAGTCCTTCAGGATTAATAAATATGTCAATATCTGTTGGAATTCTTAGCCGTCCTTGGGTTAATCCATGTAAAAAAAGTGCGGTTCCATTTGAAAAAACCCAATTTCCTTCTCCAAATGCTCTATTTAAAATATCAGCCAAAGAGCTAAGATGATCAACCCATAAAACCGGATCTTGATTACTTTCATAAACAAAATCGATAAATTGATAATTTCCACCGGTTAATCGATTTAATTCTTCTATGATTTTTTTCCTAACATCCCCATTTCCATAAGTTAAAATATCTAACTGGGTATTTAAATCCTCATCATTAAACAAACCCATTTCGTGAAGTCTTTTAATGTCGGCTAAATCTTGTTTAACCGTCCCATTATCAGCTATCCCCTCTCTCATTTGAGTAATTTTATAAAAAAGAATTAAAGTTGGTGAAGCCAAGCGGAATTGCGCGCCATCTATTTCTATCTCCCTATAAAGTTTATTCCCGAAAACATCAGGAAAACTATATAACTGATTGGGGAAAAATTGGTTATTTTCTGGAAATAAAGTATTCAATACCATCATCAAATCAACCGGAATTTCAAACCTATGTTCTTCTTGTCTGCTTTCCCAAATACTATTTACATAATTAAAACCAAATCGTGTTTCTCTTACTCGATTGTTTAAATCAAATCCGTTACTTACTATTTTAGAATCTAAATCTGTAGGGAAAACTACCAAATCTAAATCTGTTGGCGCTCTCCAATCTGATATTGAAACTCCTCTTTTCCATAAATCATACTGATACAAAAAGACTGCTGCACCCGATAAAATAACTGGTAAGTGAGTTATTTCTGGAAAAAAATTATTAACTGCTTCTAATGTTTCTTTTACCCTTTTAAATATTTCTGATGGAAAATTCGTTTCATTTAGTCTTAAATGTTCCATAAAAAACAAAAAAAATCCGCCAATTTAGGCGGGGTGCTATATGCCTTTAAATCAAAATCTTTAATTTTAAAGTCAATCATTATTTAAAAAAACAGTTTAAAAATTTAGATAAAAAAGATAAAAAATTTTAACTAACTTTAATATAAAATAATAATTTAAAATTTTAAAATTGCAATAGATATTTTTATATCAAAATGTATAATTTAAAAATGAAAAAAATTTTAATTGCCACAACCAACCAAGCAAAATTAGAAGAAATAAAAAATGGATTAAAATCCCTTTTAAAGCAAAATATAAAACTTCTAACATTAACCGACGTTGGAGTAGAGGAAAAACCAGAAGAAAAAGGGGGAACATTTTGTGAAAATGCCAAAATTAAAGCTGAGTTTTTTGCTAAAAAAACTGGTCTTCCAACTTTGGCTGATGATGGTGGTTTGATTATTCCCTATTTAAACAACGAACCAGGAGTAAAATCTCGCCGCTGGCTTGGTTATGAAGCTTCCGATGAAGAACTTATAAAATATACTCTTCAAAGACTAAAAAAAGTACCCAAAGAAAAACGAAAAGCCTATCTTCAAGTTTGCCTTTGTTTTTTTGACCCAAAAACTAAAAAAATCTTTTTTGAAGAAGAAAAAATTGAGGGATTTATTGCCAAAAAACCAAGTGATAAAAAAACCTTTGGCTATCCCTTTCGCGCTTTGTTTATTGTCAAAAAATTCAATAAATATTATGATGAATTAAATGATAAGGAACATAAAAAAATTAATCACCGTCTAATTGCTTTAAAAAAATTAATTAAAAAAATCAATATCTGGTAAAATAATTTTATGCTTGATCTAAACTTTATTCGACAAAATAAAGAAAAAGTTTTAAAAGCGGCAAAAAACAAAAATCTAAAAATAGATGTAGAAAAAATTTTAGAATTAGATGAAAAACGCCGAAAACTTCTTTCCCAAATCCAAATCCTTCGTCAAAACCGAAACCAACTAGCTAAAATAAAACCTACCAACGAATCAATTGAGAAAGGAAAAAAATTAAAACTTGAAATTCACAACAAAGAATTAGAATTAAAAGAAATCGAAAATCAATTAAATTTTCTTTTATCTTTTGTTCCCAATATCCCTCTTGATAAAGTACCAGTTGGAGACGATGCCTCATTTAATAAAGTAGTAAAAGTTTGGGGTAAGATTCCAAAATTTGAATTTCCCATAAAATCTCATATTGAACTAGGAACTTCGCTTGACATTATTGATTTTGAACGCGGCGCCAAAGTTTCTGGATTTCGCGGTTATTTTTTAAAAAATGAAGGGGCGGTTTTACATTTAGCACTTCTTTTTTATGTTTTTCAAAAATTAGTTAAAAAAGGTTATATACCAATGATAGCTCCTTCAATTGTTAAAGGTTTTACTCTTTTTGGTTGTGGTCAATTTCCTTGGGGTGAAAAAGACACATATAAACTAAACGACGAGGATGCTTATTTGGCTGGCACGGCCGAACAACCGGTAACTTCTTACTATAGTGGAGAAATTTTAAAAGAAGAAGAACTTCCTAAAAAATTTGTTGCTATATCTTCCTGTTTTCGAAAAGAAGCCGGCGCTTATGGCAAAGATACCCGTGGCCTTTACCGTCTTCATGAGTTTTGGAAAGTAGAACAGGTAATTATTGCAAAAAATAATTTAGAAGAAGCCTTAAAACTTCATGAAGAATTACAAAGAAATAGTGAAGAAATCTTAGAAGAACTTCAACTTCCCTATCGACGCGTAATTTTATCAACCGGTGAGATGGGTGAACCGCAAATTTTCAAATATGACACTGAAGTCTGGATGCCTTATCGAAATAATTACGGTGAAGTGATGTCTAACTCCATTATGGGTGATTTTCAAGCCCGAAGATTAAATATCAAATATCGAAAAAAAGATGGTAGTAAAGAATATTGTTTTACTTTAAACAATACTGCTATTGCTTCACCTCGAATTTTAATTGCTATTTTAGAAAACTATCAACAAAAAGATGGAAATATCAAAATTCCAAAAATTCTTCAACCGCTTACTGGATTTGAAAAAATCAAGAAAGTTAAACATTAAACATTAAACATTAAAACGTTATTAGTTATTTTTTGTCATTGCTTAAGAAAGCAGGAATCTATAAAATAAAATCATACCTTAGTTAAAAAAAGGTAAATCTTATAGATTCCTGAATAAATCAGCAATGACAGATATTGTTAGATATTAGGTGTTAGGTGTTTATGGAGTTGGAGTTGGAGTAATAAAAGCCTGACAATTAACTTTATTTTCGGTACCCTTTACAAAATATTCTTTTCTTCCAAAATAACAAATTTTCTCAACTACATTTTCTGGCTTTTCATACCAAGATGAGCTTCCATAATTTTTTAAAAGAAAACTCATTACTCGATTCCAAATTGGTGCAGCACCAGTTACCCCTGAAGTAAGATAAGGATTCATCGGAGAATTATCATTATTTCCCACCCAAACAATTACCAAAAAATCAGGAGTATAACCCACAGTCCAATTATCACGTTTATCGTTGGTAGTACCAGTTTTTACTGCCACTTTATAACCTTTTATCTCCAAAAAAGAATTTGGTCCAAAGGCCCAAGTCCGTGCAAAATTATCAGACAAAATATCAGAAATAATATAAGCAATTGCTGGATTAATCCGCTGAAATTTAAAAGTTTTTGGTTCATCAATAGTTTCTCCAAGACTATTTTTTATTTTTAAATAAGAAGTAAGTTCTACTTGTTCACCTAAATTAGCCAAAACTCCAAAAGCTTTGGCCATATCAATCATTGTTACTTCACCCCCTCCCAAAGCCAAAGAAAGACCGTACCGAGAACGATCTTTCCAAGTTGAAATCCCCCATTTTGTCGCAAAATCAATAAACGAATCAACACCTAAAGTAGCCAAAACTTTAACAGCCGGAACATTATAAGAATTGGCTAAAGCATAACGAAGAGGCACCTTTCCATGAAACCGATTGTCGTAATTTACTGGCCGATAAGGCTCACTTCCTGGAATTTGAAAAACCACCGGTGAATCATCTAAGATAGTTGCCGCCGTATAACCTCGTTGTAAAGCTAAAGCATACATTATAGGTTTTATTGCTGATCCAGGCTGACGCAAAGCCAAAGTCACATTATAAGCGCCGTACGGCTGACTAAAATAATCAACTGAACCAACCATCGCTAAAATTTCACCGGTTTTTGGTCTTGTTACTAAAATTGCGCCATTGCCTACATTTAAATAACGCACCTTTTCAATTTCTTCTTTTAAAATTCTTTCGGCTTCTTCCTGAATTGTTAAATCTAAGGTTGTTGTCACCCTTAATCCCCCTTCTTCTACTAAAGATATTCCTAGTCTATCTTCTAACTTTGATTTAACATAGAAAACAAAGTGAGGTGCTTTGATCGATGTTTTTGGCGGCAAGACTTCAATTTCTTTTTCTTGTGCTTTTTTCTTTTTTTCGTTGTTGATATAACCCTGTCGATACATTGCTTCTAAAACTTCGTTGCGTCTTTTTTTAGCAAGATTTGGATTAACATAAGGAGAATAAACCGAAGGCGCTTGGGGTAAACCCGCCAAAAGAGCTGCTTCTTCCAAGTTTAAATCTTTTGCTGATTTACCAAAATATGTTTTAGCGGCTTCCTCAATTCCATAAGCTGAACCACCGTAAGGAACTTGATTAAGATACATCTCTAAAATTTGGTCTTTTGTGTAAATTTTTTCTGTCCATAAAGCCAAAATAATCTCTTTTATTTTTCTTTGCCAAGTACGCTCTGGAGTAAGAAGCGAAGCTTTAACTAGTTGTTGGGTAATGGTTGAGCCACCTTGAAGATTTTTATTTAAAAAAGTTTCCCGCATTGCCCGAGCAATTGCTAAAAAAGATATTCCTTGATGTTTATAAAAATCTTTATCCTCAATAGCAATAGTTGCCTGATAAACATATGGAGGTAATTCTTTTAATTTAATAGGCGTCCGATTTTGCTCACGATAAATCTCATACAAAAGTTTACCATTACGATCATAAAGATGAGTTGAAAGTGGATAATTTAATTTACCAATAGCTGATGGGGAAGGAAGACTTTTTACAAAAAGATAGCTTTGGTAAAAAAATAAAATTAAAAAAGTGGTTAAAATCCCTAAACTAAAATAATAAATCTTTAAAGGAATTTGATCAAAGAAAGTTTTAACAATAAAAAGAAAAGACAAAAAAATCTTTCCTAAAATTTGCAAAATTGCCCAAAATTTTTTAAATACTACCCAAAATAAAAAAAATAAACGAAAAAAAAGCCATTTAAAAATAAATTTTGTTCCTTCTCCAATAAAAACAAAAAAATAGAGAAAAAGATAAAGATATTTTAGAATTTCTTCATATAAAAAAGATTCTTTTTTCATATAAAATATTTTATCATATTCTATAGGTTATTTCAATCTTAATCAAAAGTGAAAGGTATTAATTTAGCTTTAACTACCAATCTTTTCCAGTAAGTTCCAGGAGGAACACAAGTAATAAGAGTTAAATAAGAACTGTCAAACTCCTGATTTAAAACTGAAACTTCTGAAGGAGAAACAACAAACATTTCAATTACTTCATATTGATAAGCAATCTCCTCCACTTTAATAAAAATCTTATCCCCTTTTTGTAAGGAAGGCAAGAAAGTGAAAATACTTTTATAATCGTTTGGTTGATAAAGCTGAGGTAAAGTTGAATGACCAAAAATAACTACGTTTCCCAGCTCCCCTGGCATCGTTTTTGGTAAATAATGAATTAAACTTTTTGATAAATCTTCGCCCCCAACTTCTACGATTGCGTCTTTTATATTCAATTTGGGAATTGATAAATAGTATTTTTTTACCAAAAACTGTTTTTCTAATTTATTTTTTCCTAAAGACGGAAACCATAAATTAGCGTTGGTAAAATCGGATAAATTATTAGAAAAAATGTGAAACTTTCCTAAAACTAATCCATTAGTAATTGATTTATTAATTCCATCTAAAACGACCGGTGTTTTTAGTTCCTTAGATAAAAAAACCCGTGAATAAATCTCAAAAGAAATAATTGGATAAAATGCCCAAAACAAAAGAAAACTACCAAAAGTCAAGGAAAGATAAGAAAAATAGGTGATAATCTTTTTTTTTGGCGAATTATTTTCTTTATAATACGAATAAAGAGCCATAAATTAAAAAATATCAAAAAAATTAATTTTTAATAAGAAATATCTATTTTGATATTTTTACCAAACAAAGGAGTTCTTTCAAAAATTAAAAAACCAGAGTTTAATTTAAAATCATATCGTGCTATTTTATATTTATCTTTTAAAATATCAGCCATTTTTTCTTTGGAAACAAAAATCAGCTCCTTTTTTAAAGCTTCAATTAAAATTTCTTGACTCGCTTTACCATTGATTTTGAAACGTAAGCTTAACTCATTTTTATTTTTCTTTTCTGCATTTATCAAATTAACTCTTAATGCTTCTTTTTTTATTCTAAAATCTTGCGGTAAGTCCTTTTGTAAATAGAAAATTACTCGATTTTTTAAGTGGCTCTCATCATAAAAATAAAACTTTTGATAAACTTTGGCGTTTAGAGTTAATTCCTCCGCTTCTTCGCCTAATTCTTTGGAATATTCTTCTTCTTTTAACTCCACTTCTGTCAATTGAGAAATTATTTTTTTATTTTTATCAACCTTTATTACTTTTGCTTTTGCTTTCTCTAAAAGTTGGTTTTTTAATTCTTCAAGATCTTTTTTAGAAACCGTTCTGACTTTATTTTTTGTTCCACCAGAAAAAGCACTTTCATTTTTAGCAATAATATTTGCTGATTTTCCTTCAACAGAAAATTTATTACCCGCCGCAAGATTATATTCTTCACCAATTGAAAAAGCAACCACCTTTCCTATAGCAGTTGATGGTTTTGGATTTGAAGCATCGCCAGAAGCTGAAGCTATTTTTACTTCCTCCTCTAAAACAAATTTTAAGCCATTGGTAGAAATTAAAATTGTTCCTTTTGGTAAAATCTCAAAGGAAGCTAAGTTACTATTAAAAATTACTACCTCACCTTTAGCCTTATCACCAATTTCTTTTTCGCCGGTTGTTTTTTTAGTAGCCGATAAGGAAAATTGTTGTTCTTCAACTGCGATTTTTAATTGTTCAAAAGATGATTCTTTTTTCACCACCCCAGAAAAAACCATCTCTTTTTCAAGTGATTTTATTTTAGGATAAATATTTAAAATTAACTGGTGAAAAAACCATTCATTAATAAAAAATCCAACAGAAAAAAGCAAAAAAATCACCAGTGGGAAACTAAAAAAAAGCGAGTTAAATTTAAAAAAAATTTTAGGAAAAGAAAATGAAGGTAATTTAAAATGAATTGTAGAAAAATTTTCAAAAAAATTATTTTTAGGCAGCAAAGACGCTTCTTCTTTAATATCTTTACCTATCACAAAGCCCATTTTTTCTTCTATTTTTTCTTTTTTTGTTAGCTGATTAACTTCTTCTTTTTTTAACTGTGCTTCAAAAACAGAAATAGCGGCTTTCAGTACCTCTTCTTCTTTTATTATCCTTACTTTTGGTAGCTGAATAAAGTAATCTTGAGGCCAACGATAGGAAAGAATAGCTTCGGCTTTTTGATCAAGATCTTCAGAGTTATAAAGAATTACTCTTGAAGGTAAAAATTCTTTTCCTTTCTCTTTAAAAACAGTTAAAAGATCATCAATAAAATTATCAGTTCGACTGATAACTTTCTTCAAAACGTTTTTATCCCCTTTATATACAAAAATTGAAAGCTGGGTCTTATCAACTTCAACTAAAATTGCGTTTAATGGTAAATTTTCTTCCTCTTTTAACAAAGAAACAACAATATCTTCAACTTCAATATAACCTAAAGGGGAAAGATTTAAATCTAAAACCATTCTTTTAACAGCCGAAAGCACAGGTTTTTGAATTTCTTTGGTTCTTTGATCAACTAAATGCGAATAAATAAAAATAATTAATTTCTCTACCTTGTTTCCCTCTAAATTTAAAATACTCAAATTCTCATTAACATCTTCAGTCAAATTCTCCCAACCATTAGAATAAGAAAAATTAACCTTCTGTTGAATAACAAATTTTCCTCCTTCTTCTGACAAAACCATAAGTACACCTTTTTGTTCTTTTAACAATAAACCTATATATTTTTCCTTATTTTTTTCTTTTTTATTAAAGGATGGAAAATTTATCATAATTGATATTTTTCAAAAACTTGATCTACCCCTTGTTTTGCTGTTTTTAAAGCTTCTTGATAAGAAACACCTTCAATTGTGGCATTGATAGCGTTTTCTAAATATTTAATTATCTCATCATTTAAACCATTATCAAAGGTTCGACTAATCATTGGTACTGAAACAAAATAATCAGCTTGCTTAATCACTGCTCCCAAATATTCATTTTGCAAAAGAAGCGGCCCCAAATCAACTCGAGAATAAGGTTCACCAAAAAGTCTTTGTCTTGAAGCCAACTCATAGAATTTCGTTAGATTTTCTTTTTCTACTAAAAATCGCAAAAACTTCCAAGCTTCAAGTTGATTGGGGCTGGCTTTTGAAACTCCTTCAACCCAATAATTGGCAATAGCAACCGGTTTTGCTCCAGGAAGTGAAGGAACAGGAAGCACTTTTAAATTAATCTCAGGGTTTGTTGCTTTAATTACTAAAATCTCCCAAGAAGGTGCAAAAATTATTGCTACTTTTTCTTGAATAAAAGCTGTTATTGAATTAGGAAGACTTTCACTCCAAAAAGCATTTTCTCCTTCAGCAAATTTTCGATAAGTTTCTAAAGCACCAGCCGCTTCGTCGCTATCTAATTTTTTAATATCCCCTCCATTTTGATAAAGCATCAAAGCAAAAATATCAGAAAAATGTTCTACATTAGAAGCCAATCCTAAAGCAATTCCTGCGGTTAATATATTTCCCGAAGGATCTTTAACGGTCAACTTTGGTACCATTTCAGTCAATTCATCCCAAGTGGTTGGTAGACTGTCGATTCCTGCTTTTTTTAACAAATCCATATTACAAATTAATACTAAACCATCGATTTCTAAAGGTAAACCATAATATTTATCACCAATTTTTAAATCTTTTTGATGAATTTTATAAAATGTTTTTTCAAATTCTTCATTACTCATAATCGATTGAGGAAGAGGAGAAAGAATTTGTTTTATTTCAGGTATCCAAGTGTTGTGAAAACGAAAAATATCTGGGCCTTGACCATTTTGCGTACGAACTAAAAGTTTCTCTCGATAATCTTGGGGTGACATTTTTTGATAATTAATTTTGATGTAAGGATTATTTTTTTGGTACTGAGCAATTAAAGGCTCAAAAACCTCTTTTTCTTCCCAAAGACCCCAATAAGTTAAATTAACAGGTTTTGTTGCTTTTTTTTTAGAAAAAAAATTTTTCAAGATTGCAAAAAAAAGGATTAAAAAAACCAAAACACCCACACCCAAAAAAATATAAGGACTTTTATTTTCCACAAAAACCGGTGGTGTTTCTGGGGGTATTCCTTCACCACCAATAATTGGCTCTTCAGGCGAAGTAATATCTGGAGCCACCTCCTCAGGAACTAGATTTTCTCCCATTTCAACCGAAGAATCAGTAGTATTTTCTTCAACCACTGTTTCAAACAGTTGATTTTTTTTGTCTTTTTCTTTATTATCATCCATAAGGGCAATAATAATATGATAACAAAAAAACCACTACTTGTTATTACTTTAATTTTATTTTTATATCTTTGTTCAAAAGGGCTTTATTTTTTAAAAAAAGAAAAAGAAATTTCTCTTAAAAGAAAGGTCTATCCAAATGTTTATATTAATAACATAAACTTTGGCGAAAAAACAAAAAAGGAAATTGTAAATTTTTTTGAACAAAAAAATAAAAAAATAAAAGAAAAAAAACTGGTAATTATTTATCAAAACGATCTAGTGGCCACTTTTTCTGCCAAAACAATCAATCTTCACTTCGACAGCCACGGAGCAGCCGAACGAGCTTTTTTAGTTGGAAGAAGCTCTCATTTACCATCAAAAATTTATCAAAAAGTAGCCACTATTTTTAATTTAAATTCCTTTAACCTTAATTTTTTTCCTTCCTTTGATTATCAACCTATAAGTGATTTTCTAAAAATTGCCAAGGAAAGATACGAAAAACCGGCAAAAAACGCCTTATTTAAATTTGAAAAAGGCAAAGTCTTCGCTTTTGCCAAAGAAGAATGGGGAGTAAAAATAAATGAAGAAAAGCTTATTCTTGTTATTGATGAAATTACTAAAAAAATGACAAAAGAAGAAAAAAAAGAGTTTTTTATCAAGCTTCCCATTGAAAAAATTGAACCAGAAATAAAACTTTCAGAAATCAATAGATTTGGGATCAAAGAAGAAATCGGTGTTGGAAAATCTGATTTTACTGGTTCTATTGCTTCTCGAATTCACAACATTATATTAGCCTCTTCAAAATTTAATGGAATATTAATTCCCAAAGGTAAAATTTTTTCTTTTAACGAAACCGTTGGTGATATTTCTTCTTTATCCGGCTATCAACCAGCTTATATTATAAAAGATGGAAAAACAATTCTTGGTGACGGCGGTGGTGTATGTCAAGTATCAACCACTCTTTTTAGAGCCGCCTTAAATGCTGGTCTTCCAATCATAGAACGTTATCCACATGCCTATCGTGTGTCTTACTATGAAAACGATTCACCCCCTGGTTTCGACGCAACTGTTTTTGCCCCTTCAGTTGATTTAAAAATTAAAAACGACACCAATGCCTATATTCTGATTCAAACAAAAATTGATAAAGAAAACAATCTTTTGTTTTTTTATCTTTTTGGCGAAAAAGACGGTCGACAAATTGAGATTGAAAAGCCAAAAATTTGGGATATTCTACCCCCGCTTCCCCCAAAATACCAAGATGATCCAACCTTAAAAAAAGGGGTATTAAAACAAATTGATTTCCCAGCGTGGGGTGCTAAAGTTAATTTTCATTACAAAGTCACAAAAAATGGAAAAGTTCTTTTTGAAAAAGACTTTTTTTCCCATTACCATCCTTGGCAAGCAATTTATCTTGTTGGAGTAGGCGAATAAAAAATATATTTTTACCTAAACCATCTGGCCCGACCAAGTTTATAAGAAAGATTTTTTATTTTGCGTTCACCAATAATTTTTGCCGGTACTCCACCCACGATTGCAAAAGGAGGCACATCTTTCGTAACAACAGCCCCAGCAGCAACAATTGCTCCTTTTCCAATTTTTATTCCTGGTAAAATTATTACTCTTGGACCAATAAAAACATAATCCTCAATAACAACTGAAGCATTTTTTGCCAAAAAATAAGGATCATTAATATCATGTTCACTATTGTAAATCATAACTTCTGAAGCAATTGCAACATGATTTCCAATAATCAATTTGTCTCTTCCATCTAAAACTGCTCCCTCACCAATAATTGTGTCCTCACCGATTGTAATATTTCTTGGATCATAAAAACGCGCTCCCATATGAATAGTTGAACCACTCCCTATTTTTATTCCAAAAAGGCGATAAAAAAAACGTCTAAGGTGATGCGAAGGTAAAAAACCAACTAAATGAAGCAAAAAAACCTCAAATTCTAAAAGAATATTAAAGATTCGATTTATCCCCTTTTGAAAAATTTCTTTTTTAGTTAACTTTTTACCGGTTTTATCGTAAAGCATAAAATAAACTAACAATTAACTTCTAAACATTAAACGTTAAACTATTCTCCACTTTTCAACCAGTCTTTTAGCTTTTCATATTTGAAAGTATTTAAAACATCATCCTTCTCCAGCCATCCCCGTCGCGCTACCGAAACGCCATAAAACATTGCCTCCATTTCTTTTAAAGAATGAGCGTCAGTATTTATAACAAATTTTACTCCAAAATTCTTTGCTTGTCTTACTAAAATATCAGGCAAATCTAAACGCAATGGCCAAGCATTGATTTCTAACGCAATATCATTATTTTTTGCTTTTTCAAAAACCTCTTCCCAAAATACTTCGATTTCCTCTCTTTTTCCTAAAAGTCTTCCGGTTGGATGCCCTAAAATTTTTACTTTTGGAAAGTCTAAGGCTTTAAGTATCCTTTTAGTCATCTCGGTTTTTTCTTGAGAAAAAGAACTGTGAATTGAAGCAATAAGATAATCAATATAAAAAATTGCCTCTTTTGGTAAAGCCAACGTACCATCAGGAAGAATATCAACTTCCAAACCAATAAAATAATCTATCCCAACTTCTTTCATGGTTTTTTCAATTATCTTCTTTCTTTTTTTTAAAATTTCAATCACTTCATTCTCACTTAAATCGCCACCAAACTTGGGATTATGATCAGCAAAACCAATATATGAATAACCAAGACTTTTAGCAAAATTAGCAATCTCTAAAAATGACGCCTCTCCCAAATCATGAGAAGGCTTTATATCAAAAGAAGAATGAATGTGTAAATCCCCCTTTATTTGTGATAAATTTATTAAATTGGGTATTTTTTTATTTTGCGCCATTTCAATTTCATCTGTTCCTTCACGAAGCTCTGGTGGAATATATAAAAGTCCTAAAAATTGATAAAAATCTTCTTCTTTCTCAAATTGAAAAAAATCGTTTGTTTTAATGCTTTTTATTCCATACTCAGAAAGTGAATAACCTTTTTTTAAAGCGTATTCGCGAAGTTTGACGTTATGATTTTTGCTTCCAGTAAAATACTGAAGCATCGCTCCATAACTTTTTTCATCACAAACTCGAAGGTCAACTCTTATATTTGGAGAAACAATAATTGAGGCTTTTTTTTCACCAGCGTTATCAATTCTAATTGCTTTAGGATATTTAACAAAATAGTCAATTACTTTTTTATCACTATTAGTCTTTACCAAAATATCAATATCACCAACTGTTGGCGCAAATCGTCTTAAAGAACCCAATGCTTCGGCTTCTTTTACTAAAAAATTAGCTTTTAAATAATCAATTACTTCTTTTGCTAAAGAAAAAGCATAGGGTAACAACATCCTTTGGGAAGTATTTTTTCTTTTTTCAAAAAGTTTAATTGCTTTAAGAATCTCTTTTTGAGATTTTTCACCAAAGCCTTCAATCTTAGCCACTTTTCCTTCAAGACAAGCTTTTTTTAAATCAAAAATAGCAGTTTTATCATTTAAAATTCCAAGGCTTTTTACTAAACGAAAGGCTTTTTTTGGACCAATTCCCGAAATATTCATAAGAACAAAGACCGAGGAAGGAATTTTTTTTAAAATCTTATCAAAATGAGAACAATAACCGGTTCTAAAATACTCATCAAGATAAGAAGCAATTGAATAACCTATTCCTGAAACTTCTTTTAATCTTCCCTCCTCCCAAAGATCAAAAACATTTCGTGATAGATTTTCGATGCTTTCTGCTGCTTTTTGATAAGCAATTATTTTAAAACGATTCTCACCGGTTAAAAAATATACGGTAGCTATTTTTTTAAGTAACGAGGCTATTTCTTTATTGCTGTATTTTTCTTCAAACTTAATTTTTTTCATATTTTTATATCTTACCATGAATAAGTTTCCTCATTTTTAAAAACATTTTCTAAAAATCTTGATTTTAACGAATAAAGTCGTCGACCAAAAATAGATCTTTTTTTAGCAAAAGAAATATAAAGCTTTTTTTTTGCGCGAGTAATTCCAACATAAAACAAACGTCTTTCTTCTTCTAAAGCATGATAATCATCAAAACTGCGACTGTGAGGAAGAAGTCCTTCTTCAACCCCAACAATAAATACATAATCAAACTCTAAACCTTTTGCCTGATGTAATGTCATAAGCTTTACCTTATTTATCCCATTTTCCTTCTTTTCACCTTCAAAATATTCCAACTCAACCAAAGCTACTTGATCTAAAAAATCAATTAAATTAGGAAAATTAGAGGCAACTGATCTTAATTCATTAATATTTTCAAGCCTTGAAAAATCTTCTTCAGTTGCGCTTTGATATAAACTTAAATAATCAGTTGTTTTCAAAACTTTATCAATAATTTCCCCTGTGGTATAACTTTTAAAATCTAAATTTATTTCCTCATAAAGTTTTTTAAACGCCAAAAATCTTTTTTTTCCCAATTTTTCAACCCGTTTTAAAGCAATTTCTTCTTTTGGATAAATTAATAAACGAAGAAATGCTAAAATATCTTTAATTTCTTTTCTACCATAAAAACGAACACCACCGATTAGAACATAAGGGATTCCAAAATGTAAAAAAACTTCCTCAATAATTCGCGATTGAGCATTGGTTCGATATAAAACCGCAATATTTTCATTTAAAAACTCTGGTTTTTTTCCAATTGTCAAGATATTTCGGGCAATAAATAAAGCTTCATCTTCTTCATTTTCCGCTTCAAAAAACTCTACTTCTTCTCCTTCATTTTTATCGGTATAAAGTCTTAAAATTGGGTGAGTTTGGTTTTGAGAAATTACTTGATAAGCAAAATCTAAAATTTTTTGGGTGGAGCGATAGTTTTTTTCTAAATAAAAAATAGAAACTTTTGAAAAATCTTTTTGAAAAGTAAAAAGATTTTCCATCTTTGCTCCGCGCCATGAATAAATACTTTGAGAAAAATCGCCAACTACCGTTATATTTTTTGTTTTGATTGCTAAAATCTTTATTAACTCATACTGTAAAAAATTTGTGTCCTGAAACTCATCAATTAAAAAATAACTTAAACGATTTTGATAAAAATCCAAAACTAAAGGATTTTTTTTAAGAAGAAAAACTGCTTTTAAAAGCAAATCATCAAAATCCAAAGCATTATTTTTTTCTAATGCTTTTTGATAAAGATAATAAACTTGAGCCACCAATGCCGCCTTATAAAATGAAAATTTTTCTAAAAAATTTTCTGGAGTTATCATCTCGTTTTTTGCCAAGCTTATATAATAAGCAAAAAAACTAGGCGACAATTTTTCTATTTTTTGTTTTTTAACAATATTTTTAATTAAATCAAGCTGTTCATCTTCATCATAAATTAAAAAATTTTTACTAAGTTTTGCCTCCTTCCAAAAGCGACGTAAAACCAAAGCTCCAAAAGAATGAAAGGTGCCAATATAACCTAATTTAATATCTACTCCAAGCTCTTTTTTTATCCTTTTTTTCATTTCAGAAGCTGCTTTATTGGTAAAAGTAACCATCATTATTGAAGAAGGAGACACTTTTTTTTCTTTAATTAAATATAAAACTTTCGCAATCAAAACCCGAGTTTTTCCCGAACCCGCACCCGCTAAAATTAAAGAAGAACCATCAACAAAAAAAGCAGCTTTTTTTTGCGCTTCATTTAAACTTTCAAAAAGATGAGTCATAAAGATTCTAAAAAAACATTTCAAAAAACTAAAGAATAAAAAAGAAAAAATGCGGCTACCCCAAAAATAATTAAAGTTTGATGTATTGTCCCCGACGATGGCAAGGTTTCAATTTTAGTCGGTGATAAATAAAAATTGTTAGATGGCAGAGGTGTTGGTGTGTTGGCTTTGGCTAATATAATTTCTGTTGGTGTTGGTTCTTGCGTAAGTGTTGAGGTTGGCAAAAATTCTAAATTCGAAACTGTTGGTGTAGGCGAAGGACTATTATCATCATTATTATCTTGCTGATTTAAAGGAATAAATCTTTCACTGGTGGCTACCTGAGCTTTAGTTTTTTTTGGCGCAATTGCTGAAGTAGTTTTTTCCTCAGTTGGTGCTTCCATTAAAAGATAACTAAAATAAAAAATAGCTCCAATTAAAAAAACCATCATCAAAATTAAACCGATGGTAATAATTTTTTCTTTTTTCATTTTTTCTCAAGTTTTAATCGCCCAACCACCCTTCCTTTTTTGAATGAAGTTGGGCCTCAATTTTTAAAAAGGAATCAGAAGTTGCCACTTGATATTCACGATAAAAAACATTTTTTTCAGGATTAAAACTTTGAGTAATCGTTTTTTCATCCCATGTTCCTTGATTAACTTTAATTCTTGCCATATCAATATCAGAAAATCCAACTTTTTCAACCCCAATAATAATCTTTTTTCCCGGTTTTAAACTTTTTAATTCCTCATCGTTTAATTCTTGCCATTTTTCATTATATATCTTTATTTTTCCCGTTAAAATTATTTTTTTCTCTTCATTAACCACCGATTGGTTGACAGGTAATTCTTGGGGTGTTTTGTTTTTTATTACTCCAAAAATAAAAACTAAAAATGAAACTAAAAATAAGATAAGAAAGAAAAACGATTTACCAAAAAAAAATGAATAAGACAATAACTCATTATTTTTTTTGTTTTTTTCTATTACTAAAGAATTTTGTTTTATCTTTGTAGAATCTAATTCTTTAAAATCAGGTAGTTTAAGTCTATTTTTTTTCTCTTTTATTTCTTTTTTAAAAAGATAAATTTGATAGATTAATAAAATTAAGGTAATAAAAAAGCTAATCAAAGAAATTTTACTTATTGAAGAAAAAAAATTAACTATTTCCTCCATATAAACCAATCATATCAAAAATGAAAGAAAAGTCGCAAACCAAAAAAAATCGCCAAAATTCCGATTAAAAAAAATCCAAAAATATTACTTTGACCAGAAACAAAAGGTGTTGGGGTTGGCGTGAAATAAAAAACTGTTGGTACAGACGTTGGCGACATAGATATTTGAGTCGGCTGAAGTTGAAAAGTTGGAGTTGGTTGAGGTTCAATCGTTGATGAGGGAGTAGCTTCTCCCAAAACTCGACCAAAAATTGCTTGATTTCCAACCAAGCGAAATCTTCTTTGTAGTTCAATGTCAGAATGATTTTTGTCTTTAGTTTTTACCACCAATTGATAATCGCCCAAAGATAAATTTTGAGAAAATTTTATCGACCAAAACCCCTTTTTATCAGCCTTAATTCGACCACTATAGTTTTTATTACCCTTAAGTTGAAAAAGATGAATTAACACTTCCTCGTTTGGCAAAGCAGTTCCTTTGATAAGAGGAATAAAACCACCAATAACAGCGTTTTCCTTAGGATAAATAATTTTTACTTCTCCATCTTTATAAATTTCTTTCTCTGTCTTTGCTCCCAAAACGTGTTCTTCAAAAATAAAAGAATAATCGTTACCAATAAATAAAGGCTGAGGAATTGGAGAAAGTTGACTGATTTTTCCTTCAACTTTAGTTTTTAATCCATCATCCGAAATAATTTCAATCATTACTTTTTCATCTGCCAGAGGAATTTTGGAAGTTAAATCTTTTAAACTATAAACTACTGTTAAAGGAATAAGCCATTCGCCAGTTTCTTTAGTAAATGAAGATAAAGAATAATAATCTTTTAAAGTCAAAAAAACTAAAGCATTAGCTAAAGGCGTGTTTGTTTTCTGAAAAACTTTGCCATAAATTAAAGTAGGGGTTTTATTTTGTATTTGCAGTTTTGGGGTAAAAAAACTAAAAGGTTCATTTTCATATTTTTTGATCATTTGATTATCACAAACAACGATAAAAAAATATTTTTTTTGCGGATAAAGATTTTTTAAATTAACATAATGAAAAGAAAATTTATTTTTGTTATTTGCCGTATCACGTTCATCTAAAGCGATTGAGGTTATTTTTTTACTGTCTTCTCCGTAAAAAATAAACCCGGTGGTTTTTCCTTCGGTTTCCCAAATAATTGTTGCTTGATTAGGAGTTAAGTTAGTAATTTCTAATCTTTTTAAAATTTTTTTTGTTGCTTTGGAAGGTAAAGATTGTTTATGAAAAATATTGGCAAAAAAAATGGTAATTATAAAAATAGCAAAAATCGCCAAAGGAAAGGGAATAGAAACTTTATTTTTCAAATACAACTGAGAATAATAAGTCATAATCTTTATGGTTGCTTTTCAACTAGTATATTTAAAAGTTTATCATCTAATTGATAACTACGGATATTAGGTAATTGAGGAACCTTTACTTTTCTTTCGTAAAAAGCATGCTGAATATCGGCAATCATCCAAACAATTACCGAAACAAATACCGTTAAAGAAATCCAAAAAAATTCTTTTTTTTTCATAAATAGGAAGCTTTAATCTCCATTTGAACTTTTAATAATCCTGAAAAACTGCCTTCTTCGCTTTTTGTTATCGATAATTTTTCAATCATTTTTAACCGTCTTTGTTTTAGTAATTGCTCAAAAAAATTAATCATTTGTTTAAAATCAGCATCACCTTCAATATTTAAAACTAACTCATTATATTTTTTTTCTTTTGCCTCTTTTAAATTAATTTCTCCGGTGCTTATTTTTTTAAATATAAAACCACTGGTGCTAGAAATCTTGTTAAGATCATCGATAATTTTGGCTAAATTTGGTTTATCAGGTATTGCTTCCTTTAATAAAGGAAGTTTATCTCGATTGTTTTCTAAAAACTGTTGAATATTAGCTATCATAATAATTTTTTGATCATAAATTTGATTGATTTCTTCCAAATCTTTCGCTTGTTTTTCTAAAGAAAACAAAGTCTTTAAAGTAGGTCTTATAATAAAAAATATAGAAAAAGAAAAAACCAAAAAAAATAAAATCGAAAAAGTATAATCGTTAGCTTTTTTATAAAAAATATCTTTTTTTATCATAAAAATTGAGAAAACGTCAACTCAAACTCATAACCAGCTTCACTTTTTTTGATTGATTTAAGATTTACTTTTTTAAATTTTTTTTCTTTTTTTGCTAAATTAACAAAAGCTTGAAGAGATTGTGGGTTAAATGCAGTCCCAAACATCTCAATTCCATCAGCTGAAATTCTTAATTCTTTTAACGTTAACCCTTGCGGAAAAATGGAAACAAAATATTTAAACATAGAAAGAATTTTCTCTTGTCTTTCTAAAATTGATTTAGCTGCTTCTTGTTTTTTTTCAACAATCTCAATCTCAGAAAGAAGCGGTATAACTACTTGAATAATTTCTTTTTTTTGGGTAACTGCTTCTTTTAAATCAATAATTTTTTGATCCAGCTGAAAACGATAAAAGAAAACAAAAATAATCACCAATTGGGTAATTACAATAATATAACGTAAATAATTTAATGAAAAATAAACTAACTTATCAAGAAAAGAAAGTTCTTTTTTAGTTAAAAGATTAATGCGAAAGCTCATTTTTTTATTTTTTTATTAATTTTGCCATTTTAGACTTAATTCGATTGGCTTTATTTTTATGAATTACATTTTCTTTGGCGGCTTTATCAACTGCTTTATACAAACTACTAAGTAATTCTTGTAAATTTTTTGCTCTTTCTTTTACTCCTTTTTTAATTTTTCTTAATAAATAATCAATCTTATTTTTATATTGTTTATTTAAAACCGTTCTTTTTTTTGTTTTTCTTAAATTTTTTTTTGCAGTTTTAAGATTAGGCATACCCTTCTCCCTCCTTTCTTAAAAGTTAAATTTTAAATTCCTTTTCATAAATTTTTTCTCCATAATTACCCGTAAATTTCAAATTTAATTTAATGGGTCCAACAATATTATGATATCGACAAACTCCCGAAGAACAAGTACCAAGAACTATTTTCCGACCGCTTTTATCATCATTTTCTTCACCACACTGCCAATATTCTCCAATTTTAAAACATTTACCAATTACTCCTTGTTCTATTATCCCCTCCCCACCTTCACTTAAATCAGTGTTTGCTACTTTATAACTTAATTCAAAATCAATCTCTTTTGTCCCTTTTGGTTCATTAGCGACAGTTAAAACAATTTCTCCTTTTTTTAATGGCTTAAAATCAACTTTTACTGAAGAGTTAACTGTAGGAATTAAAACTTCTGTAGGAATTACCAAAGTCGAGGTTTCCTTTTTGGCAAATCTTTTATTAATCAAAATAAAAAAAATACCCATTCCAAAAATCAAAATTAAAAGAAAAATAAGTTGGATTTTATTTTTAAATATCATAAAGATTTTAATTTAAATTAATAATTTTTGTTTTAAATAATCTTTTAAATATCCAATCGCTATTCGCTCTTGCTTTTTTGTATCGCGATAACGCAATGTTACCGTATCGTCTTGTTGAGTTTGAAAGTCAATTGTTATACAAAACGGGGTACCAATTTCATCTTGAGCAAAATATCTTTTTCCAATATTACCGCGATCATCAAAAACAACCATATAATCGCCTTTAATTAAATTATAAACTTTTTTTGCTTTTTCTACCAATTCTTTTTTGTTAGCCAAAAGAGGGAAAACCGCTACTTTTACTGGTGCCAATCGGTAATCAAGTTTTAAAACAATTCGGTCTTTTTCTTCGCAATAAGCATCAATTAAGAAAAAAAGTGCTGCCCGATCAACACCTCCTGAAGTTTCAACCACCCAAGGAATATATTCCTCACCGGTTTTTAAATCTTTATATTTTAAGTTATGACGCGATAAATCCCAATCCCCTCGGTGATGAATTCCTTCAAATTCACTCCAGCCAAAAGGAGCTTGATACTCAATATCGGTAGCAAACCGAGCATAGTGAGCGCGTTCATCCTCTTTATGATTGCGAAAACGAATATTTTTTTCTTTAATTCCCAAATCCAAATACCACCGCCATCTTTGTTCCTTCCAATAAGAAAACCATTTTTCTCCTTCTTTATCATTAGGGTAAATAAAAAACTCAAGCTCCATTTGTTCAAATTCACGTGAGCGAAAAGTAAAGTTGCCTGGAGTTATTTCATTTCTAAAAGCTTTGCCAATTTGAGCAATGCCAAAAGGAATTTTTATCCGTAAGGTATCAACCACATTTTTAAAATTAACAAAAACACCTTGAGTAATTTCTCCCCGAAGATAAGCTTTTTGTTTTGGTTCAGTTACTCCTAGATAAACTTCAGTTAAAATATTAAATTTTTTTGGCTCAGTAAAATTATTTTTTTTACCACAATTTAAACAAGTGTTTTTTTCTATCTTATCAGCACGAAAGCGATGATGACAACTTCTACACTCAACCAAAAGATCGGCAAAATGCTCAACATGACCAGAACGTTCCCAAACGATTGGATTCATAATAATTGAGGCATCAATTCCTAAAACATCATCCCGCTGATAAACCATTGTTTTCCACCAAAACTTTTTAATATTATTTTTTAGCTCAACTCCCAAAGGTCCATAATCCCAAAAGCCGGCAATTCCGCCGTAAATTTCTGATGAAGGATAAATAAATCCCCGTCTTTTTGCTAAAGCAATAATTTTTTCCATCATAAATAACTATTATAACGAAAAATTAGGAAGTTTTTCCTCAATTATTTCTTCAATAGTTTTTAAGTTTGCGGCAATTTTTTGTTCTTTTTCTATATAACCTAAATTTTTAAGTAACTTATTCAAATAATAATTTAATCGATCAAAATCATTTTCTTTTTTTGACAAATTAATCAAAAAATCTAAAGTCAAAAAAAAATTTTTTTCCTCTTTGATGTTTTCTGGCAAAATCTTATTTAAGATATAAAAATACTGAAAAAAATACGGCCATTTTTTTTTATCTTCTTTAATCAACGAAAAAGCTGAAATTAAACTTACCTCCTTAAGAAAAAATCGGTCATCTTTTTTTTCAATAACAGTTTTTAAAAGATTACCCACTTGAAAATATGAAAGGCGACGACTAGTAATTTTTCTTATCCCAAAAGCAAAAACATTAATTTTTCCCATCTTCTTAGTCAAAAGAGTTAATAATAAATTATTATTAAGAAGAGGTTTTTTATTTAAAACAACGGCGTCAGTAGTAAAAACTTTTCGCATATGCTGATTATTTTATTCTTCCAACCTAATCTCCTTATCGGTATCAAAAATTCCTTCATACTTCTTTTTGTTTTCTATTAAAACCATAAGTTTTTGGTTTAAAGTTCCGGGCTGTTTTTGCAAAAAAAGTTGGTAATTTTCTTTTTTAATGCTTTCAGGCAAATAATAGGAAATTACCACTTTTGCCTTTCCTAAAGGAAAAACTTTCAAAAACCCTTCAAAAACAGTTTTTCCTAAATCTTCGTAAGTTTTTACTTCCTTTTCTGAACCAGAAAAACTAATTAGTTTTGCGCCTTTTGGAACATAAACCCGCAACCAATTGCGAAGGGTAGCATTCAAACACAAACCACCACGCTCTAAGTTGCAGTCAGAGTGAGGATAAGGATTGCGATACTCAATAACCACTTCACGTTTTATTTTTCCCTCCTCAAAAAAAGTTTTGGAAGTAATAATCTCTGAGATAAACATATTAGATTTAGCGCCAGCGAAATTAACACTATTTACATGAAGATAATCACCAGAAAAATCAAAGATTTTCCCAGCAAAATTAACTTTCTCAGCAGCTTTTTGTAAAGAAGGATCACTAAAATATAAAAGAATATGCTTTTGTCTTAAATTATCAAACATCGTTTGTGCCAAAATCCCCCAGTATTTCCCTGGTGAAAAACCTAAAGCTTTGTATAAAAGCGTATACATCAAATCACCTAAAATTCCTTTCCTATTTTCTCGAATGTATGGAGTTGGACGATCAACAATATCAAAAAGAGTATAAATTACTTGGGGACAATCACACCGTTTATCAAGTTTTGCTGAAAAATTAATTCCTGAAACTTGCGTATCGCCAAAAATTTCCAAAAAATCGACTAAAACTTTAGTGTCAATAAATATAATTCCATCATAGTTAACTTTTCTACTGCTTTTTTTATAAAGGGAATTAAATAAAGAAACAGAGGTTGGAACATCAGGCGAAAGATTACTATCACGCAAGAAAAATTTATACACATTTTTATGATAGGTAAGAATTTCTGGAGGAGCTTTTGGATGAGGAATTGTTTCATCTAACGAATAAATATCATTTGACTCAGAAACTTTTATCTTTCCATCTTTGACTTTAAAAATTGCATAAAAAGTCAAAAAGCCTCCGGTGGCTCGCCTTTCTTTATCGTTTTGGAAAAGAACAAGATAGGTTTTTTCTTGATCTTTTCCTAAAATCTCTGGTAATTTTTTTACTAAAGGTTTGGCATCAACAAATAAATTAGCTATCCCCTCAAATTGATTCTTTACCAATTTGATCTTATCTTGATATTTTTTAGGATAACGGTTAGGGTTAATCTTATCTAAATATTCTTTTGCTTTACCAATATTAGAAGAAATAGGATCAATTTTTTGAAGCATTTTGTCCAAAGTTAAAACCGCGGTATGAAGTCTTTCTTCAGCCGAAAGACTGACAAAATCAGTGCTTCCTTTTTTAAAACCAATTAAATCAGCATAAGGCGAAATTGCCTCAAGCGCATCTTTTCCCGCTTTAATTAAAAATTCTGCGGTTAAGACACCATTTTTAAAATCAGCAACGTAAGGAATGAAAGAAAGCCAAAAAATTTTTTGGGCACTTTTTTTAAAGTCTTGATATTGGTTAGAAAAACGATTAAATTCGTCTTTCAAAAGATCAATATCGTTTTTAGCAAATGTTGTTTTTAAATTTTTAGCAGAAACTAAAAGTTTTTCTGTTTTTGCTTTTACGTCGGTTGCCGGCTTTAAAATAAAAAAATATCCTAACAAAAGAAAAACAACGATAAAAATAAAAAATAGCCAAAATGATTTCTTTTTTCTCATAGTTTATTAGTTTAATTTTTAGTAATTTTTAAATTGCGCCTTTTCCGGTAATCATTACCCAAGGTGTTTTTAAAATAATTTTAAAGTCATTAAATAATGATAAATTATCAACATACGATGCGTCAAGATTAATCCGCTTTTCAAAATCAAGTTCCGACCTACCCGAAACCTGCCAAAGACCGGTAATTCCAGGTTTGACAGATAAAACTTTTTTAAAAAGAGATTTTGTCTGAGGAAACTTTTTTTTCTGATAAGACAACTCATCAGGATAATAAGCTCGAGGACCAACTAAACTCATTTCCCCTTTTAAAACATTTAAAAGCTGAGGAATTTCATCTAAAGAGTGCTTGCGAATAAATCGACCAATTTTTGTCACTCGAGGATCGTCTTTTAATTTATAATTTCCGCGTTTATACTCCTCATAAAGCTTTTTAAAACGCTTATCGGTTCGAAGAAGATAATGAGCGTTAGTAATCATTGAACGAAATTTATACATCTTAAACCTTTTCCCATTTTCTCCAACTCGTTCTGGAACATCGGCAAAAATAGGACCAGGTGAATCAAGCTTTATTAAAAAAGCAATAATTAACGCCAAAGGGAAAAATAAAACCATTAATATTAAAGAAAAAATTACATCTAAAATCCGTTTTAGGTATTTTTTATAAGTTTCTCCATAAAAAGGTTTAAGTAAGATGTTCATGTTCTGTTCCTTCAAAATTCTCAACAATATTTTTTATTTTAGCAACTGATTTTTTTTTACTGATCAATAAAACATCTTTAGTATTTACAACAATCAATTCATCAAGGTCAATTCCAACAATTAATTTTTCTTTCTCATAATTATAAATAAGACTATCTCTTACATGATCTAAATAAACTTTTCCTCTAATAATATTTTCATAGGGGTGGTTTTCTAAAGCTTCTTTTAATGACTCCCAAGCCCCAATGTCACTCCAACCAATATCTTCAATTACTACCAAAGCCTTATCTTTATTTAAATTTTCTAAAATTGCGTTGTCAAAATTGATACTTTCTACTTTACCATATTCTTTTTCTAAAACTGATGAAAAATCTTTTTTCCCAAAGTAAGCTAACATTTTTTCTGTATTTTTATAAATATTTGGAGCAAGCTGAGCAAATTGTTGATAAATAAAATTAGGAGCAGTAACAAAATAACCTAAATTCCAAGCATAAGTTTTTAATTGAAGATATTCTTCGGCAGTTTCTTTGTCGGGTCGATATTTAAATCCTTTAAATTCATACAACTTTAACCCATTAATTTTTTGTTTTTCTTTCCCAAAATGAATATAGCCTAAGTTAATACTGGCAAATCTTGGCTTATGCCCAATAAAGATAATTCTTTCAGGGTTTTTCTTTATAAATTTTCCACATTTCTTTAAAATTTCCACAAATAACCTATCTCTTTTTACCAAATGATCACTCCATAAAATTGCTAATGGTTCATTTGGAAAAAGTCGAGAAAATATGCCACAAACTAAAGCAATAGCTGGTCCTACATCTTTTTTTTCTGGTTCAAAAATAAAATTGTTTTTAGGAATTTGAGGAAGTTGGCTATACACAATTTTTTTATATTTTTTATTGGTGGAAATATAAATATCCTCAGGTGAAAATCCCAAAAGACAACGCTTAACAGTCAATTGTAAGGTAGAATAATCATCTATAATTTTTTCAAATTGTTTTGGCGAATTTTTTCGTGATAACGGCCAAAGTCTAGTTCCAGCACCGCCAGCAAAGATAACAATTTTCATATCATTTTTTTAAATTTCTCAATGAAATTAATTTTATCAAATTTTTTAAGATTTTTAAAACTCTCAATCGCAATTTGAGATTTTAATTGTTTTTCTTTCAAAAAAAACATCTCAATTGTTTGATTTAATAATTTTTCATTTTGATCTTCAAAAAATAAACCGGTTTTTCCATCAACAACAGTCTCTAAAGCTCCCCCTTTTTTATACGCTAAAACCGGACAATTAAAAAATTGTGCCTCCAATGCCACATATCCAAAATCCTCCTCTTGTGGCATAATCAAAGCCCAAGCATTAGTATATAAAAAAGCCAATTCTTCATCAGTTAATTTTTTAAAAAAAATAATATTTTTTCCTGCCATTTTTTTTAACTTTTTTTCCTCATTTCCTTCTCCAACAACAACTAACTTTTCCTTTCTTTTATTAAATACTTTAATTGCTAAATCAACCTTTTTATAACTTTCAAGTCTTGAAACTAACAAAAAAAATTTTTGATTAGGTATTTCACCATCTTTATTCTTAATTGCAATTTTTAATTTTTGATTTTTAATTTTTAACTTTATTTTTTTCCAATAATCCCCATCAAATGGTGGATAAATTACTTCACTTTCCCTTTGATAATAATTTAAGCAACGATTTCTAACCGTTTCTGAAATTGAGATTATCTTATCAGCCCTTTGAGCCGCAATAAAATCCCATTTTTTTAAATAATCAAAATAAAAAGATAGCAAAAACTTTTTAAAACCAAAAATCTTATAAACTTCTGGCATCACCCACAAAAAGCGAGTCGGGGTTAAAAGATAAATAATATGTTTTGTTGGCGTTTTAACAATTACCCCTTTAGCAAATGAAGAAGTTACTGAAATAACTAAGTCAAAGTAAGAAAAATCAAAAGTCTCAAAAGCGAAAGGATAAAAAGGAAGGCAAAAAACACGATTTTTTTTGATAAAAGAAGGCAATTTTTGAATAAAAGAAGTTTTAATTTTAAAATCTTTTGCCCATAATACTTTTTCCTCATCAAAATAAGAAGTAAAAAACAAAGCGTTTGGGAAAATCTTACGAAATATTAAAAGCACTCTTTCTACTCCTCCCCATTTATCAAACCAGTCATAAACAACAGCTACTTTTTTTTCTTCCATTTTTTATTAAATTTTTAATAGTATAATAAAAACAATATAAATATGTTCAACGTTTTAAATATCTTAAATTTTTTCAAAAAAAATTTTAACAAAAAAGATATTTTAATTTTTTTTCTTTTAATTTTTTTATATTTTTTAACGCGACTTATTAATTTAGAAAAATTTCCGATCTTTACCGATGAAGGAATTTATATTAATTGGGCCAAAACTGCTTGGCATGATGCCTCAATGCGTTTTATTTCTTTAACTGATGGCAAACAGCCACTTCAAACCTGGGCTACCATTCCTTTTTTAAAACTTTTTCCCAATCACCCCCTTTTTGCTGGAAGGCTTTTTTCGGTTTCTACCGGTTTTTTTTCTTTGTTTTTTGTATTTTGTCTTCTTTTTTTCCTTTTTGGTAAAAAAAGTGCTTTTTTAGGAAGTGTTTTTTACATTCTTACTCCATATTTTCTTTTCTACGATCGAATGGCTTTAACTGATTCGGCAGTAAACATGGGCTTTTTGGGAATTTTATTTTTTTCTTTGGTTCTTATTAAATATATTCGCTTAGATTTAGCTTTAATTTTTGGTTTATTTTCTGGTTTAGCGCTTTTAACTAAATCATCGACCCAGCTTTTTGTTTTTTTAGGACTTTTGGCACCAATTAGTATCATAAATATGTATAGCCGGCCAGAAATAGCAAAAAATAAAAACTTAAATAAAAAAGATTTTTGGTTAAAAATTTTAAACTTTTATCTTCTTTATTTTTTAGTAATAATTATCGCTTTCTCAATCTATAACGTCCAACGACTTTCACCTTATATGCATTACATTGGTATAAAAAATACTACGTTTTTAATGACAAAAGAGGAATTTCTAAAATCACCATTTTCCTTGTTTTGGAATAATGCGGTTGGCGTTTTTGTTGATGTTGTTTGGGAATCTGGCTTTATTTTACCTTTTTTTTCTTTTTTTGGTTTATTTTTTCTTCTTAAAAAACAAAAATATTTGGCTTTTTACCTTCTTCTTTGGTTTTTAATTCCTTATTTTATTATCGCCTCAATTTCCAAAGTAATTTTTCCCCGATACTTAATATTTTTTGCCTCTTTAATGATAATTTTTGCTTCTTTTTTTCTTAATCAAATTAATAAAAAAGTAAAAATTTTTCTTTTAATTATTTTTTTAATTTCTTCATTATATTTTGATTATAAAATCCTTTTTGATTTCAAAAATATTTCTTTCCCAAAAATTGATCGAGGTCAATATATTGAAGGCCCACCCGCCGGATGGGGGGTCAAAGAAATTATTGATTTTTCGATTAAAAAATCAAAAGAAAAACCAGTGATTTTAATGGCAGAAGGTAATTTTGGCCTAATTGGTGATATGCTTCGGGCAAGTCTTCCTCGTGATGGACATCGTGTTTTAGTTGATGCCTATTGGCCTTTGGATGAAAGACATTTGCTTGGCAGGCAAAAAGATTTAGATAAATATTACATTTACGTTGTTTTCCCCCATCGAAATAATTTTCCTAAAAACTGGCCAATAAAATTAATTAAAAAATTTGAAAAGCCAAAAAATAAGTCAGCAATTTATTTTTTTGAGTTAAAAAAATAATAACCAAAAATAACGACAAACTTAACAAACTTAAATAATTTCCCATTTTTCTCACTAATGTATCTTCAAACCTAAATTCCAATTGATGCCTTCCTTTGGGAATAAAAACCGTAATTAATTTGTAATCATTATTATCATCGATATTTATTTTTTTTTCATCTAAATACGCTTGCCAACCAATAAAATTAAACGTGTTTAATTGAAAAAAAACTGAAGTCTTTGCTTCAATAAAAAATTTTTTATTTTGAAAACGATTGTCTAGAATTTTAACTTTTGCCTTGCCTTTTTTTATCTCAAAAATACTTTTTGGCAAATTTTTTTTATCAATATCCAAAACATAAACACCATATTCATTTTTTTTAGCTTTTACTCCTTTTGGAACAAAGTGTAAAACCGTCTTACTTTGCTGCCACATAATTTCTTCATCAGTTACCAAATCTTTATCAGAAACATAAAGATAACTTTGTGGTTTAAAGTATG
>Ga0197142_1000787_pt1 | contig 29691 bp, 25 predicted proteins | sample GBS60_MetaG_FD_148614 | JGI IMG/M metagenome (GOLD analysis project Ga0197142, IMG submission 148614) | Sediment microbial communities from Great Boiling Springs, Gerlach, Nevada, United States - GBS 60_MetaG | ecosystem: Environmental > Aquatic > Thermal springs > Hot (42-90C) > Sediment... | reverse complement strand
AGGGATCTTGTCCAAGAAGCTCGTAGCGGTAAGCTTGATCCCGTAATCGGACGTGATGCTGAGATACGGCGTGTTATTCGTATCCTGTCTCGAAAAACCAAAAATAATCCTGTGCTTATAGGTGAACCAGGAGTTGGTAAGACGGCAATAGTGGAGGGACTTGCTCACCGAATAGTTCGAGGTGACGTGCCCGAAGGATTAAAAGACAAAACAATATTTGCCCTTGATATGGGTGCTTTGATTGCCGGTGCAAAATACAGAGGAGAATTCGAAGAACGACTAAAAGCTGTTTTACAGGAAATCAAACAGTCCGAGGGTAGAATTATCCTCTTTATCGACGAAGTTCATACCATAGTCGGAGCCGGAAAAGCCGAAGGCGCTATAGATGCTGGAAACATGCTTAAACCCATGCTAGCCAGAGGAGAACTTCACTGCATTGGTGCAACCACTCTTGATGAATATCGAAAATACATAGAAAAAGATCCTGCTCTGGAACGGCGATTTCAACCGGTTCTTGTTGAAGAACCTTCTGTAGAGGACACTATATCAATTCTCCGAGGGCTAAAAGAACGGTATGAAGTGCATCACGGTGTTAAAATCCATGATAGCGCTCTTGTTGCGGCTGCAGTGCTTTCTAATAGGTACATCACAGATCGATTTTTGCCTGACAAGGCGATTGACCTTGTGGACGAAGCCTGTGCTATGATCCGCACAGAAATAGACTCAATGCCCTCTGAGCTTGACGAAGTCATGCGGCGCATTATGCAGCTCGAAATTGAAGAAACGGCTTTGAAGAAAGAATCTGATCGAGCAAGCAGAGAACGACTCGAACATGTTCAAAAAGAGCTTGCCGAACTTCGAGCTAAAGCTGATGTAATGAAGGCTCAATGGGAAGCGGAGAAAAACGCCATTAGGGAAGTGCAGGCATTAAGAGAAGAAATTGAAAAGGTCAACCGAGAAATAGAAATTGCCGAGCGCCAGTATGATTTAAACAAAGTTGCAGAACTTCGGCACGGACGGCTTCCTGAATTAAAAGCAAAACTGGCTCAGAAAGAAGAAGAATTAGCCAAGATTCAGAAAGGAAAACGACTACTCCGAGAAGAAGTAACTGAAGAGGAAATTGCTGAAATTGTGTCCAGATGGACTGGTATTCCCGTATCAAAACTGATGGAGACCGAACGCGATAAATTGTTAAAACTCGATGAAGTGCTCCATAGACGTGTAGTCGGTCAGGATGAAGCTGTAAAACTGGTTGCCGATGCTGTGCTCAGAGCTCGTTCAGGAATAAAAGATCCTAGAAGACCCATAGGATCATTTATCTTCCTTGGACCTACAGGTGTGGGTAAAACCGAACTTGCTAAAACTCTGGCAGAGGCTCTGTTCGACACAGAAGAAAACATGATTCGAATCGATATGAGTGAATACATGGAAAAGCACACGGTCTCAAGGCTCATTGGAGCACCCCCAGGGTATGTGGGATACGAAGAAGGTGGTCAATTAACTGAAGCTGTAAGGAGAAAGCCTTACTCGGTTATTCTCTTCGATGAAATAGAAAAGGCTCATCCTGACGTTTTCAACCTGCTTCTCCAGATCCTGGACGACGGACGACTTACAGACGGACACGGACGAACAGTGGACTTCAAAAACACTATTATCATCATGACCAGTAACATCGGCTCTCATTATCTAACCGAAGGGGTAACTGAAAACGGTGAAATTCCCGAATCGGCTAGAAATGCAGTGATGGCGGAGTTGAGACGCTACTTCAGACCTGAGTTCCTCAACCGAGTGGACGATGTAATCTTATTCAAGCCTCTTAAACTTGAGGAAATCAAGCGAATAGTCGATCTAATGATAGAAGATGTTGCAAAACGATTGAAAGATAGGCATATTAAGCTTGTGCTTTCTGAGGAGGCTCGGGAGTTCATTGCTCGATCCGGTTATGATCCGGTTTATGGAGCAAGACCTTTGAGGCGGTACATTCAGAGACATCTTGAAACCATGCTTGCTAGATCAATAATCGCCGGAGAGATTAGAGAGGAAGCTACTGTGTACATTAGAGTAGAAAACGGTGCTTTGACGGTTGTGCCGGAATACCCTGAATCAGAGTCTGAAGTTCTTGAGGCTAAGGCTTTGTAAAACGTAATGATAATAACCTGCCCGTGGTTAATCAATTCTATACCGCGGGCAGAAAGATTAACTCACTATTAGAAAGCCTGTAGTGTAGATTGAAGATCTTATGGATATCGAGGAGTACCTCAAAAAAATCGAAGAAGATGGTTTTCCGGTTTTCAAAAAAACACTAGAAGTCATATCTTCCATTGAAAATTCAAAAGAACCCATTCCAAAGCTTGCAGAAAAAATCCTAAGCGATCCCGGCATGTCGATAAAACTCATACAGATAGCTAACAGTCCTTTCTTCAACCTGGGAGATCGTGTCAAAACGGTTACTCGAGCTATCATGCTTCTAGGACTGCAAAATGTTAAAGGAATAGCTCTGGGATTGGCATTGGTGGAAGACCTTTCAAAAAAAGGAAGAAAAAAAAAGATAGCCGAACTTTTTGCCTTAGGACTTGCTAGAGCAATTACGGCTAGAAATTTGGGTATTGCTATCCGTTGCTCGTCTCCCGAGGAGGTATATATATCCGGTCTTTTGCACGATATAGGAGATATTGCTCTGGAGCTGTTTATCGACCCCAAAAAGCTTGAAGAAATTGAAGAGAAAGCAAAACGAAATGGTGATACACTGGAAATCGCTCAAAAGAAAGAATTGGGTTTTTCTGCAAAGGACCTTTCAAAAGAGATCAATACTAGATGGAAACTCTCTGATATTCTCGAAAGAGTTTTCCTAGGCGATTACTCTACTCAAGAGGCTATATGTCTGAAAGCGACAAACGAGCTAGCCAAAAAATCTATCCTTAAAGGTTTAAACTCTACATCTGAAAATTATGTAAGTGATGCTCCAGAAACCCACGAAGAGATTGCTCAAATTGGAAAAACACTGAAGTTAAAAGACAATGAAGTAGGTAAAGTTTTAGCAGAAAGCCTTAAAGAAGCTCGATACTTTTTAAAAGACGTTCTTCATATTCCGATCACTTACGAAGAGGATCAAAGATCAGAATCTATCGTGGAAACAAAGGACGAAACTCTTTCCGATGTCGAGCTGGATAAACTTGAAAAAAAGGATATTACACAAGAATCTACAAAGGAAGGAATAGACCTTAATACGTTTGTGAATCTTTCATACGACATGGTATCTCTCATTCACAGTGGATTTAAGGACATCAATTCCTTTTTCTCGCTAGCTATAGAGTTAATATACAACGGTTTGAACATGGATGTTGTATTACTCTTACTGATTACCCCGGACAGAAAATCCCTTTTCGTAAAGCACAGCTTTATTCGTCCTGGCGTAAGAGGTCTCCTCATACCAGAAAAGATCCCCATAAATGGCACAAAACCTCATATATTCTCGCACTTAATAAACACAAAAACTACCGACCCTCTCTGGATTAATGAAGCTTCGCCAGAAAATATGATCAGATTAATAAAACACCCTGTTGTATCATCCTTTATGACCATTCCTTGCTGCATCTCTCCCATTAACATAAAGCAACACGTCATAGGTTTCATATACGGTGATATAAGAAATAATCCACACAAAATATCAGATGAACATTTCACGGGTTTTGGGATAGTATCTCGACTCATCAGCATCGGCTTGACAATATTTACACTGCAAAAAGGAGCGTGAGTATGTCTATTCTTTTTCAGCAGATTCGAATTGGTTCTATGGTGCTGGAAAACCGCTTTGTCCGTTCTGCAACATGGGAAGGGCTTGCGGCTGAAGACGGAAGTGTAACCGAAAAGCTTATAAACAAAATGGTAGAATTAGCCAAAGGTGGCATGGGACTTATCATAACAGGTCATGCCTTTGTGTCGGAAGAAGGAAAGGCAAGCCCGTGGCAACTTGGTGTGCATCACGACGAGTTAGTGGACGGCTTAAAGAAAGTGACAACGGCTGTTCATAACGAAGGGGCAAAAATTGTTCTTCAACTCGCTCATGCCGGTGCCTTCACCATTGGAAACCCGGAAAAACCGGATTTAATCCCGATTGCTCCAAGTGCTTTAAAAAATTCAAAAGAAATGTCCCAGGAAGACATTATTCGAATTGTAAACTGCTTTGCGGAAGCTGCAAAAAGAGCTCAGGATGCGGGTTTTGACGGCGTTCAAATTCACGCAGCTCATGGATATCTATTGAGCCAGTTTCTTTCACCCTATTTTAACAAGCGATTGGACAGTTATGGAGGAAGTGTTGAAAAAAGAGCTAAGATTGTGGTCGATATTTTGAGAGCGATACGGGAAAAAGTAGTAGATACTTTCCCTGTGCTTATCAAGATGAATGCCGAAGATTTTATGGAAGGTGGTCTTTCGGTGGAAGATATGCTTCAAACAGCACGTATCCTGGAACAAGAGGGACTTAATGCGATTGAACTAAGCGGAGGAACCATCATTTCAAACGAACTTATGCCGGTAAGAGTCCGCAAACGTGGGGAAAACGAACCATACTATCTCGAAGCATCCAAAAGGCTAAAAGAAACTGTAAACATTCCTGTAATACTAGTTGGAGGAATACGTTCTTACGAAACATCAGAGCGGATCGTTACAGACGGAATAGCCGATTTAATCGCTATGAGCCGCCCATTCATTCGTGAACCTTTCCTTATAAGCAGATGGCAAAATGGGGACACCCGACCGGCTCTATGCGTATCCGATAATCTCTGTTTTGGCCCTGCTAGGAAAGGAGAAGGTATATACTGCGTGAGGGAGAAAAAGGAGCAGGAAAAGAAGTCTTAGGGCTTGTAGGCTTCTACCAGACAATCCATCCTATGACCAGATCTTACAAGACGTACATTGTCAAATCCAGCTTCTTTTAGAAATGTGGAAAGCTCTGAAAAGGTGTAGGTATCTCCCCCAGGCGTTACCACAAGCATATTGAGAGCAAAAAGAGTTCCGGCAGGGGGCCAGGTTCTGTCCTCGCTCATAACATGATCCCGAATTAAAATCCTGCCCCCTGAATCCAGGGCTCGATAAACTTTCTTAAAAAGCTCAACATTTTCTTCAGGACTGTTTTGATGGATTATGGCGGATAAAAACGCCAGATCGCATCCTTTGGGTAATTCATCTGTATAAAAATCTCCAGCCACAAAGGAAACCCGGTTAGAAAGCCCCTCTCTTTTCATCCTCTCTTCGGCAAAAGGAATAACTTCCGGCAAATCAAATAAAACGGCTTTCATATGTGGGTAAGCAGAAAGAAAAGCCACAGTATAAGTCCCAGAAGCACATCCAATATCAAGCAGCTTTTTTGCCCAGGATGCATCGTAACTGGCTACAATGCTCTTGGCTAGAGATCGAGCAACTACATGCATCGCCTGAATGAAAGCTTGCATAGACTCCGGCGAACTCAACACACTTTCACGATGCGGATTAAATCCATGCCGAACCGTATCCGTAAGATGCGACCAATTCCTCCACAAAAGACAATGATGCTGAACCATTGGAAGTATGGAATAGGGATGAGTCGATGTAAGGAATGCTCCCTTTTCGGTAAGTCTGTATCCACCTTCAAATGTTTTATGGAGAAACTCCATAGCCACAAGACAATCCAGAAGGCGTGTCACAGCTCTAGGATCTACTTGAAGTTCTCTAGAAAAATCTTCAGCCAAAGGATCAAAAGACATTCGCTCGATAAAATCAAAGATCCCAAGTTCCACCGCAGTAAACACTACTCGGTTTTCCATAAAATGCCGCAATCCATCAAGAACTTCCAAAGCCTTTCTTTCTTCCTGATCTAGCATGCCAATGTCCCCTATTTTAAAAATAGCCGCTGATACCAATGCAAATTAAGAACTCTCTTTGACCATCAGTGCATTCATACCATAAAGCGAAAAGTTGGTTATATGCTCAACGAGTAACTTTTTCATTGTCGAATCAAAGGGACGCTCCATGATTTTTGGAAGAACGTGGCGAGAGTGGATGAAATGGATAATTTGAGCAAAAATACTGAACAGGGAAAGCACCACATTATCGTGGAACACACGGGGATCTATGAAAGGACGAATCAATTCCTCAAGTTTCGAAAAAAACGGCTTCATTACTTCATGAAACACAAGATCAAGTGCCTCGGTAGGCTTTTGTAACTCTCTAGCGATAAGTTGAAGGTGAACCTGAATATTTTCAACGTCCATTTTCCTTTCAAGATAAATTTCTGTAAGAATCCGTATAATTTCTTCAAGCGACTGAGGTTTTTGCTCTTCAATGACCCCAAAGAAAGTTCTGTGCAATTCTAGCGCTCGCTGAACCCATCGATTTTTGAAAACCTCTAGATAAAGCTTTTTCTTGCTCCCGAAGTAGTAATAAACTAGAGAAAGATTACACTTGGCTTTAGATGTAACTTCACGAATTGTAACGGCATCATAACCTTTAGCAGCAAAAAGCTTTTCAGCAGCGGTCAAAATCCTTTCTTTGGTTAAATTTTCCATTTATAGTCCCACCCTTGTCGGGAAAATTAATTAATCAATCGGGCGATCAAATTGATACTGGAAAATCTATTCTTGTCAAGCACAGAGTTGTATTATCAATCATCAGATGAAACTTGAGTTTGGATCTTAATGCCATACCTTTCTATGCGAGCAACAAGAGTCAGACGAGACAACCCTAGAAGTTTTGCTGCATGAGATCGATTACCACCAGCGATTTCCAATCCCTGCCGAATAATTTCCGCCTCCACTTCAGCAATAAGATCGTCAAAGACATGATCGCTTTTTCTGGAAAGGAGTTCATGACGTACCCACTGACTTAGAAGATCCTTTACCTGACGGACTTCTTCCCTACCCCTTGCTAAGCCATGCCCTATCGCACCTGCAATCTCTTCGCGAGTAATAGGCATACCTCGGTTGAATATGAGCACCTTTCTTATTGTATTCGCAAGTTCTCTCACGTTGCCCGGCCAATCAAGTGTTTCCATAAAAGCCTTTGCATCAGGTGTTATTCCAGGATTGGGTATGCCTATCTCCGTAGAGTATTTAGCAATAAAATAATCAACCAAAAGACCAATATCTTCTCGACGCTCTCTCAGTGGAGGCAGTTCAAGCATGACCACCTTAAGACGATAATAAAGATCCGAACGAAAACGGCCTTCCGCCACAGCCGCTTCCAGATCACGGTTTGTGGCGGCTATAATCCGAACATCCACAGGAATAGGATGTTTACCTCCAAGCCTTTCTATGCTTTTCTCCTGCAGAAGTCTAAGAAGCTTTGCTTGAATAGAAAGGGGCATATCCCCGATTTCGTCCAAGAAAATCGTTCCTCCGTGAGCCTGTTCAATTTTTCCTATACGGCGATTGTGCGCTCCGGTGAAAGCTCCCTTTTCGTAGCCAAAAAGCTCGCTTTCAAGAAGTGTTTCCGGTATAGCAACGCAATTAATAACAAGGAAGGGCTTGTCGGCTCTAGCGCTGTGCTGATAGATGGCTCTAGCAACCAATTCTTTTCCTGTGCCTGATTCTCCACGAATAAGCACCGTAACATCTGTGGGGGCTACTCTCCCAATAGCTTTAAAAATTTCCTGCATGGCCTGGCTTCGTCCTATAAGAGCATCGGAAGAATAATCCTTACCGGGTTCGGCATCTACTGCCACCTTGGAGCGCATGAATTTTCCGGCTTTAATGGCTTGATCGATCATCTTGAGCATTTCAGGAATATCAAAAGGTTTAAGTATATAGTCGAAGGCACCACGTTTAGTAGCTTCAATAGCGGTTTCAGTTGTGCCATATGCTGTCATAATAATCACAGGGAGTTTTGGCTCGATTTTTTTTATTTCCTCGAATCCTTCAAGGCCATTCATTCCAGGAAGTCTCACATCCATGATTACAAGATCAGGAACGTTCTGGCGAACAATCTCTATGGCCGCTTCGGCTGTGGGAGCAGTCTTAACCACATATCCTTGAGACGAAAGAATACGCTCAAAGCTTTTGCGAAGTTGCGGATCATCGTCTACTACCAGGATCTCAGCCACTTTTCACTCTCCCTACATGGCAAGGCAATTACGAAAGTAGCTCCCTGCCCTTCTTGAGATGTGCAATGAATCCACCCACCGTGATCTTCAACAATACGCTTTGCAATGCTAAGTCCAAGACCAGAGCCATCCTCCTTAGTGGTAAAAAAAGGCTCAAATATCCTATCGGCAATTTCTGGCGGGATGCCAGGTCCTGTATCCTTTACCTTTATTATCACAACCCTGCCTTCTGGCTCCATCACCCCTTCGGTCTCTTCAATCTCTATTGTTCCCCCTTCTCCCATCGCTTCACAGGCATTGAGAATCAGGTTGACCAGAACTTCCTTAATCTGATCTGGATCTGCCTGTATTTTTGGAAGCCTTCCATCCCGCTTGATCACAATATTAACGTTATAAGATTCAAGTCTATGTCGAAGAAGTTGAATAGCCATATCCACGACATCCGACAAACTAACGGATTGAAGAACCGGTTTCGGGGGTCTTGAAAATTCAAGGAAATTTCTCAATATGGTCTCGATATGTCGAATCTCTTCCGAAAAGACTTCAAAATCCTCTTGCTGAGAAGGTGAAAGCTGAAGAGTGCGCTCAAGGGAGTAGAGTCTCATCTTAACAGAAGTAAGGGGATTAAGAATGCTATGGGCAACTCCAGCAGCAAGTCGTCCCACAAGAGCCATCTTCTCCGATTGAATTAAATGCTCTCTGCTTTCTCTAAGAGCATTTTCAGCAGTATCCATCACTTCAAGCAGTTTTTCAACCTTACGCCTTAATTCTGTAATTTCATCCGGTGAAGGAGAAAACTCTTCTTGCATTATATCGCCCCTGGAAAGTGTATGAGCCAAAAAAAGGACAGGATTCAGCACTTGCTTGATAAGAATCCACCCTAGAATTAAAGCAACAACAAGAGAAAAAGGAACAGCAACCATCGCAGATATGGTTACAAACCTAGTTTCTCCTTTGTAAGACTCGCTCACCTCCATAATTCTTTTCTCGTAAAACTGCTTAAATTCCTCAGCAAGATTATAAATCTGATGGAATTTGTCTCTCACACTCCAGTGAAGTTCTACAGCTTCTGCAATCCTACCTTCTCTATACATGCTGATAACTTTATCTCTGCCCCTTGTAAAGTCTTTGTAAGCCATCCTAATTTCGTTGAGAATTCTGGAGGATTCTTTATCAGCCGATACTCTAAGAGACTCTTCTAAATACCTAGTAAAGTCCTCATGAAATTTCTCCAGCCGACCAAGCCATTGGCTATCACTGCTAACAAAGAAGTAGGTAACGTAGCCCTTTTGCATCACAAGAGCCGTTTCCATTTTCTCGGCCAGAATAAGCATGTTTACAGAGCGCATGAGAGTATCAGAATATATACGGTAGACGGTATGAGCATAGAGAAGTGTAAGTAGAGCTCCTACTAGATTAATCCCAAGAAGCCCCAAAACTAGACAAAGAATACGACCTCTAAGCCCAATTTTCATAATCTTGTCCCACTTCCCAAGTTGCCAAAATCTCCCAAGTTTCTTGCTACGTTAAAGGTCATAGCAAAAAAGTACTCATGAAGACAACCAGCAGTCTGTTATTTTGTATCTCGTGGATGCAGAATTATATGTTACTGCGACGGAAGGATTGTTGGAAGCGGTTTCATATGGTCAACTCCCAAAACAGAACAGCTAAAATCTTGTTTTAATTATGCCTTGCAACAGAAGACTTAACGCTCTATAATTAGGGAAAGCGGAGGAAATGTCATTTCAATGGAGGCAATTAAATGAAAGGCTGGATGAAAAGAGTTCTTGTGACCGGTGGTGCAGGTTTCCTGGGGTCACATCTTTGCGAACGTTTGTTAAAGGAACATGCAGATGTTATTTGTGTCGATAATTTTTACACTGGGTCGAAGGTAAACATTGAGCATTTAGTCGGAAATCCATACTTTGAGCTCATACGTCATGACATCACCTTTCCTCTCTATCTTGAAATTGACGAAATTTACAACCTAGCATGTCCCGCATCACCTATTCATTATCAGTATGACCCAGTTCAAACTACAAAAGTAAACGTTCATGGTTCCATCAACATGCTGGGGCTTGCCAAAAGAACCAAAGCAAAAATTCTGCAGGCTTCGACTTCAGAAGTTTACGGTGATCCGGAAGTCCATCCGCAACGAGAGGACTATCGAGGAAATGTTAACCCTATAGGTCCTAGAGCTTGTTATGACGAAGGAAAGCGCTGTGCAGAAACTTTATTTTTCGACTATCACAGGCAGCACGGCGTAAAAATAAAAGTGGCAAGAATTTTCAACACCTATGGTCCCAAAATGCATCCGAACGACGGGCGAGTAGTGTCCAACTTCATTTTACAAGCTCTCCGTAATAAACCAATTACTATATATGGAGATGGTTCCCAAACGAGATCATTTTGCTATGTTGACGATATGATTGAAGGATTAATACGGCTTATGAATACTCCAGATTCCTTCACCGGTCCTGTTAACCTCGGAAACCCGGAAGAAGTTTCCATCCTAGAACTGGCAGAAATTATTATAGAGCTTACCGGATCTAAGTCACAATTAGTATTCCTCCCCCTTCCCCAGGATGATCCAAAACAACGATGTCCTGATATTACTCTCGCAAAAACCTTCCTACAGTGGGAACCTCGAACACCATTAAGGGAAGGTCTAAAGAAAACGATCGACTACTTTGACAACTGCTTAAGAGCCGAATGGTGCAAATTAAACTTTACCTAAAAATTCTATCGTTTTTTCTGATAGCAATAGTCAGCTTCTGTTGTTGTGCCTGTTCAAAAGCACCGGTTACCCAGCCTTATCCTGGATATTACTATCCTCGGACACCTACTCCACCTCATTCCACCATACCTATCCCTTCAAGACCCCAGGTGATAGAAAAGACTTTATGGATTCCCAGAGGTTCGCAAACGGTGGTGCATGAAGTAGCACCACTTGAAACCCTCTGGCGTATAGCAAAAATGTATGGCGTTTCCTTAGAATCTATCAAAAGGGCTAACAACCTTAAATCAGATACTATTGAAGTGGGGCAAAAACTGATAATTCCAAACGCTGCCTATTTTAGGAACATTATACCTCTTTATCCCTCCACAAAATGGCGTTATATTATTATTCACCATACAGCAACAGAAATTGGTAAGGCTTTCACTATTCACGAAAGCCACCAAATGAAAGGTTTTGTAAATGGTTTAGGATACCATTTTTTGATTGATAACGGCACACTAGGCAAAGGGGACGGGCAAATTGAAATATCGCCAAGATGGATAAAACAGGAGAATGGAGCTCATTGTAAGGCAGGTGGGATGAATTCTATGGGCATTGGAATTGCCCTGGTGGGAAATTTTAATGAAACAACACCTACTCAAGCTCAGATTAACTCGCTCATTGTTCTTCTAAAAGCTCTAATGGAATACTATCGCATTCCCCCTTCAAATGTCATGGGACACAGAGATGTGCCTGGAGCCATCACTGATTGTCCAGGGAGGCTTTTCCCGTGGACAACTGTGCGGTTGGCTTTAAGATCTTCATAAATTCGTCCTTATTTTAAGGAGGTTTTTATCATGGCACCGATTAACGAACTTTTAGCTCCGGGCGGAAGCCTGGAAATGGTTGAAGCAGTAATCCAAAACGGTGCAGATGCCGTCTATGTAGGATCCAAAGGATTCAGCCGAAGGAAATGCGCCTGGGAGATGGAAGACTCTCAGATACGAGAAGCTATCGAACTGGCAAAGAGTTATGGAAACAAAAAGATTCGGGTAGCCATAAATGCAGAAATTCCTCAAGATAAATTCATGCTGGTTATTCGTAAAGTTGGAAAATATGCTTCCTGGGGAGCAGAAGGTGTAATAGTAAAGACTCCAGCGGTTATGCAGATGGTTAGAGATAATTTCCCTGAACTGGTTATTCATGCGAGCGTAGGTTGCAACATCCAAACACCCAAGCAAATCGCAGAATATAAGGCTTACGGCGCAGCTCAGATTGTGGCCAGCACTGAGATCAACACGGTTGAGAAACTAAGAGCCTTTAAAGAAGCGGCAGATCAGCTTGGAGTTGCTACAGAGGTGCTCATACATGGAAACCGATGTGTTGGCGGTGTAGGAAACTGTGCATTTCACGAACTTATAAGCGACTGTTACATTAAGAAAATCTACTACGACGAAGAAGGTAACGAAATTGTTGAGTATGAAGGCTGGCCGGACAGAAGCGGAAGTTGTTTCAGACTCTGCCTTTTGACAGATGAGCAGCGGCGTAAGGTACTGTCTCAACGTGGCAGATCAGCAGCTGAAATCGAGGCAATCAACGAGCGTATTAGAAAACATCCCAACGTCGCTTTTGCAATAAATGGCAAGGAACTCTGGGATTACATGGATATTGGTCTAGCTACGCTAAAGGTTCAAGGGCGGGAATATCCTGTATGGCTTATTGCTCGGATGATAAAGCTTTACCGAACCTTCATTGATGCTCATGCGCAAGGTATCCCTCATGACGCTCCACACCTTATTCCACTTCAGCAAGAACTGGATGAACTGGCTAAAGATAGAGACCGAGTGCGTATGGAAAAAACAAAAGAACTTCATCGAAATATCAAAGGACTAGATCTTTAATCCTTAACACCTAAGCCCACAAAAAAATCACGCAGGGAATTTATCCCTGCGTGTTGTTTTTTCTCCCATGGTAGGCACGGACGGTTTCGAACCGTCGGCCTCTACCGCGTCAAGGTAGCGCTCTCCCCCTGAGCTACGTGCCTACATATTTAAACCAGGCAGTTATTCTAATACCCTAACTCAGAAGACCTTGTCAAGTATGTAAAGAGGCTGTTCCATAATTAAAGTAGACCTTCAGTGGGGTTCTGAAATCCCGCCAAAGGCGGGACTGAGATAAAAAGAAAACCTGAGGTAAAAGAAAAGGGTCAAGAATAGGTGAAGTGCCAGTCCCACCAAGGGCGGGATAGAAGTTCCATCACGCCTTTGGCGTGACACAGGCAAGAGCTATCTTTCTTGCTATATCTTCCCTAATCACTTTAAAACCTGAACCAAGCTTCTGTTTGATTGTACCAAACAAAGACTCTATCCGGTATCTTTACTTCCCATACCTCTCGTAATTCTCTTTAGAGACCTTCCTAATCGGATTCTTTACCTTCATCCTGAAAGTTTCCTTTACATTTACAGCAGGCACAAAGCCAATATCAAAAACTTTCTGAACCACGCCCTTGGCGTGGTCAACCGCATCGTATCCCTTATCTGCTATAAAGGGAACCTTCTTTAGCCTTTCTATACTGTTTAGGATTTTCCTTAACATCTCAATCTAGCTGGCATAAGGTCCTCCCGTTTCACATCCTGTTATTATCCTTCTGCCTTTATTATCTACAGCTATAACCACCTCGAGTCTTACATGGGATTTTACAGTTCTTACCTGTGTTCCTCTTTGCCAGTTTAGGTTGTATTTGTCTCCAAAAGAAAAGCCTGTAGCGTCTGTTATGTAGCAATTTACCGTATCTTCTTTCCCACTAAAAAAACTTTGGCACATTCCTCCACTAAAAGTTTTAAAAGTTCTTCATCCAAGTTTTTAACTCTGTAATGGTAGTCATGCAGGGATGGAGTGAATAGTACTTGCTTTTTAGCCATATCAAGCGCATCTTCAGGACAAGCCATTAAGAGTTTGATAGAGCCATAGTGTAATGATTACGTCATCTTGGTATTTTTTTTGGTCTTCCCATTTTCTTAGCTGGTTGATTGTGGCTGATCCTTGAAATAAAGCGTTTAACGAAAGTGTTAAGCTTTTCTAAGGTTAGCGTACTTCTATTCATGCCATTTAGTTTATCATATAAACGCTATTTTACAATGAGTGCACTGACTATTTTGTAAACTTTCTCTTTCTCTGTTCCCCATGAGTTTATCACATAACTCAATACATTTGGAACAGCCTCGTTAGCAGTTGACTAAGAGGGGGTTACGAAGTATAAATAGTCAAAAATCTTCGCGAACAAAATAACATGGAAAAGTTGGCGAAGGAGATAGAGAAATGAAAGAGATTTTTGTCCGTATAGATCGGTGTGTAGGGTGTCGTTCCTGCGAGCTGGCATGCGCCGTTGAACATTCACGATCAAAAACGCTGTTTGGGGCAATCACCGAAGTTCCTCGACCTAAAAAAAGAGTTTATGTGGAGTATATCGAGCATCGCAAAGTGCCTTTTGTGTGTCGACACTGTGAGGATGCCCCTTGTGCCAAGGCTTGCAGGACGGGAGCATTGACCCAGGACCCCGTAACCCGCATAGTAACCCACAATCCAGATCGTTGTATCGGATGCTGGTTGTGCGTTATGACATGTCCCTACGGCATGATAAATCGTGAAGAAGAACGCCGCATTGCGGTAAAATGTGACAGATGCCCGGAAAGAGAAGAACCTGCCTGCGTCAGCGCTTGTCCAACTAAAGCTCTGGTTTTCGCAGAAGAACAAGAATTCACTAAGCTAGTGCGTCAAGAAACTCTTTCCAAGCTACTGCCCGGGTATGCCTCATGATGGAGAAGAAGAATAATAAAGTCTCTGTTATTTGCCCTTATTGCGGCGCTGGGTGTAGATTCGAGCTTATAGTAGAAAATGGAAAAGCGATAGGGATAGATTACGAGCCGGATCACCCGGTAGCTCTAGGGGCACTTTGTCCAAAAGGGAACTCAGCGGTTGAACTTCTCAACCATCCCGAGCGGCTTACCTTTCCGATAATGCGAGAACGTAACGGAAAAACTCGCCGTATCACTTGGGATGAGGCACTACAGTTTGTCGCAAACAAACTTCGGCAAATACGGGAAGACTTTGGACCGGACGCCGTCGGCTTTCTGGCATCAGCCAAGGTTTCCAATGAAGAAAACTATTTGTTTCAAAAACTGGCTCGCCTTTTTGGTTCTCCCCACGTGGATCACTGTGCTCGCCTCTGCCATTCTCCATCTATAGTGGCACTCAGTCGAGCTCTTGGTTCAGGTGCCATGACCAACCCAATCTCTGACCTCGAAAACTCCCGATGTATACTTATAATCGGTTCCAACTTTTCCGAAAATCATCCCATCGTGTCTCGCTGGGTGTTGAATGCAAAGGACCGCGGAGCTTTCATAATAGCCGTCGATCCCAGAAAAACCCCAACCACCGAAATAGCTCATATTCATCTCATGATCCGTCCAGGAACGGACGGGATTTTGCTAAACGCCATCATGGCGCAAATTCTCAGAGAAGGTCTTGCAAATTACGACTTCATTGCATCCAGAACCGAAGGGTTCGAACACCTGAAGGACAAACTACGACAAATAGACATCATAAAAGCAGCTAAGCAAGTTGGAGTTCCTGTAGGGGATATCGTTATTACCGCTCGGAAATACGCAACATCTCCTTCATCTGCCATCGTTTATTGCATGGGGATTACTCAGCACCGCTACGGCACAGACTATGCCGCATCTTGCGCAAATATGGCGCTTCTTTGCGGACATATTGGAAGAAGTGGAGCGGGAATTTTCCCACTACGTGGCCAGAACAACGTTCAGGGCGCATCAGACATGGGAGCTCTTGCAGAATTTCTCCCAGGTTATGTCCGAACCGATGACGTTGAAAAAAGGCAGAATGTGGCAAAACTCTGGGGATGTGATGATCTCCCATCCGGCGGATTAAGTGTTACGGAGATTATAGGCGCTATACTTGACGGAAAGATCAAGGCTCTGTTCGTCATGGGAGAAAATCCCATAGTATCGGATCCTTGTAGTGCAGAGACCGAAAAGGCATTATCAATGCTGGATCTCCTAGTCGTACAAGATATTTTCATGACCGAGACGGCAAATTTCGCTCACGTTGTACTTCCTGCAGCGATGTGGGCTGAAAAGTCCGGAAGTTATACCAACACGGAACGTCGAGTCCAATGGTCACCGAAAGCTCTAAATCCCCCAAACGAAGCAAAATCGGACTTGTGGATTATTGGAAATCTCGGAAAATTGCTTGGTCTTTGGGAGATACCGCCTCAACCGGAAGATATACTGCGAGAAATTAACCTAGCAATTCCGTTTTATGGCGGCATTACTCCCGAACGCATAGCAACATCCAAAGAAGGTCTTATCTGGCCATGCCTGGATGAAAATCATCCCGGCACCTCTATTCTTTATTCCGAAAAATTTCATCGAGAAAACGGGCGAGCCACCTTTGTTACATCTGAGGTAGATTTTGAAGCCTCAATAAGTCATGAACCTTTCTCTCTCATTACTGGGCGAGTTGCGGTTCACTACAATTCCGGCTCCATCACCAGAAAACTTCCATCCCTGCTACGTTACACTCCCAATCTTGAATTAACAATACATCCTTCGGACGCAAGCGAGTTAGGCATCAAAGACGGCAGCACCGTATTGGTCAAAACCGCAAAAGGAACCGTCGAAACTGTGGCCAAGGTTAGTTCTTCAGTACGGCAGGGCAGCGTCTTTATGCCATTTCATTTTCCAGAAACCAACAGGCTAACACCCAAAGATCTGGATCCTATAGCACGCATTCCCTCATTTAAGGATGCTAAGTGCCGACTTCTTAGAAAGGATAAGTAACCATGCAGAGCATGGCTAGCTGGAAAATTTTTATCAACCCTGAAAGATGTATCGGTTGCCACGCCTGTGAGATGGCTTGCGAGCAAACTCACGGTGGGGCAAGCAATATAAAGGTTCAATGTGCACCGGTCTTTTGCCGCCACTGTGAAGTGCCACCGTGCATTACGGTCTGCTATAGGAACGCTATTGAAATGCGAAACGGCAAGATCCTTCTCATAAAAGATCTTTGCACCAATTGCGGTATCTGCATTTTCGCCTGTCCATTCGGAGCTATAATGACAACAACGATAACTCGTAGGATAGAACCAAAAGAAAAAGCCCATCGTGATGTGCCTTTATTGAGTCGTTTATTTGGGGGAAAAATTTTTCCTAAAGAACGCCAGATCGTTCTGGTTCATAAATGTGACGGATGTGTAGAAAGAGCTGAAGCCGGTGTGGCTCGCCCTGCCTGCGCTGCCACCTGTCCATCCGGAGCGATAGAGTGCAAAGACATAGCACAAGCATCATCTTCAAAACGGATTAGAACCTATGAAGTCCATCTGGTAACACATTTGACCCATCGAGAGGGGACATCGCTGTGAAAGGGATTCTGATCAGGAAAGATTTATGCATAGGATGCCGTGCCTGTGCCAGTGCCTGCGAGCACGGCATTATACAAATCGAGGAAACAAAAGAATTCAGAAAAATTATTGTATCCGGTTCCTGTCCGGACGAATGTAAGAACTGTAAGGACGTTTGCCCCACAGAAGCCATAATAGGAGAAAAACCAACATCTCCTCAAGAAGTGCTCTTCAGGCTTACTTTGTGCCGTCGTTGTGGCATGCCAACCGCACCTGAACCTATGTTGAATTTCATATCACGAAGGATGAATCAGCCTCTTTTCGAACTGGATCTTTGCATCACTTGCCGACAACAATTGATGTGGGAAGCAATTCGAGAAAGATAGTTTAATAAAGGCCATCCGATCCTCCACAACAATAGAGAGGGCCATATGAAAGAATTTCTCATTGAATTCCTGATTTGTCCATCCTGCCTCCCCGAGGAGAACAGTTTACAAAACAAGGTAAAACAACGTGATGGGGATGATATTATTCATGGAGAACTATTTTGTCCCAAATGCCGTAAAGTGTTTCCTATTCGTGATGGCATTGCTTCTCTTCATCCAACCCCAGAACTGATACCTATTCCAGGAAACAAATACGAAACTCCTCAATCACTTTCGTCCTACATCTGGGGACATTACGGGAATCTGATGGGAGAAGAAGAACACATTGATGCTTACCAGACATGGACTGAACTTGTGGAAGAATCTCCCGGCCTAGCAATTGATATAGGCTGTGCGGTAGGCCGATTTTCACTGGAAATGAGCACCAAAAGCGATATGGTGGTTGGAGTGGACACATCGCTTCTTTTTATCGAGACGGCTCGCAAGTTAGTCAAAGAAGGTAAGCTGAAAGTAAAAATCTTTGAGGAAGGATTAATAACCAGAGAAAAAACGCTTTTACTTCCATCATCATGGCATCCGGAAAAGGTCGAATTCATCATAGCCGATGCTCTTAACCTCCCCTTTAAGACGGGATCAGCTTCCGTCGTATCATCTCTAAATGTGATTGATAAAGTTCCGAGCCCGCTAAGACACATTAAGGAAATGGATAGAGTCTCACGCAAGAGTGATGCTCAGTGTCTTATATCGGATCCATTTTCATGGTCTACAGATTCTTCGCCCATTGACGAATGGCTAGGTGGCAAAGAAAAAGGTCCTTTTTCAGGATATGGCATAGAAAACATTGCAAATATACTTGATTCGAAAGAGACTTTTTTGTTTCCACCATGGCGAATCATTAACAGGGGACATGTTTGGTGGAAGTTGAGAACTCACCGAAATCACTTTGAATTGATTCGTAGCCTTTTCATTAAGGCAGTTAGATAATAACCCAAAGTCAGGAGCAAAATAATGACAAAACACACGGTCTGCAGACTTTGTTCTGCCTGTTGTCCCATTGAGGTTAAAATAGAAGAAAACAGGCTCTTGGGAGCAGAAAGGATTTCTTTCATGCCACCTAATAAGCGCCTCGTATGCCCTAAATTAAAAGCTGCTCCCGAAATTGTTTACTCAAAAAATCGTATTCTTAAACCCCTTGTCAGAAAAAGCCGCAAAGAGGAATTCCGGGAAACTTCCTGGGAAGAAGCTTTATCTTTTGTGGCTGAACAGCTTCAGAAGATAAAGGATGCTCATGGAGCTCAGGCTGTTTCATGGCTACGAGGTATGGCTGCCGACTGGGGAGCTCCATGGGACTATGCAATTCGTTTAATGAGTGCCTTCGGATCACCAAATGCTATAGGAAACGGTTCGGTATGTCATGTTGCCAGAGAGATAGCTCACACTTACACCTACGGAGCGATGACGGTTCCTATGGCAAAGGATGCCCGGTGCATCGTAATATGGGGAAAAAACGACAAAAACACAGCCCCGGCTATGGCTGAAGCCATTATTTCTGCAAAAGAGCGAGGAGCAAAGCTCATCGTAGTGGATCCAATAAGGACTTTTTTTGCCAACAAGGCTGATATCTGGCTTCAAGTGAGACCAGGTCATGACGGACTTCTTGCAATGTCCATGTTACACGAAATTATCCAGCAAGGTCTTTATGACGAAGATTTTATAGAATCTTACTGCATCGGTTTTGATGAACTCTGTGATGTAGCGCTGGATGATCGCTACAGACCAGAAAAAGTTGCTCGCACTTTGTGGATTGATGCAGGCTTAATCCGTGAAGCCGCTAGACTTTACGCATCGACAAAACCTGCATGTATCATCGATGGAAACGGGCTTGATATGCAGCTTGAAGTATTTCAAGCCACAAGGGCGGTGGCTATTTTGCGAGCGATCACGGGGAATCTCGACATTCCAGGAGGCGATTTTATTCCCCAACCCGTGCCTATAAAAAACATCCAGCTTAAGGAACTTATTCCTCCAAATGTTGAGCCGGTCACAAAATCCTATCCCCTGTTTAATAATTTTCATCCTACCTGGGGACTTCACGCACAATCATGTTTGATCGATGCTATCCTTGATGAAAAACCATACGCTGTTAAAGGACTCATTGTACAGTCGGGAAATCCAGTAGTCACGATGACCGAGTCTAACCGAGTTTCTTCTGCTCTAGAAAAGCTGGATTTTCTTGTGGTAATAGATCTTTTTAGAAACCGAACCGCAGAGTTTGCTCATGTAATACTTCCCGCCACAACATGCTTTGAAAAAACACAGCTAAACCGAGCATCTATGAGAAACAGTCTGGTAGTGCTACAGGATCAGGTAATACCGTGGGTCGGTGAAAGCCGTCCTGATTGGAAAATCATTTTTGATTTGGCTCACTATCTCGGACTGGGACAATATTTTCCATGGAAAAATGTGGAAGAAGCTATTGATGAACAGTTGGAACCGTCAGGACTTTCTGTTGAAAAACTAAGAAAACATCCTCAAGGGCTCTATTCTTCGGCTTTAACTTACGAAAAATATCGCACCGATGGCTTTCCGACTCCATCGTGCAAGGTAGAGATTTTCTCACACAGGCTGGAATCTGCAGGGTACGATCCAGTGCCGTACAAAAGCGGATTTCCTGATGATCCCATAAGCTTTTCAGAAGTAAAGGATCAATACCCGATAATAAGCATAAGCGGTGAAAGGAGAAACTGCTATACTCATACTCAGTTCTTCCATATTCCCTCTCTAAGAAAGCTTGATCCAGAACCGTTCATAGAAATCCATCCTGCCGATGCCACTAAGCTGGGTATAGAAACAGGAAATGAAGTGACCGTTCGCACTCCAAAAGGTGAAGTAAAAATGAAAGTCCGAATTTCCGATGTGGTACCGCAACAGGTGATTCGAATTCCGTGGGGGTGGGGAGAAGTGAATCCTCTTTGGAATGTTAATAACCTTACAGATGACAGCAGGAGAAATCCCATAACAAGCACTCCATCTAATAGAAGTTTTTACTGTAGATTAGAAAAAAAAGCCTAACCAAAAAATAAAGGAGTAAATCGATGAAAGTACTTCTTATTATTTCAACCGATGATGCAGAAACCATGTATAACGCCATGAGGCTTGCAAACCTGGCTGTGAAAAAAGGAGATGAAGTAAGTGTTTTTATGCTCGGCAAAGCGGTGACCTTTGAAAAAATACCGCCGGAGCCTTTTAACGTAATGGAACAAATAGAAGCCTTTCAAGGAGATTTTTATGTCTGAGGTGTTTGTATGAAAACTCACGGGATTGAGGCTTCAGCTACATGCCCTCTTGGGTGGATGGATGATCTTTATGAATTAGCAAAAGAAGCCGACAAAGTTTTTACTTTCTAAACAACAAACATCTTGCTCATCTAAAAGATCATGATAAAAAGAAGAGTGGAAAATCGAAAACGACACCAAAAAGGAGGTAAGCTAGGAAACTTTGAGACATAGAAGCGAAGCACTTGCAAGGGAATCTTGCACATTTGATGATGTAGAAGTAGTCAGGCAGCTTGCTGGAGAACGAAACAGTAACCTTAAGATCATTGAAAAACAGCTTGGGGTAAAACTTCATCTTAGAGGAAACCAGTTTTTGGTTGAAGGAATTGCATCGCAGGTTGATATTTCTCTTAGACTTCTTGAAGAACTTTCCGATCTAATCCAAAAAGGATATCCAGTTTACGCAAGCGACATCATATATGCATCACGAATTCTAAGCGAAAACAGCGATGCTCGATTAAGGGACATCTTTTTCGACAGGATTATTGTTGGCTCCAATCGAAAATCGGTAACCCCGAAGAGCCCAAAGCAAAAGGAGTATATAGAAGCAATCCGAAACTATGATGTGGTCTTTGGAATCGGTCCTGCAGGAACAGGGAAAACCTATCTTGCAATGGCCATGGCCGTCTCGGCTCTCAGTAAACAGGAAGTTAGGCGAATTATCCTTGTTCGACCTGCGGTAGAAGCTGGAGAAAAATTAGGTTTTCTTCCTGGTGATCTTGTCGAAAAAGTTAATCCTTATCTGAGACCTCTTTACGATGCTTTGCATGACATGATGGATTTCGACGACGCTGCCAGATTGATCCAAAAAGGCGTAATAGAGATAGCTCCTCTCGCATTTATGCGAGGTCGAACTCTAAACGAAGCTTTCATCATACTGGATGAGGCTCAAAATACGACCAGAGAACAGATGAAGATGTTTCTTACCAGACTTGGAATTGGTTCAAGAGCCGTTATCACAGGAGATATTACTCAGATTGACCTTCCTGATGAAAAACTCTCCGGCCTCATAGAAGCAATGGAAATTCTCCAGGGAATTGAAGGCATACGATTCATCTTTTTCTCTCATAAAGATGTTGTAAGACATAAGCTGGTCCAGGACATTATAATGGCTTATGAAAATGCATCAGGGTCTGGCGAAAGAAGAAAGTGAATGGAATTATGGTGCTATGACGTGATAAAGAGCATCCCAAGTGGTAATCTCTATAAGAGGGCAAATTAAAATGTTTTTTGTTTAGAAAGTATGAGGTTGCCTTCTAATGGAAAAACTATGAATAAAGTTGCACCTACTTGTATCCACAAGACGCGAGAAGTGCTTCATAAAATTGTCACACTCTACTGGAAACGCTGGCTGGTAACCTTACTTCTTACCATCTTAATAGCCTTGCTTTTTACCATCCTTTACTGGAAAAGAGTAACATCAACGACAGAGGTTAAAACATCTCTATCCGAATTCATTGTACTGCTGACCATCCTTTGCTCTGTAATACTCATTGTACCATTTTACATTGGTATGAAACACTTTGGATCTTCGAAGCTTAACGACAAAGATGTCTTTTTCCTTGAAGCCATTATCGCTATTTATGCTGGCATTTCCTTCTGGCTATCAAACTTCCAGTTGCAATTTTCTGGCGGGAAACTAGGTTCGCAACTATTCCCCTTCGGGAATGATTTAGAACTCATAATCCTGGCTATTCCTATCACGGCTGCTCCGATGATTGCAGCGACCTTTTTTAATGTGGCGGTAGCATATCTTTTTTCTTTTGTCTTATGCTTTGTGGTAACCTTTATCAGTCGCGGGAGTTTATGGGTGTTCATGTATTTCTTTATTGGCGCTCTTTTAAGCGCTCATTGGTTGCACCCATACCACAACCGTGTTAAGCCAATCAGAACAGGGCTTTGGGTTGCACTTTCCCAAGCCGCTTTGGTTCTTACATTTTTACTCACCGTAGGCACAAGAGACTGGAGTTTTTATTTTTCATACGCTTTTGTAGCACTTATCAGCGGCCTTCTTTCTGGTGTACTAGCGGCTGGTTTCATCCCACTGGTAGAATACCTTTTAGGATACACAACGGATATGCGCCTTATGGAACTCGCTTCAATGGATCATCCCCTTCTCAGGGAGCTTATGCTTCAGGCTCCAGGGACATATCACCACAGTATGATCGTAGGCACTATGGCAGAAGTTGCCGCTCGAGCCATAGGCGCAAAAGGACTTCTTGCTAAGGTGGCAGGTTATTATCACGATATAGGGAAAATTAGAAAGCCTCTCTACTTCATCGAAAATCAATTCGGTTGCGAAAACCGCCATGAAAAGCTTGCTCCATCCATGAGCAGCCTCATTTTAATTTCCCACGTCAAAGATGGAGTTGAACTGGCAAAACAGTATAAACTAGGAAAGCCCATTATCGATATTATTCAACAACACCATGGCACCAGTTTAATAACTTATTTTTACAATAAAGCCATAAAGCTTCGGAGTAAAATCAAACAGCACAGAAAAGGCGCTGAACTTCCACCTGTGAACATAGAAGATTATCGCTATCCTGGTCCCAAACCTCAAACAAAAGAAGCAGGGCTCGTAATGCTTGCGGATATGGCGGAGGCCGCTTGTAGGTCTCTCCCTAACCCTACTCCCGCACGCATCCAGGGAATGGTTTCTAAAATTATCAATCAAGCCTTCACTGATGGACAACTAGACGACTGCGAATTGACTCTAAAGGACCTTCACCAAATCGCCAAACATTTCTATCAGATCCTTGCAGCCATCCATCATAAGCGCATTGAGTATCCTCAGCAACAGGCAAACGAAGCCAAAAAAGGAGCAACAGCAGATGAACGAAGTGATGCTTCAAAACGATCAAGCGGAACAGGATCTAGACTTGGAGAGGCTGAAAGAAGTGGCCAGCCATGTCTTAAACGTCTTGGGTTGTGACGGTGTAGAACTAAGTATACTTCTTACCAACGACGACACAATAAGGAATCTAAAAGCTAAATATCTTGGGATCGATAGCGTAACCGATGTAATGGCCTTCCCAATGGAAGATGAGCCATTTCCCGGTGAAGATCGCCTTAGAATGCTTGGTGACGTAGTAATATCTATCCCAACCGCTTGTCGTATGGCTGAAGAACATAAATGTTCTGTGGAAATGGTGTTGGATCTATTGCTGGTTCACGGTATTCTTCATCTTTTGGGTTATGATCACGCAACACCTGAAGAAGCTTCTCTTATGGACGCAAAAACTATAGAACTACTGACATCTCTCGGTCATGATTCATCATCGTGGGAATGGTATCTTACAGCAGAAAACTGATGTCCCTATGAGACTATAATAAACAATGGAAAACATACGGAATAATTAAGCACAAAAATAAAGAAATCTTCAACAAAAGAGGAGAAAGACACGATGGCTCGTCTGGCGGTAAATGTTGACCATGTGGCTACTCTAAGGCAGGCAAGAAGAGCCAAATACCCAGATCCTGTCGCCGCTGCGATACTTGCGGAACTAGGAGGTGCAAATGGAATAGTGGTGCACCTTAGAGAAGACCGACGTCATATTCAGGATCGAGATCTTGAATTACTTCGACAGGTTGTTAAAACTCATCTAAATTTGGAAATGGCAAACACAGAAGAGATGCTTGCCATCGCAACAAGAATAAAACCAGACCGTGTCACCCTTGTTCCTGAGCGACGGGAAGAACTTACTACAGAGGGTGGACTTAACGTGGCAGACCAGGAAATGAAAATTCAGGACGCTATTTCGGTGCTTCATCGAGCGGGAATAGAAGTTAGTCTTTTCATAGACCCGGTAGCTCATCAGATTAAGGCAGCATCCAGAGTTGGAGCGGATGTGGTGGAATTGCACACAGGGATATTTGCCGAAGCCAAAACTATCGAGGAAAGGCGGCGGCAGTTTGAAATGCTCAAAAACGCTGCTAAACTTGCTAGAGAATTAGGTCTTAACGTGCATGCAGGTCATGGAGTAGATTACGAAAACGTGTTGTGGCTCAGGGAAATCCAGGAAATCGAAGAATTCAGTATAGGACACGCTATCGTGGCGAGAGCTGTCCTAGTTGGAATGGAGCAGGCTGTAAGAGACATGGTGAAACTATTAAATCCTTAATCTAATATAAAATTAAGATCTTTTCCCCTGATCTGTCTTCACAGCTCTAAACAAGCTTATGAACCATGTTTTTGCCAAGATACCGAAGAAGTGGTTTAAACTGGGATACGGAAGTATACTAATATATTTAAATCGCTGGAATTTTGGGATGCTTTCACATTTGGTTTGGAATAAAATTCTTATTGTGCAGAATTCTAAGACCACCAAAGGAGGAAAAAATGCCTGCTATTTTGCCTTTGGATGCCTATGAAGTACTTGAAGAGGGGCTTGGAAAGGAAAGAGCGAGAAAACTAGTAAAAGCCCTTGAAGTAACCATTTCCGACGCAATAGAACACCGATGGACAACCACAAAGGAAGAACTTCTTGATGCGATAAGAAAAGAGTTCATCACGAAAAATGTTTTTGAAGAAAAAATGAATGCTTTTGAAGAAAAGCTAAATGCTTTAAGAACCGAACTTCTGGATAAAATTGAAAAAGAAAAAATCGAACTATTGGGTAAAATGGATAAAGATAAAACTGAATTACTCGGCAAAATAGAAAAAGACAAAGCAGAACTGCTAGGCAAAATGGAGAAAGACAAAGCTGAACTACTGGGCAAAATAGAAGCTCTTTACGAAAAAACCGAAAAGGACAAAGCAGAACTTAAAGGAAGAATTGACAGGTTAGAGCAGAAATTTAATTTTATGATGATTCTCTTAGTTTTAGCTCTTACTGTCATGAATCCAGTGGTTGCAGAGATACTGAAGAAATTACTAAAGCTGGGATGATGTGATTTTGTATGTGGGAATGGTTTGTCCTGGAAAATGTCAGCCAAAAACTAAGTTTTTTGTGTATTTTGAGACAAAAGCATGAGTAAAAGCATTCTCCGCTAAGATAGAATATCAAAGGTTGGATTTAGATTTTTACTTACCTGAAATTCATTCAGAGAACTTAGAACGGGATGAAATGAATATCAACGGACCAATAAAACATGGATTGAGAACATGCCGATTCGAGGAATAGGCATTGATATTGTACACATCCCCCGCATTGAAGCGGCTCTGGCAAAATGGGGGGATCGGTTCAGGCGAAAGATTTTTACTGAAAGAGAAATCACCGCAGCAAAAAATCGTTCAAGAGAAGCTCGCTTCCTTGCTATGCGATTTGCCGCTAAGGAAGCGTTTGCAAAAGCAACCGGTATGGGTATGAGGTCACCTCTGAAATGGCGCGCCATCGAAGTAAAATCAGATAACCTAGGTCGTCCTGAAATTGCTCTATCCGAAGATCTTAAAAAATGGTGTGAATCCAGAAACATACAATACTGGCACTTAAGTCTTTCAGATGATCATGACCATGCCATAGCCATAGTAATTCTAGAAGGAGAATAAACCATGTATCTGCTCACGGCTCAGGAAATGGCTAAAATCGACCAGTTCACTATTAAAACGATTGGTATCCCTGGCATAGTTCTTATGGAAAACGCTGCCAGAGGTGCCTGTCAGTTCTTCGAAGAAATTCTGCCAAATCTTTTGAAACGATGTATCGGAGTTGTAGCTGGTCCCGGTAATAACGGTGGGGACGGATTTGCCATTGCAAGGATTCTTTTTGGAAAGAAAGCAGATGTAAAGGTCTTTTGCGTAAAAACACCTCAATATTTTTCTGAAGATGCCCTTATAAATTACGAAATCCTCACAAAACTCGGCGTACCAATCTACTTTATTGACGATCCCGATGCTGAAGGTTGGGACATTTTATCTCATAGCACGGTTATCATCGATGCGCTCCTGGGAACCGGCATTACACGGGAAGTTACAGGAATATTCAAAAAAGCCATTGATAAAATCAACTCCATGGGAGTTCCCATTCTCGCTGTAGATATTCCATCAGGAATTGACGGATCTACAGGCCAGATTATGGGAACCGCTGTAAATGCCTACGCTACCGCTACGTTCGCTTTTCCCAAAGTCGGACATGTGTGCTGGCCTGGATTGCGTCACACCGGCAAACTAAAAGTAATTGATATAGGTATTCCCGATCTAGCTCTGGAACATCACAAAATAACACGATACCTACTCACCAAGGAATTCATGGCAAATGTGATAGAACCAAGAACGCCAATCCTTCACAAGGGACAGGCAGGTCATGTGGCCATCCTTGCAGGATCCCCCGGTAAAACCGGAGCTGCTGCCATGTCGGCTTTGGGAGCAGTAAGAGGCGGAGCAGGGCTTGTAACACTTATGATTCCCAAAAGCCTTAACCCCATCCTGGAAGTTAAAACCACAGAACCTATGACTTATCTACTTCCGGAAACAGATGAACAGACAGTATCCTTGGACGCATTGGATCAAATTATAGAATTTATTTCAAATAAGCAGTGCCTTGCTGTTGGACCCGGCGTATCACTCCACCCAGAAACTCAGGCACTTGTGCGCCAGCTCATTGTGCAGTCGCCATGTACTGTAGTAGCTGACGCCGACGCTCTTACAGCTCTAGCCGGACATACTCAAATTCTCAAAAACGCATCATCGCCAATAGTGATCACGCCACACCCAGGGGAAATGGCACGGCTTCTTGAAATCTCAGCAACGGAGGTGCAATCCGATCGACTAGGTATAGCTGAGACCTTTGCAAAGGACTTTGGAGTCGTTGTAGTGCTTAAGGGACATAGAACCGTTATAGCCGATCCACTTGGTAGAGTTGCCGTAAATACAACCGGAAATCCCGCTATGGCATCCGGAGGTATGGGGGATATTCTGACGGGCCTCATCTCGGCTCTAATCGCTCAGGGCCTTGATCCCTTCGAAGCAGCCTGTGTGGGAGTATTCGTTCACGGAGCAGCAGGCGATCGAGTGGTAGAACAGCAGGGTTGGGGAACTCGAGGCCTTGCCGCTACGGATTTGCTCGACAAAATTCCAGCAATTCTAAAAGAACTGGAAGGCAATTCTAGTAAAGTAACACACCTTTGCATCCCTGCCCATTTTGTGGAATAAACAATGACTACAGAAAGATACACTACAAAATCGGCAGAAGAAACAGTAAACCTCGGCAAGAACTTCGGATCCAGGCTCCAACCAGGTGATGTGGTTGCTCTGTGGGGTGATCTTGGATCGGGAAAGACAACCTTTACCAGAGGTATAGCTCGAGCCTTGGGAGTTCCGCCGTCAATTCCAATCACCAGCCCAACATTCACCATAATTAATGAATATCACGGGACGCTACATCTCTATCATATCGATCTATACAGAATCAGTGGTGTTGCAGACCTTGAAACCCTCACTCTGCGGGAAATCCTCTACGAACATGGGGTATGCGTTATCGAATGGCCTGATCGGTTGGGAAAAGACGAACTCCCGGAAAACCGCTGGGATGTCCTATTCGACGTTATAGATGAAAACGAACGTCTAATCATAATCGAACGTGTCGGAATTTCCTAAAATTCTATGAGCACCCCATGATTTGGGGTAACATGCCATGGCAGGACGCTATGGTGTCCTGCTATCGTAACGTCTTTGAACAAGTTCTTGCCCACCTTTGCCTCTGGAAGATTTTTTAGGTGAAAGTTAATTTTTCCTTTTTCATGGAACTATTTTTTGGTACATAGCGAGTTCCCATTTTTGCTACAGGGCTGGATTTTGTATCGCTCTGATTATTTTTAAAGCTATGAGGTGTTAGGAAAGATGACAACGAAAATCGACAGACTAAGAAACATTGGAATCAGCGCTCATATAGACTCTGGAAAAACAACTCTTACAGAGCGGATTCTTTATTACACAAGGCGCATCCATACTGTCCATGACGTCAAAGACGGCCATGGCCCTACAATGGACTTCATGGAACTAGAGCGAGAAAGAGGCATAACCATTCAGTCTGCAGCAACATACTGCTACTGGAAAGGTTACGAAATAAACATCATAGACACTCCCGGACATGTTGATTTTACAATCGAAGTAGAACGCGCTCTAAGAGTGCTCGATGGAGCCATTCTTGTGCTATGTGCTGTCGCTGGAGTTCAATCGCAATCTATCACTGTGGACAGACAAATGAGACGCTATAATGTTCCGAGAATCGCTTTTATAAACAAATGCGACCGTCTAGGAGCAAATCCCCTTCGAGTGGTCGATCAAATGCGAGAACGTCTCAATCACAACGCAGTATTGGTGCAACTACCCTGGGGGCTTGAAAATGACTTCAAAGGGGTTATTGATCTCATCATGATGAAAGCCTATTCTTTTGAAGGGCCTCTGGGAGATGATGTGGTAGAACACGAAATACCTCCAGAATATATGGAACTTGCACTAAAGAAACGTGAAGAATTACTTGACATTGCATCCCTATTTTCTAACGATTTAACAGAAGCCATTCTGGAAGAAAGGGTAACGGAGGATCTTATACACGATGCTATACGTCATGGAACGCTTTCCTTGAGGTTAACCCCCGTGTTTGTGGGATCGGCATACAAAAATAAGGGCGTTCAAAAACTTCTAGACGGAGTGGTTCATTATCTTCCAAGTCCTCTGGACGTTTCCGTTGAAGCCTATCCGGTCAGTAACCAACAAGAAGCTGTCTCTATTCCGCTTTCTCCCGATCCTAGTGCACCACTTGTAATGTTTGCCTTCAAGCTCGAAGTAAGTCGCTATGGACAGTTGACCTTTT
>Ga0197142_1000786_pt1:27500-29721 | contig 29721 bp, 23 predicted proteins | sample GBS60_MetaG_FD_148614 | JGI IMG/M metagenome (GOLD analysis project Ga0197142, IMG submission 148614) | Sediment microbial communities from Great Boiling Springs, Gerlach, Nevada, United States - GBS 60_MetaG | ecosystem: Environmental > Aquatic > Thermal springs > Hot (42-90C) >... | reverse complement strand
GCCCAGGTTGTGCAGGTGGCGCACCAGCCCGACAATGCTCGTCTGGTCGGCGCGGATGTTCGCCAGGCGGATGACATCGTCCGTGCGAGTCAGCGTGGTTCCGGCCGGGCAATAGGCGGCCACGAACTCTTCGTCCACCCCGCTCTGGAGGGTGAGGCAGTAGATGCGCTGGTCTTGCGGGTTGATTCTGTCGGCCATCGGCGTTCTCCTTAACTGGTCTGCCCTCAGTCTACACCCACGCAAACAAAAACGGACTACATCACCATGTAGTCCGTTGGGCGCGAATGATGTAGTTGTCGAAGCAATAGCAAGGGGAAGAAGCCACTCTCACGCACAGGACCGAAGCCTGAGTGGTCTCCTCATGTGTTTGAAGGGTTAGGGAAAGTAGCGATAGAGGTCTTTGCGGTGCAGAAACCTCACGAACACAACTGTTTCTCCATTCCAGACAACGCCAATCCGATAGTCTCCGATGCGTATACGGTAGTAGTTCTCTCCATCGCGCAGTTTGCGAAGGTGACCAACATCAGAGAGCGTTTGGGCATTTTCAACGGCCAGAATCACCTCACGCACATGCTGCTTCAATCGCTGGTCCGTGATCTTCTCCAGGTCCTTGACAAAGCTGCGCCGAAACTCGACGTTCACGGGAGCACATTCAAGAGCGCTAAAACCTCATCTCGGCTGACAGACTCACTGGCTTCACCTTCACGGATCGCACGGGCCAGCGCCATGTCTTCGATGAGCTCACCGAAAAGATCCGATAACTCCTCTCGTCTCTCCTGGATAAGTTCCCACACGGCTTCTTTGACCAGGGTCTTCAACTGCAGTTCGTCCACTGTCATCGTTATCTCCTTGCTGCTGGCCATAACACCATTTACCCTCATCATTATAGGATCAGTGGACGAAAAACCCAAGCTAAACTAAAGTGTGTTCACTTTGAAATTCATAGCTTTGCAGAGTGAATTCTCTTGGTTTCAACATGACACCACTTTAGATGAGACCGGCGGTGACGCAATGCGAGTTTGTGCTGTCCCACAGCCAGATCGTCAGCCGCCTCAAGGTAACGGTTTCACGGCAGGTTCGACCGCTGCCTCAACCCCTGCTATCCAGCAGTGGACAGGGAGTTGGAGTTGCCTTTGGCTTACAACATCCCCAGCTCCCGCGCCCTGGCCACCGCCTGCGCCTGACGGTTGACCCCTAGTTTGCTGTAGATCTCTTTCACGTGGAAGCGCACGGTGTTGAGGCTGACCACCAGCCGCTCGGCGATCTCGGCGTAGCGCAATCCCTCGGCCAGCAGACGCAACACCTCCAGCTCGCGCTCGGAGAGCGGCTCGACCAGCACCTCGCCCCTCTGCTCCCCTCTCCTTTCAGGAGAGGGGCCGGGGGTGAGGTCCCCCAGCCACGGCGGGCAGCCGACCTGTCGCAGCAAGGCCGCAATGGCCTCGCCCTCGTTCAGGAAGACGCGGATCGCACCCTCCGGCTCGGCCAGTGCCAGCGCCCGTTGGAGGAAACCATGTGCCATGGGCAGCCGATCTGTGTGGAGCCGGGCAGCCAGGAGCAGCGCGGGCAGCAGTGTACCATGGCGGCTACCCGCCTCAGCCGAGCGGATGATGCGCTGCGCCAGGTCGGCTGCGCGAGCGTCGCTGCGCGCAATCAACAGCCGCAGCCAGGCCAGGTGGAGCGGATCGGTGCGGTGTGTGACGGGGTCCTCCGGGGCGACGTTGCTCGTCCGCAGGTGCGCCTCGGCTACGGCTACGTCGCCTTGCGCCAGGGCCAGCTCGGCCTGCCGTGCGATTAGCTCCGGCCGGATCCAGCCTGGAACACCCTGGGCTAGAAGCGCTGCGGCGTTGTCCAAAGCCCGGCCGGCGCCGTCCAGATCCCCTTCGGCCTGCAAAAGCCGCGCCAGGTTGCACTGACTGTAGATCAGCGAGGCGTTGTGGCCGGAGAGCACGCCCAGGCGGATGCTGCGTTCCAGGTGTTCCCGCGCCCGCGGCAGATCGTTCCACTCGATGTAGGCCAGCCCCAGCGCGCCGTGCACTGCGCCAGCGATGGGTGGCGCCCCGGCGGGCGCGCGTTCCAGCCGGGCCAGCGTCTCGGTGGCGACCTGGGCCGCCAGGCGCAGCCGGCCGAACTGCACGGCCATCAGGGTCAGGTGCGCCACGGCCAGCATTTCGGTCACAGGGTCGCCCGCGGCCCGGCTTGCGCGGATGGCAGTTTGTAAGGT
>Ga0197142_1000784_pt1 | contig 29731 bp, 22 predicted proteins | sample GBS60_MetaG_FD_148614 | JGI IMG/M metagenome (GOLD analysis project Ga0197142, IMG submission 148614) | Sediment microbial communities from Great Boiling Springs, Gerlach, Nevada, United States - GBS 60_MetaG | ecosystem: Environmental > Aquatic > Thermal springs > Hot (42-90C) > Sediment... | reverse complement strand
CACTTCGGATGCCTGAAGCGTGCGTTCCGCCTTCAGAGCTGCCACCTGGCTGATCAGCGACGATACCGCGCCACCATTTGCCTCGTCTTTGATGGGCTTGGTAAGTTTCCACCCGCCCCCTTCCTTCACCAGCTCAAACTCTCCGTGGCTGTTGTGCACCACGACCCTGGTCACCTTATCGCTGGCCAACTCCGGGAAAAGCTTGCCCTCCCGTTCCCGAAGCTCGTCCGTGGTGGGCACCTTGCGCTCGTAAAACCAGATGAAGCCAAAAAGACCTACCACGAGCAAGGTTAGCAGCAGCAAGCGGAAAGGACGCATGGCTCACCTCCTCCTAGCGACGCCGCCGCCACCAAACCACAACCCCAAAAGCGACTCCCACCGCGGGCAATCCCACCAACGAAATGAGCATGATGGCCCGCAACTGTTTGGCCGAAAGCACCAGGTTCACCTGTTCTGGCTGCCGAGGGGCGATCCCCAAGCTTTCCTCCCGTTTGCCCAGCCAGTTCACCAGGTGCATGGCCAAGTTGGCGTTACCCGCGTTGGCAATTTGGGAGTTGGTGGCGAAGTCCGCATCCCCCAACACCACCAGCCGCCAACTGCCGTTTTCTGCTTTTTCTGGCTCGCAGGCCACCGCCAGCGATACCGGACCAGGGGTGTCGTTGGGGTCCTTGTTCACGGTGCGCCGGGAAATGATCCCGGCGATATCGGTCTCCCCCCAACCCGCGGCGGAGGTGGCGAAGAGCGTGGAGCACTTTACCCCTTCCTGGGTGCCCGGGCTTACCGAGCGCGCCACCGGCAGTAGCACCGCCAACCCCCGCAACGGGTCCACCGCCGGGTGCGCCCGGAACTCGTTCACAAACACCGCGGCAAGGTCGAAAAACGGCAGCCGTCGTTCAGGGTCCACCACCAGGTCGCTCCCCAGCACCACCCCCCGCTTGGCCAGAAGCTCAGCAAGCCCCGACTCCTGTTGCCCAGGGCCCAGCACTGGGTCCAGCAAAACCAAAAGCCTGCCGCCCTTGTCCAAGAAGGCCTCGATGGCTTGCCTTTCCACTGGTGCAAAGGGCGCCGTAGGACCCGCCACCACCAGGAGATCACAGTCCTCGGGCACCGCGCCGGAAAGCAGCGTGGCCTTGGCTACCTCCCAGTTGTCCCGCTTGAAGAGCTCCTTGAGCTGGGACAGTCCCTCTTCGCCGAAACCGTCCAAGTCCCGCTCCCCGTGGCCAGCGGTGAAGTAGGCCTTCGGGACCTTGGGATTTGTGACTTGAAGAATCGCCGAGGTGAACTGCTCCTCCCCTTTGAAGGCTTTGATCTTGGGAGCCTGGCCAAACTGGAACCCCTGGAAGTCGTACTCCGCCAGTTGGTCTGAGGTCACATGCTTCTTGCGCTCCCCCTGGGAAAACACCACGGTGTTGGCCACCGAAACCCCGAACTCCTGGGCAAGCTGCCGGGTTCGCAGCGGGTCTCGTTCGGGGTCAATAAACTCCACGGTAAGCTTTGGACAAGCAGCTTGGTAACGGTTCAGCAGCTCCTTTACCTGCTCAAACAGCGGCGTGGTGCCGGTCATAAACACCACCACCCGCACTGGTTCCTTCACCGCTGCCAGCACGTTGCGCGTCTTCTCGGAGAGCGAGTACAGGCGGGACTTGGTCCAGTCCCAGCGAGCGTAATGTCTGGCCGAAAGCCAATTCACCATGCCCACGAGCAAAAGGGAAAGCACCACACCCGCTGCCAGAGTGGAAGCGAAAAACACCTTTTCCTTGTGCACGGCTACCTCCCCTTCACGGTTTCCAACGCCTTCATCGACAAGAAAAGGAAAAGTCCCGCCACGGAAACCGGGTACACCAAGCGCCGGGTATCCACCAAACCCTTGGCGAAGTCATCCATGTGGTCCCAAAGGTTCATGTAAGAAAGCGCGTTCTTGAGGGCTGGGTTGGTGACGAGGTTCTCTACCAGGCCTACGGAGAACACCACCACTAAAGCTGCAAACGCGAAAATGGCCGCCACAATTTGGTTTTTCGCCAAGCTGGAGGTGAAAACCCCCACGCTGGCAAACAAAAGCCCCAGAAGTGCAATACCCAGGTACCCTGCGGCCACCGGCCCCGGGTCAATCGTGGCGTAGCTGGCGAGGATCGCTACGTAGGCGAGGGTCGGCAACCAAAGGAACAGGTAGAAAAGCCAAGCCGCCAAGAACTTCCCCAAAACCACTTGGCCCTCGGTGACTGGGGCCGTGAGCAAGAGCTCCAGGGTGCCAGTGCGGCGCTCTTCCGCCAAAAGCCGCATGGTAATTACCGGCACCACAAACAACAGCAAGAGCCAAAAGTACATGGTGCCGCCAAAAAGAAGCCGTAGCGGCGCCATGGCCCTGGTGCGTGGGTCGTTCAAGTACGCGACGATGAGCCAAAACACGAAACCGTTCACGAACAAGAACGCCGTGAGCACCACGTAGGCCAGCGGTGAGGAGAAGTAGGCAATGAGTTCCCTCTTCACGATGGCCCAAAGTTTACCCATGCTGCACCTCCTCCGCTTCCGGTAGCGTCTCTTCCCTCGTGGTGAGCCGCAAAAACACGTCTTCCAAGCTGGGAACCGACTGGGTGAGCTCGGTCAAAAGCCAGTTTCGTTCCACGGCCAACCGGAACACCTCGCGCCGGACACTCTTGCCGTCCCGTACCGCCAGCTGGAAGCGACCGGCGGCCAGCCGCTCCACTTTTTCCACCCCAGCAATGCGGGCAAGGAGCTCCTCTGCCCCTAGGTCGGCAGCTTCTAATTCCACGGTCACCGCGGAAAGCCCGGAAAAGCCAGTCCGCAGCGCATCAGGGGTGCCATCGGCCACGATGCGCCCGTCGTCGATGATGAGCACCCGTTGGCAAATTTGCTCCACCTCCGGGAGGATGTGGGTCGAGAGGATCACCGTGTGATCCCGCCCCAGCTCCACGATGAGCTCGCGGATCTTCACGATTTGCCGCGGATCCAGCCCCACGGTGGGTTCGTCAAGGATCAGCACCGGTGGCTTGTGGATCAGCGCCGCCGCCAGCCCTACCCTCTGGCGGTACCCCTTGGAAAGCGTGCCAATGAGTTGACGGCGCACGTCGGTGAGCATGCACCGCTCCAGGACATAGGCGAGGCGCTCGGGCACATCTTTGCGACTTACCCCCTCAATGGCTGCCCGGAAGCGCAAAAACTCTTCCACGCGCATTTCCGGGTAGAGGGCCACGTTTTCCGGCAGGTACCCAATCCGAGCACGTACCCCCAAGGGGTCCTCCGCCAGATCCACCCCTGCCACCTTCACGGTCCCTGAGGTTGGGGGTAAATAGGCGCAAATCATGCGCATCGTGGTGGTCTTCCCCGCGCCGTTGGGGCCAAGAAAACCGAGCACCTCCCCTTCCGGTACGAAAAAGCTCACGGACCTGACCACCTCGCGATCGAAGTAACGCTTGGAAAGCTGCTGTACCTCAATCACGGCTCCCTCCGTTCTCCCCAGGGCTCCCAACCCCGGGGCAGCGGCCTAATGTGGCCAGCAAGCGGCATGCCAGTTTACACGAGGCTGCAATCCCCTGGCACCGCGCCACATTGACCAGGGGTGCCGAATCTCGGAGCTACAATGCCATCATGCGAGTTGGAAGTTTTTTGGTGGCGAGCCTCTCGTTTTTTGGTTCTCCGGCGCAAGGGCAAGACCCGAGCCGGCTCGCCCTGGCTCGAAGCCAAGTGCTGGCCGGCCAAAAGCTCACCCAAGCAGGAGAGCTGACCAAGGCCGAAGAGGCTTTCCGCAAAGCAACCCAGCTTGCTCCCGAGCTCCCCCCCGCCTATTTGGGCCTCGCCCGGGTGCTTTGCTTGCAAAATCGCTTCGCCGAGGCGATCCCAGTGCTGGAGGAAGCGCAAAAGCGTTATGTCCGGTGGCAGCAGGAGGCGAGCCTAGCAGAGCTGGCAACCCGCCAAGAGGCGGCAAACCGCGCCCGGCAGTTCGCCGACCTCATGCGCCTACAACAGGGCAAAACGCCAGCTACTGGGGCAGGGGCGCGGCCCACGGGCCTTTCCCCCATGACCAACCTGGCTCGCGCTCGCATGGCCACCGAGGAGTTCCTCGCTCGACAACGCTGGCAGGTGGAAACGCTGGCTGGCATCCCAGCAGAGGTCTTCTACCTAGCAGGTCTTGCCCGATTGCGCACCGGGGACCGTACCGGGGGGATCCGGGATTTGCTGCTCTGCGTGGCACTGGATGCGAAAAACGGTCCGGCTTACTACAACCTGGCCGTGGCTTACCTGGCCGCTGGGGACCCCTGGGCGGCAAAGGAAAACCTCGAGCAAGCCCAGGAGCTTGGGGTCAAGCCTCATCCCCAGTTTCTCCAGGACCTGGAGCAGGCCCTGGCCCAAGCACCACCTTTGCCCCGGGAATAAAAGGGTGAAAGCGGTTGGTTTTCTAGAATTGGAGAAGACACCCATGAAATACCCCGCAGCAGTAGCCTATGTAATCCTCGCCACCTTGGCCGGAGCGCAGGAAAACACTTCGTCCTGGGGCTTCGTCAACAGCCTGCCCCCGGGACGGCCAGCGATTTTTGGCTACGTCACCACCGTGGACGGTAAGCCCATCGCCAACGCCGTTGTGGAGGTGTACCTCAACAGCGAGTTCCGCACAGATTACGCCGTCACCGATCCTCAAGGGTTCTACGCCCTGGCCCTGCCGCAGCGCAGCGAGGTGTGGGAGATCCGCGTTAAGGCTGAGGGGTTCCTCCCCTGGAGCACCCGCACCGGGATCCTAGCTCGGGAAAGGCTCGATATCGTGTTGCGAAGGGATCCCCGCACTCCCGAGGCGCGCCCCACCGAGACCGCTTCCCGTCGCAAAGCGCGCAAGCTCATGCAGCAGGGGCTTGAGCATGCCCGTAAAGGCCATCGCGAAAAAGCAGTGGAGCTTTTGCGCCAGGCCCTGGAGCAAGACCCAAGCTACGCCGCTGCTGCCAACAACCTCGGGGTCCAACTCCGCCTTGTTGGTGACCTGTCTGGGGCGGAAGATGCCTTCCGCCAAGCCCTGCTCGCTGACAGCTTTGACTTTTACGCCCGCTTCAACCTTGCGGCCCTCCTTTACGACACCGGCCGTTACCACGAAGCTGCCCCTATGGCGGAGCAAGCAATCCTCGCCGATCCCACCTCCGCCCCCGCAGAAGTTTTAGCAGGACAAAGCTTCCTGGCTTTGGGGGTGCCTTCAAAGGCGCTGGAACACTTTCGGCGGGCGCAGCAGCTGGCTGCCGACAAACTGGACCTGGACCTGGAAATTTCCGACTGCCTGGCACTTTCCGGGCGCTGGGCCGAGGCGCTGGCTGCCAAGCAAGCTTGGCTCGCCAAGCACCCCCAAGACCCCAAGGCAGCCCAGGTGCAGAGCTCCATCGTCCGCCTCGAAGCCCGACTTGCTGGGGCCACTAGGCCGTAAAAGCACCGTTGCCGCCCAGCCCGCGGCTTCCCAGGGCCTAGCGGGCCATGAGCAGCAAGAGGATCGCCTTTTGGACGTGCAACCTGTTTTCGGCCTCGTCAAAGATCACCGACCAACGCCCGTCCGCCACGGCCTCGTGCACCTCCTCCCCCCGGTGGCAAGGCAAGCAGTGCATGAAGATCGCGTTGGGATCCCCCAGGGTCATGAGCTCAGGAGTGACTTGGTAGCCGGCAAAGTCCCGCTTGCGCCGTTCCGCCTCCGCTTCCTGCCCCATGGAAGCCCACACGTCGGTGTAGACCACGTGGGCTCCGGCCACCGCATCCTCGGGTCGCTCGAAAAGCTCTAGGCGCGTGCCGGCTGCAGCGGCGTCGGCCTGGGCCATGGCCACAAGTTCGGGCTTAGGGCGGTACCCAGGAGGGGTGGCTACCCGAACGTGCATCCCTACCTTCGGCCCACCGAACATCAGCGAGTGGCACATGTTATTGCCGTCCCCCACGTAGGCCAAGGTGAGTCCCTTGGTGTTGCCAAACTTCTCCCGCACGGTAAAGTAATCCGCCAAAGCCTGGCAGGGGTGCAGCAGGTCGGTGAGACCGTTAATCACCGGCACCGTGGCGTGGCGGGCCAACTCCGTCACGGTCTCGTGGGCAAAGGTGCGGGCCATGATGCCGTCCACGTACCGGGAAAGCACCTTTGCGGTGTCATGGATCGTTTCCCCCCGGCCGACCTGGATGTCTCGGCTCGAAAGAAACAAGGCAAGCCCTCCCAACTGGTACATGCCCACTTCGAAGGAAACCCGGGTGCGGGTGGAGGCTTTCTCGAAAATCATGGCCAAGGTCTTGCCAGCAAGGGCCGTGCGGTAACGGTCCGGCCTCGCCTTGACGTTTTCCGCAAGCTGAAAAAGCGCCTCCACCTCTTCGGCGGTGAGGTCGTGGATTGAGATGAGATCTTTGTGGCGTAGCCACGGGTTGCGAAACATCACTGCTCCCTCCCATCGGGCACGATAAAGGTCCCGGCCTTGCGGGCCAAAGCGTCCTTCAGGTGCTCGGCATCGGTAATCAGCACTTCCTTGCCGGTAGCTTCCACGAATTGCAGGGCGGCGCGGATCTTCGGGCCCATGGATCCCGGGGGAAATTGGTGCGCTTCCAGCATCTCCTTCGCCTTGCTCACAGGCAGCTGCGACAGCCACCGCTGGTTCGGGCGACCGTAGTTTTCCGCCACTTGGGGAACCTGGGTAAGGATGATGAAAAGATCGGCAGCCAACTCCCTGGCGAGGATCGAAGCGGAGTAGTCCTTATCGATGACCGCTTCCACACCCCGGTAGTAGCCCCCCACATCCTGGTACACGGGGATCCCGCCGCCACCGCAGGCGATGACCACGGCACCCACCTCAATGAGCCTCTTCACCACGTCCACATCGAGGATGCGCTGGGGAACCGGAGAAGGTACCACCTTGCGCCAGCCACGCCCCGCGTCCTCCACCATGATCCACCCCTGCTCCTGCATGAGCTGGTTGGCCCGGTAGGCGGTGAAATAAGGTCCCACCGGCTTTGAAGGGTTCTCAAAGGCGGGGTCGTCCTTGGAGACCACTACCTCAGTAAGTACCGTGACCACGGGCTTTTCGATTTGCTCCTCCAAAAGGCGGTTGCGCAGCTGATTTTGCAGCATGTAGCCAATGGAGCCCTCGGTTTGCGCCACGCAAACGTCCAGGGTTTGCGGCGGGATCTTGGTGATGGCTTCCTCCACCTGGATCATGATGTTCCCCACCTGGGGACCGTTGCCGTGGACGATGGCCAGCTCGTAGCCTCGATGAATGATCTCGGCAAGCCACCGGGTGGCCTTCCAGGCCAACGTGAACTGCTCCTCCTGGGTACCGTGGTCCTGGGGACGCAACAACGCGTTGCCCCCAAAGGCGATCACAGCCACCGGTTTCTTCCCCTTGCCCCCCATGGTCCCTCCCGCCCGGGACATTGTGCCTAGCATTCACAAGCAGGTCAAGGCGTGGCGGAGAGCGTGGCACAATACGCCCATGGACGAGTTTGTGCATCCCCTGGTGAGCCGCTACGCCTCGGCCGCGATGCGGGAGCTTTTCTCTCCGCGGCGGCGCTTTGCCCTGTGGCGCAGGCTCTGGTTTGAGCTGGCCAAAACGGAAAAGGAGCTTGGTGTGCCCATTCCCGAGGAGGCCCTCCACCAGCTTGCGGCACATCTCGACCCCACAGACCAGGAGCTTGCCCGGGCCGCGGCGTTGGAAAAGCAGACACGGCACGATGTGATGGCGCATATCCGCGCCCTGGCGGAGGTGGCGCCTGCCGCTGGCCCTTGGTTGCACTTAGGGGCCACCTCTTGCTACGTCACGGATAATGCCGACCTCATGATCTTGCGGCAAGCGGCCGAGCTGCTCCTCGCCCGGGGGACGGTGGTGGTGGAAAAGCTTGCAGCCTTTGCCGAAAAGCATCGGGAGCTGGTCTGCCTCGGCCACACCCATTTTCAACCTGCCCAGCCCACCACCGTGGGCAAACGAGCATGCCTATGGCTTTACGAGTTGCTCTTGGACCTCACCCGCTTAGAGGAGGAAAAGGACCGTCTGCTGCTCCGGGGGGCAAAGGGCACCACTGGCACCCAGGCCTCGTTTCTCGAGCTTCTGGGGAGCCACGAGAAGGTAGAAGCTTTGGACCGGCATATTGCAGCTGCTTTCGGGTTTCCCGGCACCTACCCGGTTACAGGCCAAACCGCTCCCCGGAAAGTGGAGTTCTACCTCTTGACGCCCCTTTCGGGGTTGGGGCAGTCCGCCTACCGCTTTGCCACAGACGTGCGCTTACTCTCCCGTCTTGGGGAGCTGGAGGAACCCCACGAAGCCACCCAGGTGGGCTCCTCAGCTATGCCGTACAAGCGCAACCCGATGCGCTGCGAACGCATCTGTGCCTTGGCTCGCTACCTCATTGAGCTTTTGGGCAACGCCGCCTGGACCGCCGCCTCCCAGTGGTTGGAACGAACCCTGGACGACTCTGCTAACCGGCGCATTGCCCTGGCCGAGGCTTTCCTTGCCGCCGACGCTATCCTGCTGCTCTGGGCCAACGTGGCCGAGGGGCTGGCCGTTTTCCCAGCCGTGATTACCAAGCACCTGGCTGAAGCGCTGCCATTTCTTGCCAGCGAGGCGATCCTCATGCAGGCCACCGCCAAAGGGGGCGACCGGCAGCAACTCCACGAGAAGCTGCGGTTTTACTCCCAGCAAGCTATCGCGGCTATCAAGCTGGAAGGTCGCGAAAACCCCCTTTTTGAATTGGTGGCTGCCGATCCCGCCTTTGGTTTCACCCGTGCCGAGCTTACGGCGCTGCTCTCCCCCCGGCGCTTTGCCGGCCGCGCCCCCGAGCAGGTCACGGCGTTTTTGCAACAGCACGCAGAACCCTGGCTTTCCCGACACAGAAGAGCCACTGACGACGCGAGGGTTGAGGTGTGAAGCGGGCATGGTTCTTTCTCCTCGCCCCGGTGCTGGCCGCATGCTCCAGTGCCCCCAAATCTCACCCTTCCTCGTCGCCATACGTCGAGGAGGGGATCGCTTCCTGGTACGGTGAGCCCTACCATGGCCGGGTCGCGGCTTCCGGGGAGGTTTACGATATGGATGCCATGACTGCGGCCCACCGCACCCTGCCGTTCGGTACCGTCGTCTCGGTCACCAACTTGGACAATGGCCGCACCGTGGAGGTCGTGATCAACGACCGAGGGCCCTTCATCCCAGGCCGAATCCTCGACCTTTCCCGAGCTGCCGCGGCCCGACTCGGCATGCTTCAGCGGGGGCTAGCGCGGGTCCGGCTGATCGTGCTGCGGTGGGGGGATGGGATGGCCTACGCCCCCTGCTGGGAGGTCCAGGTGGGGGCCTTTGCCAAGGACGACAACGTGGCCCGAGCTGTGGCAAAGCTGGAAAGCCGCGGCTGGCGTTGGCGCACCGCCCCGGCCGGAGGGGGCCTCACCAGGGTGAGGGTTACGGGCTTCGGAGGACTGCAGCGAGCCAAGGAAGTGGCCCAGAGCCTGCAAGCCGATTTCCCCGGGGCTATGCCGGTGCCGTGCCCAAGCAGCGGTGGAGGCAAGCCGTGAGGATGTGGGGTTGGGCGGTGCTCTTGTTGGCAGCTGCTGCCTGGGCTCAGCCCGAGGCGATGGTGGTGGAGCGGTTGCCCTTTTCTTTGGCCGGCAACTGGTGGTTCCGCCCGGGTCACGACCCGGCGTGGTCTTCGCCGTTTCGGGAAAAAACCTATTGGCAAAGCGTGAACGTCCCAGGGCCGTGGGAAAAGCGGGGGTTTCCAGGCTATAACGGGCACGCCTGGTACCGGATCAACTTCCGGTTACCCAGCGAGCTGGCCAGCGAAAACCTAGGAGTGGACTTGGGAAGCATCGGCGACGTGGACGAGGTGTTCCTCAACGGCCAGCGCATCGGCAGTACCGGCAGCTTTCCCCCAGCCTATGCCCCGGGCACCTTGGAGCGCCGGGTCTACCGTTTGCCGCGCAGCGCCCTGCGCTTTGGAGAGTTCAACGAGCTTTCGATCCATGTCTACAACGAGGGGCGCTTCGGTGGCCTGTTAGGTCCAGCCCCCCGGCTGGACCGCTACGAGCGTCTGCTGCGGCAACAGCAGGGGCGAGATCTGGTGCTGTGGGTGAGTTCCACCGTACTTTCCGTTCTGGGCCTTTTCCACGTTTTCTTGCGGGTTGCCTCCGGCCGTGGGCGGGAACAGTGGTCATGGGTTGGGTTCCTCTTGGTGCTTGCCTGCTACCAGCTCACCTACGCGAGCTTCGGCCCAAGTCTCTTGCTTTCTTCTGCCGGAAACTTTCGCTTGAACGTAGCATGCCTGCTTTTGGCCGTGGGTCTTTTCCCCCTGGTGGTGGCTGCGCTTGCGGACCAGCCTCCCCCCACCTGGGTGATCCTGGCGGTCAGCACCCTGGGGGTGGGTGCGGGGTTTGCCTTGGTCTGGCGGCGCACCTTGGACCTCTACCTTTGGGTTTACCTTGCCGAGGTAGGCATTGCGGCCTTCATTATCTTCGCCCTGGGCAAGAACATTGGAGGATTGCGAAGAAGCGAACCAGGGGCCATTGCCCTTTTGGGCAACGGCTTGGTGTTTTTCGGAGCAGCGTTAGCTGACACAGCGGTGGATCTGGCCCTGTTGCCGCGACCCCCACTTAGCGGAGTAACGCTTTACTCTTCATTTGGGGTTTTGCCCTTTGCGGTAGCTACCTCCTACGTTTTAGCAAGCCGGTGGGCACGGCACCACGCCGCAAGCCTCCTGCCACCCCTTGGGCTGTTGCCTTTCGGAAGCTTTATCGACGAGGTCCGAAAACGCATGGCCAACCCTGCCTCCTCTCCTTTCGCGGTGGCCCTCATGCGCCTGGCAACCGCCGCCGGCACACCCGTGGAGGTGGAGGCGGTCATTGGCCACGTGCGGCGGCACGTGCGCCACTGCGACATCCTGGCCCGGTACTCTCGGGAAACCTTCGCGCTGCTTTTAGAGGCGGTGGACGAGCGGGAAGCACTGGCGCAGGTGGAGCGGCTGCGCCGGGCCTTGCGCCAGGTGCCCGGCGCCTACCTCCTAAGGCCAACCGCTGGGCTTGCGGCGTTCCGCCCCTTCCGTTACGGCACAGCAGAAGAGCTGCTCAAGGCCGCCGAAGCGGCCCTTTACGCAGCCCGAAGCGAAGGGGGAGACAGCACCGCCACGGCACCCTAGCACCTCAGGCAACCAACCCTTCGCCCCCTGGCCTTTCCAGGAACTGAACAAGACGTTCAAGAATTCGAATGCCGCCGAAACTTCCTCCGAGTCCAAAGGGCCTTATTTGTGGCACAAGAGTTGCTACACGAGATTGCGTTGCCGGAGCAACAGTGAGGGGCTTGACTGCAAAGCACTGCTGCTTTTGGCAACGGAAGGGAGGATGCATGAAGAGGACATTAGGGCTTTTCATCGCAACTTTGCTGCTGGCGTTGCCGGTGGCGGCGCAGCAGCAGTACGGTTCCATCGCCGGGACCGTGGTGGACAACCAGCAGCAACCGCTCCCGGGGGTGACCGTCACGCTTTCGGGGCCCGCCATGCAGGGCACCCGGGTGGCCGTGACCGATGCCCAGGGGCGCTTCCGCTTCGTCCCCGTTCCCCCTGGTAAGGACTACACCCTCCGCTTCGAGCTTTCCGGCTTCAACACCGTGGAGCAAACCGGCATCATCGTCAACCTGGGCAAGGAAACCTCCATCGCCGCTGAAATGTCCCTCTCCCAGTTCGCCGAGGCCATCACCGTCACCGCCGAAAAGATCGTGGTGGACACCTCCAAATCCACCGTGGATACCAACATCGACTGGACGCTGGCCGACACCCTGGCTACCAACCGCACCTTCCAGACCCTCATGCAGTTGGCCCCGGGCGTAAAGGCAGCCAACAACCCCAACGTCCACGGGGGCTCGGGGGACGATAACCTCTACATGATCGACGGCGTGGACACCAGCGACCCCCGCACCGCCACCTGGGGCACCGCCATCAACTGGGACACGATCCAGGAAGCCCAGGTGCAAACCGCGGGCTTCGCCGCTGAGTACGGCCGGGCCACCGGCGGCATCATCAACCTGGTAACCAAATCCGGGGGCAACAAGTTCTCCTTCACTGCTCGGGTGGTGAAGCAGGACAGCGAGTGGAACGCCCGCCCCGGGATTGAAAAGGAAACGGGTCGGAAAAAGGCAAGCCAAGTGGCAACCGATGAGCTCCGGCCTTCGGCCACCTTCGGTGGGCCTTTTGTGAGAGACAAACTTTGGTTCTACTTCGCCTACGAGCGTCGGGATCGCGAGCAGACCTTTGGTCGGTACCCAACGCTTGCGGATGCCGCTTCGGGAAACGCGGTGCAGGAAGTCTCCAACTACAAGGGGCATTACTTTTCGGGCAAGCTCACTTGGCAGATCAACCCCTCCCACAACGTTGTTGCCTTCTACAACGAGGACCCCATCGATATCTCCAACGCTAACGGCCGCTACTACTACGGCCAGGGGATCGCTCGCTCCGCGGAGAACACCCAGTTCCAAGGTGGGAACAACGCCTCGTTGCAGTGGTACGGGGTGCTTAGCTCCAGTTTCTTTGTGGAGGCCAAGTTCCAGCGTCACCGGCAGGAGCTGAACTACAGCCCCCAGAGCCGGGCTGGCTGGGGCCAGGTGCCTTTCATCCTCGATCGGAACTTGGGCTACTACTACGGCGCGCCTTGGGAAGATTACCGCTCCAAGCGGGATCGGGACGGGTTGACACTGTCCGGCTCTTACTACCTGGATACCAGTACCGGCTCGCACCAGCTGAAAGCAGGTGTGGAGTTTCTGGACATCAAGCCTGCAGCGGGCTCGGTCCATAACCCGGCCGGCTACTACCAGATCGGCTTCCCCGGAGAGCCAGCGGGTACACCTTTCCGCCGGTTCTTCTACTCCCAGGAACCTGGACCGATCACCAACAAGGACCGCTACTGGGCGGTTTACGTGCAGGACGCGTGGAAGGTAGGCAAGGCCACCTTCAACTTGGGGGTGCGTGCTGAGTCCCTCAAGGCCGAGAACAATGCGGGCACTGAGGTCCTCTCCTTTTCCTTCAGCGACCAACTGGCACCTCGTCTTGGTTTTGCTTACGACCTCAACGGCGATGCGATTCGTGCCTCGCTCGGGCGCTTCTACGATCTAGCCTCGAACTACATCGGCAACACCATGAGCTCCACCCCCACGCTTTTCGAGCGCTGGCAGTGGAACCGGACCTGCACCGTGGACGGCCGCAACGTCTGGGAATACCCCGACAGCTGCTGGACCCTGCAGTTCCGCATCCCTGTGGGAGAATCGGGTTACCGTATCGATCCGGGCCTGGACCCGGTTTACACCGACGAGTTCACCCTGGGCTTTGAAAAGCTCTTGAGCGCGGAAATGGCGGCAAGCGTCACCTACGTCTGGCGCGAGCAGCCCAAGGGGATTGAGGATTTGGATCCGGAGTACGACGGCGAGTACCTGTGGGCCAACGCACCGCTCAAGCGCGTGGAGGTGGCGGACGGGCGGGTGTTTACCACCAGCGCCAAGTGGAAGGAATACCAAGCACTGGAGTTTGGTCTCCGCAAGCGCTTCGGCCCAGACGGTTTCCAATTCATCGCCAACTACACCTACGTGCTGCGCTCCCGGGCCTGGGCACAGGCCAGAGGGTTTAGCCAGTTCTCCGGTTACGGCGACCAGCCCGACGCCTTCCACCCGCTCTGGTACGGCAAGCCGGAATCTCCGCACGAGGTCAAGTTCGCGGGTTCTTGGACAGCACCGTTCAAGACGATCTTCGGCATCACGGCCTTTTGGAGCTCTGGGAACGTGTACACCTGGACCGAGCCGGGTGTTTTCGGCACGGTTCCCCTGGTTCGAGCCGGTTCCAAGCGGGTTGGGAACAACTGGGAGGCGGACCTGCACATCGAGCATCCGGTGAACATCGGCCCAGCCAAGCTCGCCCTTTACTTCGACCTGTTTAACGCGTTTAACAACCAGCAGCCCACTGCCCGAGGCGGCAACAGCGCGTCCTCGGCCACCTTCACCAAGCCCACCGGCTGGCAAGCGCCACGCCAGGTTCAGCTGGGGTTCAAGATCGAGTACTGAGGCTTTAGGCTGCCCAATCCCAGGGGGAGCGGATGCTCCCCCTCTTTTTTCCCCGGCACGTTCGGAAACTTGAATACCTTGGCCGATAAGTTGAACGGAATAGTGGTTCTTCGCTTTTCCGGCTTCCTTGTCTTTGGCACCGCTCTTGCTTAAATTTTCCGGTTGCCGGGCCTAAGGGTGTAGGCCCTTAAAAACCCGCCTGGCAAGAAAGGAGGAGTAATGAGGCGTGTACCGTATTTCTTGTTGGCTTTGCTGCTGGCGTTGCCGGTTTGGGCGCAGCAGCAGTACGGTTCCATCGCCGGAACGGTGGTGGACAACCAGCAGCAACCGCTTCCGGGGGTGACCGTCACGCTTTCGGGACCCGCCATGCAAGGCACCCGGGTGGCCGTGACCGACGCCCAGGGCCGCTTCCGCTTCGTCCCCGTTCCCCCTGGTAAGGACTACACCCTCCGCTTCGAGCTCTCCGGCTTTAACACCTTGGAGAAAACCGGCATCATCGTCAACCTGGGCAAGGAAACCTCCATCGCCGCTGAAATGTCCCTCTCCCAGTTCGCTGAAGCCATCACCGTCACCGCCGAAAAGATCGTCGTGGACACCTCCAAATCCACCGTGGATACCGTTGTTGACTGGACCTTGGTAGATACCTTGGCCACCAACCGGAACTTCCAAACCATGATGCAGATGGCCCCGGGCGTGAAGGCCGGAAACAACCCCTACGTCCACGGGAGCTCCAACGACTCCAACAGCTACCTGATCGACGGCGTGGAGACCACCGACCCCCGGACCAACACCTGGGGTACCGCCATTAACTGGGACACCATTCAGGAAGCCCAGGTGCAGACCGCGGCCTTTGCCGCTGAGTACGGCCGGGCCACCGGCGGTATCGTGAACCTGGTGACCAAGTCCGGTGGGAACAACCTCTCTTTCACCGCCCGCTGGATCCAGCAGGACGTGGACTGGTCGGCCAAGGGCGGGATTGAAAAAGAGACCGGGCAGAAGAAGCCCCTCACCGCCTCTGACGAGAAGCGGCCTTCCCTGACCTTGGGTGGGCCTTTCGTCAAGGACATGCTGTGGTTCTACTTTGCCTACGAGAAGCGTGACAACCACCGCAACTTTGGGCGGTACGCCACAATCCAGGATGCGGTAACCAAAACCCAAACCACCGGTCGCACCAACTACGTGGGGCACTACTTCTCCGGTAAGCTCACCTACCAGGTCAACCCGAGCCACAACCTGGTGGGCTTTTACAACGAGGACCCCATCACCCTGGACCCGCTGCGCGGCGGTTGGACCGGGCCGAACTACAACCGCTCCGCCGAGCAGCAGCAGTTTCAAGGTGGCAACAACGCCTCGCTCCAGTGGTACGGGGTGCTTTCGCCGAACCTCTTTACCGAGGCCAAGTACCAGTACCACCGCCAGGAACTGAACGTCAAGCCGTTCGCGCCGGGGTTCGGGCAAGTGCCGTTCATGCGGGACTTGACGGCCAACTACTACTACGGCGCGCCGTACTACGACTACCGCTCCAAGCGGGACCGGGACGGTTTGAACCTCGCGGTCTCGTACTACCTCGATACCGCCACCGGCACCCACCAGTTCAAGGCGGGGGCGGAGCTGCTGTGGCTCAAGCCCAAGGTGGGGCGGATTTACAACCCGGCCGGTTACTACTTCACCACGAACTTGGGCCAGACCCCGTTCCGGCGGTACCTGTGGCTTGACCAAGTGCGGTTCAACGAAACCAAGCAGGATTACCAAGGCATCTACGTGCAGGATCAGTGGAAGGTGGGCAAGGCCACCTTCAACATCGGCGTGCGAGCCGAGGCCACCAAGCTCAAGCAGAACCAGGGTGAGGAGGTGCTGAAGTTCAACTTCAACGACATGTTGGCCCCTCGCCTGGGCTTTGCCTACGACCTCAACGGCGACGCGCTCCGCGTCTCCTTGGGCCGCTTCTACACCCTGGCTTCCAACTACATCGCCGACTACTTCAACGTGATCCCCACCCACCAGCAGCGTTGGGACTGGAGGGGAACCTGCGAGGTAGATGGGCGTAACGTGTGGGAGTACCCCGACTCCTGCTGGCGCCTGGTTTACGATGTGCCCACCGCTGCCGGCGGCACCACCCTGGATCCGAACCTGGATGCTTCTTACCAGGATGAATTCGTGGCTGGCTACGAGAAGCTCATCAACCCGCAGTTCGCCGCCAGCGTGAACTACGTCTACCGCAAGGTGAAGAAGGCCATCGACTGGTATGACCCTGAGGACGACGGCGAGGGGATCATCACCAACGTACCGAAGACCGGCAAGAACTGGAGCGAGTACCAGGCCCTTGAGGCGGCGCTGCGCAAGCGCTTCGGCCCCGATGGTTTCCAGTTCATCGCCGCTTACACCTACGTCCTGGACCAGAAGAACTGGGCGACCAACTGGTGGAACGCGCTGCCCGGCGCCTTCATCGGCCCGTACTCGGAGCTTTCCCGGTGGTACGGCCGGGCCGAGGCGAAGCACGAGGTGAAGTTCAACGGTTCCTACACTTTCCCCTTCAAGACCATCGTTGGTCTCTCCTTTTACTGGATTGACGGCAACCGCTTCACTCCTTACGGCACCACCCCGGACGGCTACAGCTACCCGCTCGCCAAGCGCGGCGATAAGAAGCTCGAGGCCAACTGGGAAGGCGACTTCCACCTGGAGCAGCCGTTTACCATCAAGGGCGTGAAGCTCGCCGGCTACATCGACCTGTTCAACATGTTCAACAACCAGCAACGCACCGGTCGCTACGCCCGCCAGTGCAGCGTTTACGACCCCACCACCGGCAGCTGCGTCCGGGAGGATCCCGCTTACAGGACGCCAACTTCCTGGCAGGCGCCTCGCCGCTTCCAGATCGGCTTCAAGATCGAGTACTGAGGCCGTTCGAGAAACCAAACATCCCGGGGGCTACGGCCCCCGGTTTTTTTTTTGGCTACAATCCCCCGGGAGGTGCCCCTTGGGCCGTAGGTTTGCTTTGGTATGTGCAATTCTGGTGGTGGTCTTTCTCGCCAGTTCCCTTGTTTTCCCCTCCGGGAACAAAAAAGTCCTGGCCGCAAGTCGCTTTGGCCACGAGGTTCACCTTTTGCCGTCTCGCCTTGCCTTTGCGCCGTGGTTTTTTACCTCTCGCATTCCTTTGGCTCGCCAAGGGGATGCTGCGGTGCTTCCCGCGGAGCTTGCGGCCAGGGTCCCTTCGGGAGACCAGGCAACGGTTGCTTTGCACATTTACCTCGAGGGTTCCGGCGCCTTGCCCGTGAGTGCCGAAGAGCTCCGACGTCTGGGCTTGGCCCAAGCCCTGGGCAGGATGCTGCAGCAGCGCCTGCCCCAGCATGTACTTGCCAAGCTTTTCTTTGCTTCAGATGGTTGGGCCCTTTTGTTCCCCCAAGCGGAAGGTGAAAAGCGAGAGCTCATAGCAGCAGTGAGCGGCTGTTTTGCACCGCTGCGGGTCCGGGACGTGGGTGTTACGGTGGCGCCGCAGCTGCTCCAGGCCCAAGCCAGGGCCCACCTGGCCGCCCAGGCCCGTCAAGGTGGGCGTCTGGTGGTCCTGGGGCTTGATGCCCTGGACTGGCAACTGGTGGATGAGCTTGTGGCAAAAGGCACCATGCCAAACCTGGGGCGGCTCTTGCGGGAGGCGGCACAGGCCGAGCTGCTGGTTCCCGCGCCGCTCATCTCGCCGGTGGTGTGGACCACCCTGGCCACCGGCCACCCACCCGAGGTGCACGGGGTGCTGGACTTTCTCGAGCCAGATCCCCAGGGCGGGCCGCCCCACCCGGTTTCCGCTCGGTCTCGCCAGGTCCCGGCGGTGTGGGAGATGTTGGCAGCTGCGGGCAAAAGCACCGCCGTCATCGGCTGGTGGGCCACCTTTCCCGCCCAAGCGCCACCGGGTGGAGTGGTGTACTCCGACCGCTTGACCGAGCAGCTTTTGGGGCTTTCCGCCACTACCCCTTACCTGGCCGATCCCCCCAGGGCCCAGGAAGAGGCCCTGGCGTTGGTCATGAGGGCGAAGGACGTGACGGCCCAGGACCTGGCCCCCTTGGCCCAGGTTTCTCCGGAAGAGCTAGCCACCGGGCGGGGTGAGGACTGGGAGGATCCCGTGGGGGGGCTTGCCAAGCTCTGGGCGGCCACGGTTACCGTGCAGCGTTTGGCTGCCAAGGAGCTGCAAGCGCAGCGCGACGCGGTTTTCGTCTACCTGGAGGGGACCGACACCGTGGGCCACCTCTTCGCTCCCTACCGGCCTCCTGCCCTCCCCGGGGTGGACCCGGCCAACGCCAGTCGCTTCGGGAAAGTGGTGGACCGCTACATGGCCCACGTGGACGCCTTCCTCGGCCAGGTTATGGCGCAGCTGGGGCCGGAGGACTCCCTGGTGGTGGTCTCCGACCACGGGTTTACCTGGGGCGCCGATCGCCCCCGGGTTCCCTCGGGGGCCCACACCGCCACCGCGGTTTGGTGGCACCGCCCGGTGGGGGTGCTGGTGGTGCGCTCCCCCCACGTGCGACAACCGAGCCAGCGGGTGCAAGTGCAGGTACTGCAGGTGGCGCCACTGCTTTTGGCTCTGGCAGGGATGCCCCCAGCGGCGGAGCTGCCGGGGGCTCTTCCCCCCTGGGTGGAGCCACCCTCCCTGCCCCCGGTGAACTACTTGGCGCTGCTCGGCCGTCCCCAGGTGCAGCAGGTGGAGCTGCCCCCCGAGGCCAGGGCGGAAGAGCTGGCCAAGCTCAAGGCCCTGGGCTACCTGGGGGGCGAGGAGCGCCAAGGGATGACAAGTTCTCTTCCAGCCACCCCCGCCCCGGTCTTGGATCGCGCCGAGGCGCGACGGCTCAACAACATGGCCTCAAGCCTCGCCGCCGCAGGGGACCGGGCCAAGGCAGCGGAGATCTTCCGAAAGGCCATCGCCGCCGACCCCACGTACCCTGCTCCGCACTACAACCTGGCTCTGCTGCTGCGCCGGGAGGGGAAGTTTGAGGAGGCGGACCGAGAGTTCTGGATCGCGGTGGAGTTGGGGATCGCCGACCCTGAGCTTTCCGTGGTGCGCAGCGCCTTGGACTACCGGGAAAAGGGGGAGCTGGCCCGAGCCGAGGCCATGTTCCGCGGGGGGCTGGCGCGTTTCCCACAGAGCGTGCCCCTTCTGCTCAACGCCGGGGTGTTTTTCGGTGAGCTGGGCAAGCTCACCGAAGCCCAGGAGCTGCTCGCTAAAGCTTGCCAGCTGGAGCCCAACAACCCCAAGGCGCACCGCAACTTGGCAGTAGCCCTGGCGGCAGCGGGGGACATCCAGGGCGCCATCGCCGAGCTGGAGGTCACCCTGCGCCTCGATCCCCAGGACCGGGCGGCACAGCAAGAGCTCGCCCGGTTGCGGGCCGTCAGCGTACAATAGCGGAGTGCCCGAGCTGGTCTGGGAAGAAGCGGGGGGAAGCCGCCGGCTGGTGTTGGAGGAAAGCCCGGTAGGCATCGGCCGGGCCACGGACAACACCTTGGCCCTGAAGGATTTTTCCGTCTCCCGCCACCACGCCCGCCTGGAAATCCGCGAGGGGCGCTGGTGGATCGTGGACCTGGGCTCCACCAACGGTGTCAAGGTCAACGGAGCCTACGTGCAGGAGGCAGCCCTCTCCCCCGGGGACGTGATCCACATCGGCAACTTCGCTTTGACCTTCCAGGAAACCAAACAAACCGGGGTCACCAGCTCCGCCACGTTCCTCCGCCCCCTGGCCCAGTTCCAGCGGGATTTCCCCCTGGAGGAAAGCGGCCGCAAGCCGGTGGAAGCCGTTTCCTCCCGGGAGCGGGTGCTGCAAGCCCTAGCCCAAGTGGCGCGCACGCTTTTGGAGGTGGAGGAGCTGGAGCCGGTGCTGGAAAAAGTCATGGAGGCGGTATTTCAGCAGCTCCCTGCTGAGCGGGCCTATATCCTGCTGTTTAACCCCCAGGGGGAGCCCCAGCTGCGCCAGGCCCAGACCCGCAAGGGCACGCCGTTAGAGGAGGCCCCGGTTTCCCAAACTATCCTCGACCTGGTGGTCAAGCAAAAGGTGGCGCTGCTTACCTCCGACGCCCAAGCGGACGAGCGTTTCTCCGCCGGCATGTCGGTGCGGCTGCACTCGATTCGCTCCGCCATGTGCGCCCCTCTGTGGCACCGGGACAACGTCATCGGCGTGCTTTTTGTGGACACCCCCTTGGCCACCGGGTGCTTCACTTCCGAGCACTTGGACCTCCTCACCGCCCTCGCCAACTACGCCGCGGTGGCCATCGAGCGGGCCCAACTCAACGACTTCATCCGGGAGGAGCGGCGCATCCGAGAGCGGCTCGAGCGCTACCACTCCCCCGCGGTGGTGGAGGCCATCGTCAAGGAGCGCCTGGCCGGCGCGGAGCGGCACGAGACCCGGGACGTGACCGTGCTCTTTGCGGACATTGTGGGATTCACCTCCCGGTGTGCCCAGATGGAGCCACCGGCGGTGGCGGCGTTTCTTAACGAGTTTTTCTCCCTGGCCTCAGACGCCATCTTTGCCTTCGGCGGCACCTTGGACAAGTTCATCGGCGATGCGGTGATGGCGTTCTTCGGAGCCCCACTGCCCCAGGTGGATCACGCGGAGCGGGCGGTGCGGGCAGCGCTGGCTTTGCTTTCCGGGGTGGAAAGTTGGAACCAGCGGCGCAAAGCCCAAGGGCTCGACGAGGTGGAGGTGCGGGTGGCGGTGAACTCAGGGCCCGTGGTGGTGGGGGAGATCGGCTCCGCCAACCGGGTGGATTACACGGTGCTGGGGAACACCGTGAACGTGGCAGCGCGGCTGGAGGAACAGGTGGCGGAAGCAGGGCAAATCGTGGTGGGACCCACCACCTACAAGGCGCTGGCGGGCATCTTCCCCTTCTCCCACCTAGGGGATTTCAAGATTCGGGGCCTCAAGGCCCCGGTGCCCGCCTACCTCCTGGAGAGGGACAAGCTGTGCGACCCGGCCTCGTCTTCGTGACCTCCTCCCCCCACAAGCACAGGGAAGCGGAGGCGATCCTTGGAATGCCCTTGGAACGGGAGAACCTGGACTTGCCGGAGCGACAAGGGCTCGATGTTGTGACTTTGGCCAAAGAAAAAGCCCAGCAAGCCTTTGCTAGCCTTGAGAGGCCGGTGTTGGTGGAGGACACCTCCCTGGAGCTGGCCGCTTTAGGGGGGTTCCCGGGCCCTCTGGTGAAGTGGCTGCTCCAAGCGGCTGGGCCAGCGGCAATCCCCAAGATGCTTTGTGGTTTCGGAGATTTTCGCGCCACCGCGCGCACCGCTGCGGTGGTTTTCGACGGCACCGCCTTCCACCTAGGGGTGGGAGAGGTGGTGGGGAGCATTGTGGACCATCCTCGGGGAAGCCACGGCTTCGGCTGGGATGTCGTATTCGCCCCGGAAGGCGGGGGCGGACGCACCTACGCGGAGATGTCCTTGGACGAAAAGAACCGCTGCTCCCACAGGGCCAAGGCGTTATTTGCTTTACGCCAAGCGCTACAGGCGCAGGGCGGACACTTCGGGCAGCGGTAAGCCCGAGGCCTGAAGCTGAGCGTCCCGCATCAACGCCTCCCAGAGCCTCGCCACGCTCCGCTCGAGCTCCTCTGGGGTTCCCGCGTTCTCCACCACGTAGGAAGCCACCCGGAGCCTGGCCGCGTCATCCGCTTGTTGCGCCAAGATCTGCTCCAACAACCTTGCGGAAAACCCCGAAGCCAGCGCCCTTTCGCGCCGCACCGCTTCGGGAGCGGTGACCACCACCAGGCGGTGGAAGCGCTGGAAGGTCCCGGTTTCCACCAACAGCGCTGCCTCCACCACCGCTACTGGCACTGACCCTTCCCGCTCCAGGGCTGCAAGCCACCGCTCCAGCTCCTCCACCACCAAGGGGTGCACGATCTGCTCCAGCTGGCGAAGGAGCTGCGGCTCATTTGCGAGGCGGCTAGCGAGGCGGTTCCGTTCCACCCCAGCCCCCGGCTCAAGGATCTCCCGGCCGAAAAGTTCCACCAGCGGTTCCACCGCTCCCCCCCCAGGAGCGTAAAGCCCGGCCACGATGGCATCGGCGTCCCGCACCGCCGCCCCCCGGGCGGCCAACAAAGCCGCCACTGTACTTTTTCCCGCCGCCACCCCGCCGGTGAGCCCTACCCGCAGCACCTCAACCCCGTCGAGACAGGCAAGCCTTTACGGTGTTGGCTAAAAGCTGGGCGATGGTGAGGGGTCCCACCCCTCCGGGGACCGGGGTGAGCGCTGCGGCTTTCTGCGATACCGCCCCGAAGTCCACGTCACCCACCAGCGTGTACCCGCGCTTGTCCAGCTCCGCGAGCCGGGCATGATCGTGGGGGAAAAGCCGCCTCACCAACTCTCGGTCCTCCACCCGGTTCACCCCCACGTCCACCACAACGGCCCCCTCGCGGACGTGCTCCGCCCCCACCAGCGCGGGTCTGCCTGCCGCCACCACTAAAAGCTCCGCTTCCCGGCACACCGCTGGAAGGTCCCGGGTGCGGGAGTGAGCCATGGTGACCGTAGCGTGCTCTTGGAGCAACAACGCCGCCATGGGCTTACCCACGATTTCCGAACGCCCCACCACCACCGCCCGGCAGCCCACCAGGGAAACCCCGTAAAAGCGCAAGAGTTCCAGGATCCCGGCAGGGGTGCAAGGGACAAAGCGTGGCCGCCCCTGGTGCAAAAGGCCCACGTTTTCCGGGTGGAAACCGTCCACATCCTTTTCCGGGGTAATGAGCGAGAGGAAGCGGTGAGCCTCCAAATGCCCCGGGAGGGGAAGCTGCAGGAGGATGCCGTCCACCTCTGGGTCCGCGTTGAGCGCCGCGATGCAGGAGGCAAGCGCCTCGGGCTGGATGGTGGCGGGAAAGGTGTGGGTCCGCGAAGCAATCCCCACCTCTTGGCAAGCTTTCGCTTTGGCCCGCACGTACACCCGGGAGGCAGGATCCTCACCAACCAGAATTGCATCCAGACGAGGCACGATGCCCTTTTCCCGAAGCCTTCCCACCTCCTCCCGCACTCGAGCACGGATTGCCTCCGCCACAGGTGCCCCTGCCAAAAGCTTCATGCAGCACCTCCTTTGCTGAAAACCGATAGAGCCGCTACCCCCAACCCCAGGGTTTCGCTGCGGAACGGCAAAAAACCCACCTCCTGCGCCAGCGCTGCCAGTTCCTTGCGGGAAAAAAAGCGCTGGGAAGACGTCGGAAGGTAACGGTACGCTTCCCGATCCCCAGAAAGCAGGCCGCCCAAGGGCACAATCACCACCCGTCGCCACAACCCGTGCACCAGCCGGCCCCACCGGTGTTCGATAGGGTGGAACTCCAGCACCGCCAGAACCCCCCCTGGGCGCAGCACCCGGTGGATTTCCAAAAGCCCTCGTCGGCGATCCGGGAAGTTGCGTAACCCAAAGGCCAGGGTTACCGCCGCCACGCTACCGGCCCTCAGGGGCAAGCTCATGGCGTCCCCCGCCAACCAACTCGCAAGACCCTTTTTGTCTTTTCCCTGGGCCAGGGCCAGCATCTCCAAACAGAAATCGCACCCTAGCACCTGCCTGCCGGCAAACCCCAAAGCCACGTCCCCGGTCCCGGTGGCCAAGTCCAGCACGGGGCCCGGCGGAGCGCCAGCCACTGCCGCCCGGAGCTTGCGCCGCCACAGCTGGTCCTGACCCAGGGAAAGCAACCGGTTCAGGAGGTCGTAGCGCGGCGCTACCCGGGAAAACATGGCCCGCACCGCCTGGGGGTTCGGCCCGTCGCCCACGGCCGCGGACACTACCACGAGCTCAGCTCAGCGGGCAAGCTCGGGTACGAGATCGGAAAGCACCACCGCCCGAGAAGCCCAAAGCTCTTCTGCCGCTTTTTCCCGCAGCGCCGCACAGGTCCCAAGGGGCACCGACGCCATAGTAACGCGCTGGAAACAGCCTCCCCCCCAAGGTTGGACCCAAAGGTACTGGTTGTCCACAGCCGCTCCCCTGGGCAACGGTACGGTAGCGTTCCGCCCCGGAACCAACGCGCTGCCCACGAAGTGCCTGGGCCGGGGGATCCCCAAGAGGAAAAGCAACGTAGGGGCGATGTCCACCTGCCCCCCCACCTCGGTGATCTCCCCTACAAGCCCGGGATCGGGGGTTACCACGATGAAGGGCACCCGCGCCACCCAAAAGGGCGCCGCGGGGCTCCAGGGGATCCCCAGGAGCTTGGCCAGGGGAGCCCGGTACGGGAACCCCGCTTCGTGGTCGCCGTAAAGCGCCACTACGGTGCGGGGGAGCAGCGAGGCTCGCTCCAAGCCCTGGAAAAAGCTTTCCAAAGAAGCGTCGAAGTAACGCATGGCTTGCAGGTAGTTGGCCAAGGCTGGATCCCCGAGATCTGGAAGGTTCAGCATCTTCCGGGCCGCGGGGAACCGATCAAAGGGGTGGTGCAGCCCCAAGGTGATGAGAAATGCGAAAAACGGCTCTTTGGACCGCTGCAAGACCGGGAGCATCTTCGAAAAAAACGCCCCATCCGCCAGTCCCCAGCCGATCACCTCCCCGGGGCCCAGCTCCTCCTTGAAGAACATCCTGGAAAATCCGTACTTGGGGTGCAGCACCGCCCGGTTCCAAAACCCCCGCTCGAAGGGGTGGGCAGAAAGCGTGGAGTAGCCGTGCCGGCGCAACAGCTCCGGCAAAGCCAAGAAACGGTTGCCAGCAGCCTGGAAAGCCGCCGCTCCCTCGGCCAGCGGGTGCTGGGAGTTCAGGGCCATGAACTCGCCATCCGAGGAGCGCCCCTGGTTCGTTTGGTCGAACACCCACGAAAAGTAAAGCCCCTGTCTCGCCAAGCGGTTGAGGAACGGGGTCACCTCTTGGCCGTTGATCGTGAGCCCCACCACGAAGCCCTGAAGCGACTCCACCTGAATGAGGAGCAAGTTCGCCCCTTTGCAAGCGCCGAAAGCCCCTTCCTCCCGAGGTGCCTCCCGGGCTCTCTTGGCAAAAAAGTCCAAGACCTTGGCCTTTTCCTCGGCGGAAAGCCTCCCCTGAAAGGCCCCTTGCACCGTCCGGGCCACATCGAAAAGGTGCGTGCCCCAAAGCCCCAGGGTTGCGGCCTTTTGCTGCAGGGAGAAGACTTGCCTTGCGGCCCGGCCTCGAAGCTCCCCCGCCACCCGACGCAAACCCGGTACCCCGGCTACCAGCAACACCACCGCCCCCGACGCAGCGAACCAGCGCCCAAAGGAGGTCTGGCTCTCCCGTTGCGCCCGGGGCCAGGCGAGCATCCCGAGGCTGCTGGCCAGAAGCAGCGCGTACCAAGCGTCCGGGGGGCTCATCAGGGAACGCACGCTATCCCACACTTGCCCCACCTGCCCAGCCCCGCGCCAGGCCGCTAAAGGGAGAATGCTGCCGAAAAAACGCATGTACAGGGTATCGGCGAACGCCAGGACCGCGAGCACCACCCCGCACGCTCCCGCCATCAGTCCCCGGAAGCGCCGGGGAACCAGCAGCACCGGGCAGGCCAAGCTACAGGCCAAGGAGGCCAGCACCAGGTTGAACCCCCTTCCTCCCTCGGCCTTCGCGCCGATCGCGAAAAGCTTGGCAGCGCTCCAGGCGAGCCCCGCCAGCCACAGTGCCGGGAAAAGCCCAAGCACCGCCAGCGCGGTTCTCCCCCTGGCCCGGCGGGCCAGGACCAACCCAGCAAGCGTTCCCAAAAAGAGACCGCCAGCAATGAACGGCTCCCGGGGCCAAACCCGCACCGGCACCTGAAAGTGTTCGGCCACCGGGGGGCGGTACCAGCAGACCTGCTCCCGCACCATGGCCAGCTCCAGGAGGTAGCGCCCGGCTTTTCTGGGTGCTCGCACCCGCACCGCAAGCTGCACCGACTCCCCCGGCAGCAGCTTACCGGGGAGCCGGGTGCGGTCCCCATCCCAAACCACCACCTTCCCCTCCGGGCTCCGCCAGTGGTAGGCCAGGTGGTCCCCCGCCGCCTCGGACCAGGCTTCGTTGCTGAGGTTCACCAGCTCCAACGGCCACTCCGTGGTGGTCCCGGCCCAGAGGTTCCGGGGCCCGCGGAACCCCCGGACCCCCCACTGATCGGGGCACCCTGCCGCTGCTGGCAGCGCTCCCATCCCCACCACCCCGGCCAGGAGGATGGCCCTAACGCCCCTCATGCTCCTCCCCCGGGGCAAGCTGGTCGGCTGGTGCCTGCAAGCTGGAAGCGGTACCCACCCCGTGGCGGAACACCAGTTCCCCTCCCAGCTTGCCGTTGTACCCCACAGCAGCAGCAGCCAAGACCAAAAGCCCCAGCAAGACAAGCCGCACCCAGGTGGCGAACCGCTCGGTGCGGAACAGAACCAGGCGCAAAGCCGCAAGGACAACCAACCCTACCATCAGCTTTTCCCCCAGCTCCTCGTGCTGCTCCAAAAGCGGCTTGGCCGCTTGGGGGATCACCGCCTCCTCCTCGGCCAGGTTGCCGCTCACCACCGCCCCCACTGCCCCCAGGGCAGCGAGCAAGAGCAGCACCGGCACCGCCGCCCCCAGCTGGCGCAGCTGGGGCACCAGGGCAAGCGCTTCCAGCACCAAGGCTGCAAAGGTAAGCGCTATGGGGAAATGAACAACAGCAGGGTGCAACGGCTCCGGAAACCAGCTCATAAGCCCAATGCCTCCTTCCTCGTGCCCAGCAGTGTAACACCGGCTTGGACTAACATTGGGCTATGGACGTGGTCATCCTTAGCGTGGTTGCTGGCGCCGCTGTTCTGGGCGCTCTCTGGGGGTTGGTGCGCATGGTCACGGTACTGGTGGCGATCGCCGGTGCCTTTTTCGTGGGACGGTTGGCCGGACCGCCGTTAGCCGCACTCCTCTTCAGCCCTGCCCCCGGGAGCGCCCAGAACGTGCTCGCCTCGGTTTTAGCCGGGGCGCTTGCCGGGGCGGCGTTGTTTGCCTCGGGGACTGGGATACGCAAGCTCCTCGAGGGGCTTCGCCTCGCTTTGCTGGACCGCCTCCTGGGGGCCTTGGGAACGGCGGGGGCCACGCTTTTCCTCGCATCGCTGTTGTTGGCGCTCATGGCGAGCGGTGGTTGGAAGCCCGAAGGCAGCATCACCCCCAAACTCACCCAGGTAGGAGAAGGGTTCCTTTCAGCCTACAAGGCGTTTGCCAAAAGCAGAAGTCCCCAAACAACCCCCAATAAGCCCACGAAAAGCGGCCAACAGCCGGCGGACTCCTGAAGCTTCGCCTCCAGCGCTCGCTCCAGCTCCGCCCGTAACGCTTGCACCCGGGGATCCTCGGCGTTCAAGCTCTTGACAGCCCCTCCCAGTTCCCATCATACTTTGGGTACCGTCCACCCACGTCGGGGAGGCCAGCATGGTGGTGAAGGTATGCTCTGCGGTGCCCCGGGGGGTGGAAGCCTTGCCCATCCAAGTGGAAGTGGAATCCCACCCGGGTTTGCCAAACTTGGTAGTGGTAGGTCTTCCCGATGCGGCAGTGCGGGAGGCCCGGGAGCGGGTGGTGTCGGCGCTGCGCCAGCTGGGGGCGTGCCTCGACACCCGAGCCGTGGTGGTGAACCTTTCCCCCGCCGAGGAGCGCAAGGAAGGCTCGCTTTTGGACTTGGCCATGGCGGTGGGTGTGCTCCAGGCGGCGGGGTTCCTGCCCCCCCAGCCCCTCGGGGATTTGTGGCTTTTGGGGGAGCTGTCCCTGGACGGCACGCTACGCCCAGTGCGAGGGGTGCTCCCCATCGTGGAGGCCGCAGCGAAACGTACAGCCAGGGTGCTGCTCCCCGCTCCCAACCTCCAGGAAGCTCGGGTAGTGAAGGGGGCCCAGGTGCTGGCGGCAAGCCACCTGGCGGAGGTTGTGAGCTTTTTCCGCGGGGAAAAGGCGCTCCCCACCACCCCGGATGCCCCGCCCCCCAGGTGGGAGCTTTCCCCCGCCCAGAACTTGGACCTGGCGGACGTGGCGGGGCAGCACCACGCTAAGCGCGCCCTGGAAGTGGCCGCAGCAGGGGGGCATCACCTGCTGTTCCTTGGTCCCCCCGGTGCTGGGAAGACCATGCTTGCCCAGCGCTTGCCGGGGATCCTCCCGCCACTTTCCGAGGAAGAAGCGCTTGAAACCACCAAGGTTTACTCGGTGGCCCCTTTGGCGCCCCGCCCCGAGGGGCTCATTGCCGAAAGGCCGTTCCGGGCCCCGCACCACACCATCTCCGCCGCCGGGCTCGTAGGCGGAGGGCCGTACCCCCGACCGGGGGAGGTGTCCCTGGCCCACAACGGCGTGTTGTTTTTAGATGAGCTTACCGAGTTCCGACGTGATGTCCTGGAGGTGCTCCGCCAGCCCTTGGAGTCTGGAAAAGTGGTCATTGCCCGGGCCTCCGGTTCCTTGGGTTTTCCCGCCCGGTTTCAACTGGTGGCAGCGGCCAACCCCTGCCCCTGCGGTTTTTTGGGGGACCCCAGGCGGGCCTGCCGCTGCTCCCCCCAGGCCATCGCCCGCTACCGCGCCCGTCTCTCAGGCCCACTTTTGGACCGCATCGACATGCACATCGAGGTGCAGCCGGTGCGCTTCGCCGAGCTCTTCGCCCAGGGGAAAAGGGAAAGCTCCGCCGCAGTTCGTGAAAGAGTAGTGGCTGCCCGTGCCTGGCAAGCCAGACGACTCGCAGGCACCGGACGTGCCACCAACGCCCAGCTCACCCCCCAGGAGGTGCGGATCTTTTGCACTCCTGATGTCGAAGGGCAAAGACTGTTACAGTCGGCGATGGAACGCTTGGGTCTTACAGCTCGGGGGATCCACCGGGTTTTGAAAGTGGCCCGCACCATCGCTGATCTGGAGGGCAGCCAACAGGTACGGGCCACCCACGTGGCCGAAGCCCTCGCCTACCGCGAACTTACCCCGCGCATTGGAGGCTAGAATGACAGCATGGAGTTCCCGAGCGCCACCGTGGAGCACGTGCTCCAAGCCCCAGAGGTCTTTGGCATTTACCTCACCCCCGGGGACCGGAGCGGCGGTTGGCGGGCTTACTTCGGGGAGGCTGCAGGCCGCATCCCTGCTCCTTTCTGGCTATACGGGGAGGATGAGCGCTCCGTGGTAGCCTTGGGCTACCCGCTGAAGGTCACCCCCGCTTGGGAAGCTTTGGGCCGGCAACTGGGCCGTCTGTTGGAAGCCGAGGCTCGTTACCGGACGGCGATGCTAGCCGGCCGATCCTTTGACAAAAGGCCACTCATCGAACAGCGGAACGCCTTTGTACAGGCACTCTTGCCCGCCTTTCACCACGCCCTGGAACACGACTTTCGCCGCGGTTTTCCGGAAATTCTCTGGCTTGCCCTCTCCCGGGAATTGGCCGCCCGGTTTGCCAGCTTGCCCGGGGAAATCCTCACCTGGGAACCGGCGCTGGCTCGGGGGCAGGTGGCGCGGGTGTGCTACCTGGCAGCGGAGCGTCTTGCAGAGCTGGCGGAGAGCTCTGAGCAGCAAGCAGTGGCACAGCTTCGGACTGCTGCACCTTGGGTGCGCTTCGAGGAAGGGCGCACCCTTGGGCAGATCTTGCGCCAAGACTTACTACCGTTCGTAAGCCTGCGCCCTTCCCGAGAGGGACACGAGCTAGAGTTTTTCCTAGCCGGCCGGTTGGGCTTGGACCCCGCCCGTTTCCGCAAGGTGCTGGAAGAGCGGGCAGCGGATCTCGAAATCCTCCGCCAAAAGGACCCCAGCTTTCACCAGGTCTTGGCGCTCCTCTCGGCGGAAGCTCCCTCACTGCCTTCCTCTTCGCTGCTGTTCCACCCTGCTGCGCTCCAGCTTCTTTCTGTT
>Ga0197142_1000783_pt1 | contig 29768 bp, 22 predicted proteins | sample GBS60_MetaG_FD_148614 | JGI IMG/M metagenome (GOLD analysis project Ga0197142, IMG submission 148614) | Sediment microbial communities from Great Boiling Springs, Gerlach, Nevada, United States - GBS 60_MetaG | ecosystem: Environmental > Aquatic > Thermal springs > Hot (42-90C) > Sediment... | reverse complement strand
CTGAGGTGATTTTTGGGGGTGCGCCGGGTGCTTTGCCATCGGCAAGTCCGTCGTAGCGGTGTTTTTGCCATCGTTTGAGGTCGTTGAGAACGGTAGTGTGGTGGCATCCGAGGAACTGTGCGATGCGGGGTGCGCTCCGGTGATGTGCGGAGAGTCGGAGGGCGCGTTGACGGACTTTTGGGTGTGTGTTTGGGTCGCTGCGCATCTTCGTCTGGTGTCAGGTGGATGAATATTGGTGCGGCTATGTTGCAAATATACTGCAAAGACACTTATGATAACACTTTAGAGCAGAAGTTCTTTATGCGTACTTTGGCCTTTCTGGTACTGAAGACCCACCCGAAGGGCGTACTAAGTGCGTTTTTGAAAAATCACCAGGCGCTCTCGACCCTGTCGGGCAGGATGAGAAGGCACCTCAGGAAAAAATTTTACACCCTCAAGTTTATGGCGCCTGGCAAGGTTTTGGGCCTCCTCCCAGTAGAGTGCAAAAGGCGGTCCCATCTCATAAGGCTGACTCTCCAGGGGAAAGAGAAGCGCGATCCAGTAGCCGCCCGATTTCAGGAGGGTGCTGAGGGCATCAAAGTACGCTGGCCGAAGAATGGGGTCTATGGCACAGTAGAAAGTATATTCCCACACCACTTCGTATCGATCGGAAGTGACCCTCGCATACTCAAAAAAGTCGGTGCAGAGGATGCGGAGATTAGGAGGAGCGTGGGCTTGGAGGGCGGAGAGGGCTTCGGGAGCCCAATCAATAGCGGTAACCTCATAGTCCCGGTTAGCCAGATACAGAGCATCGTGCCCGTATCCACAGCCCGGCACCAGGATAGGATCCGGCGGTGAAACGGGGAAGATCCCTTTTTCTACGAGCCAGGTGAGTGCGGGCGTAGGGCCGCCGAGGTCCCATCCCGTCTGCCCCTGCTGATAGCGCTGTCCCCAATAATCCGGATCCAGACAAGGGTATGGTTTATCGGGTGGTGGATTCATAGGTTGGGAGCTTCTGAGGTTACGAAGGAAACCTGCTGCCAGCCTGCTTCCTGAAGGATGCGGGTAAGGAGCGCTTTCGCCTGCGTGTAGGCTAAATCTCGGGGAAAAGTCGCCTGTATGGTTTTCTGGAGGCTATCCTGTGCCTGTGCCAGGGCTTCGCGTACGCGATGGGCTTCACCGTCCTCCCACCATTCTACAATAGAAAAGCTGGCATCGTAAATGCGGGTCTTTTCGGGATCGACCTTGACCTGGCAAACTTCAGGAGGGGGGAGCTGAAGCGTAAGGCTATGCGTGGTGGGGTCTTTATGAGAAACCCGAATCCGGGAAAAGTCCATGCAAATAATCGCCTCTCCGTGAATAACCAGAAGAATACGCGACTCCGTCAGGGGAATAGAATAAGTCCACCGATAAGTAGCCACATCGCGCACGACATAATGAAGCAGTTCCAGCCGCCCCAGAGCTTGAATTTTTTCAATCGTGAGGGCATGAGAGGTCTGCGGCTGAGGCGGAGTCTCGGTTTTGGGAAGGAGGTAATAAATAAACAGCCCTCCTGTGAGTATGCCCAACAGGAGGGCTATGAGGGTAGGCCGGAGGCGGGCCATTATCCCTGCTGAGTGCGCAGCGCGCGGGGGATTTCTATGCGGGCGATGGCGGCATCCGCCGGAGTAACGATGGTGAGATGAGGCGTGGAAACCTTACCGGCCGTGAGGGATTTGCCGAGTTTGAGGGAGGTAATGTCTATCTCAATCGCATCCGGGAGGTCCTGCACGCGCGCGCGAACTTTGAGGCGGCGCAGGAGCGGAACCAGCTTTCCGCCCATTTGAACGCCCTCAGCCGTACCGACAAGACGTATGGGAAGGGAAATCGTAACCTCATCTTCGGGAGAAACGCCCCAGAAATCCAGATGCAAAATGTAGTCATGCACCGGATGCAGCTGGTATTCTCGCAGAAGAGCGGTTTGCTGGATATCACCGATGTGAAGGTGCACCAGATAAGCGCGAGGGGTGAAGACTAACTTTTGGGCAAGGGGCGCTTTTACCTTGAAGGAGAGCGGACCACTCTTACCGTAGAGGGCGGCAGGTACCCACCCTTCCCGGCGCAGGCGACGGGCCGCACGACTGCCTTGATCCTCCCGGAGAACCCCTTCTATAACAATCGATTGCATAGCGCGCCCGAGAGGACTCGAACCCCTAACCGCCAGATCCGAAGTCTGGTGCTCTATCCAATTGAGCTACGGGCGCGGGCTGCAAAAGTACAACTTCTCAGCGGGTCTGAGATAGCCTCACGATAAGTATCTCAAGAGAAATATCAGGGCCACCACCAGCGCCAGCACCATGATAATCACATCTAAAGGCCAAGGCAAAAGCCAGACAAGAATAGAGACAATAAGCGCCACTATGAGAATAATGATCAGCAGACGAATAAGCTCGGTGTCCGACTGCAGAAGCCGTTTGAGAAGGCCTTTGGTCCAGATGACGGCTTTATGGAAGTGCCCTTTGAGGCGTGTCCAGAAGGTTTCCTTTGGTCTGTCGGAGGCCACAGATGCAGCAGAAGCCAAGGGGAACGCGTCAGATGTCTGAATAGCAGGAGCGTTTCCTGCCCACACCAGTACCAGGCTTAAAGGGCTAAACCACAGGTTCTTCATACGGGCTCAAAGGTAAGAAGATCTCAGTTATGCAATGCAGCATTCCAGCTGCTCTAAGATAGTCTGAGGCTTTACCTCTCCGACGCACACGGAAACGATAGCCTGGAGGATGGGAAAATCCCGGAGAGAGGGGATATTTTTGAGAAAGTGGGCGGCGTAATAACCTTCGGCGACCATGCCCCCAAGGCGCTGGAGGGCGATCGAAGGCGAATAGCCCTGAGCCAGATAGCTTCCAAATCGCTGATTTCGGCTGTGAACGCTAAACGCCGTCACCAGAAAATCCCCTACCCACCCCGGCGACAAAAAAATCGAGAGAGGTACCGGCGCTACAGCAGCCAGCACCTGATACAGTTCTCGCTGTATGGTTACTGCCAGAGCAGCCCTGGCATTATCCCCCCAGATCGAAATTGCTCCCATCCCGATTGCGTAGACATTTTTCAGTACGCCCATCCACTCTAAGGATTCCATGTGTGAGGTTTTCCCCAGCCTGAAATACGGTCTCTCAAAAAGTTTCTGCGCCAACTCGAACAAAGAGCTATCCTCGCAAGCCAGAGAAACCCAGGTGGGACGCTTTTGAACTACCTCCTCGGCATGACTGGGTCCGCTCAGGACAGCTATGGTGCTATGAGCGAGTTTTCGCAGATACTGGCTGACCAGAAGACCTTCTGGGGGAATGAGTCCTTTGGTTGCAGAGATATAAGGCAGCGGAGGGAGAGGGGCCTTCAAAACCTCCCCTAAAAAACCCGAAGGCAAAACGCCTACGATGACATCTGCTTTTTGAAAGGTTACCTCCAGATCAGTGCCTGCATAGAGTATTTTCTCTACCGGAATGGCAAAGTCCGGGAAGATGGCAGGATGACGACCCTCTTTTTGGAGGAAATCAGCGATCTTTTGGTCATGGACCCACCAGGAAAGGTGATGGTTGTTTTCACAGAGAAGGACGGCGAGAGCGATACCCCAGGAACCTCCCCCGATAAGAGCAATGTTCATGAAGGCTTGAGACGGACAGGGGTGCTGTCTCTAAGGGTTTGAAGGGTTTCGTAAGGGCGTACAACGAGGAGCGCGCCTTCCTCCGGCCCCTCTATAATCTCAATATGCCTATCATCCGCCGCGCCTGTACGGACCGGTTTCTGATAAACTTTTTCATCCCGGTAGAGAAAAACGACCTCCTGGCTATCCCGCAGTATAACCGCCTCTAAGGGGGCGCACAGGGTGTTTTCCCGGCGATCATAAAGGATACGCACGACGGCGCTCATGTCTGGACGGAGGGGATACTTCTTTCTATCGTAAGAGGTGGTGTCGATACGCACCCGGACCAGGTAAGTGGCGACCTGTTCTCCAATCAGGGCGGACTGGCCCTCGGGCTTGACGGTTCCGCTGCTGTAGCCCACTTCCTGAACGAAACCTTTGAGTTTGAGGTTAGGGTAGGCTTGAAGTTCTATCTCGGTGGGGTTACCGGGAGAAAGGTGGACCACATCGGCTTCGGAGACCTGGAGCTCTGCAAGAAAGGCGGAGAGATCGGCGATACGGATGCTTTCGGTACCAGCCATCTGGCCCACTCCCACCACCCGCTGGCCGGGCTTGACGAGCAGGCGGGTTACGATGCCACTTATAGAGGCATAAACCGAAGTCCGCTGATAGTTGATGCGAGCCTGCTGGAGGTTGGCCTCGGCGGAGCGAAGGCGGTAGAGGGCGGCCTGAACCGCATTACGGGTGCTTTTGACCTGAGCCTGAGCCACGAGAAAACGAATCCGGGCCGCATCCCATTCTGCGTCGCTGATAGCTTTTTTCTCATAAAGCTGTTGAGCACGGACAAAATTCAAAGAATCCTGGATAAAGGTCGCTTCTTGTGCAGCGACATTCGCCTGCGCCATCAGATAATCGGCTCGGGAAGCTTCTACAGCCGCCTGAGCCTGCATGAGCGCTACCTGATAGTTGTCCGGGCGAATCGTCATCAGCACCTGACCGGCCCGCACGGTATCCCCCTCCTTGACATAGATCTGGACCACTTCTCCGGAGACATCCGGGCTTATAGGAACTTCTATGATGGGACGGATGGTAGCTGTCTCGGTAATGTAGGGCTGGATGGTACAGCGTTTGAGCGTATCTACCTCGATGAGGGGGCGTTTGCCGGAGCCACAGCCGGGTAATGTCCATACTCCATAGAGGGCCATCAGGTAGATGATATATGAGAGGTACTTCATAGGTTCTGGTAGTGTCCGATATAGGCGAGGATGAGGAGGGTTCGCAGCTTGAGGTCCAACTGGGCCTGGGCGAGGTCTATCTGGGCCTGATTGTAGGAGGTGAGGGCCTCCCGGTAAGCCCAGTAGGAGAGGCGGCCTGCCTCATATAGGGCCTGAGACTGGAGATAGGCTTTTTCGGCGGCGGCAAAGCTTCGCTGGGCCGCCAGATAGGTGCTCTGAGCGCTTTCCCAGCTGAGATAGGCGCTTTCGATGCGGCGAAGGACCGCCTGGCGCTGCTGTATTTCATTGATCTGAGTGGATTGGAGGTTGGTTTCCGCTCGCACCACCTGAGCTCTACGACGAAAGTTTTGAAAGATAGGTATAAACAGGTTTATGGAAACAGACTGATTGAAGTTTTCGCGCACCTGCCTTTCGAAAGAGTATGGCTGACGAATAATCTGGAAGGTCTGGGGGTCGAAGCGCACATCGCCGGCATTAGAGGAGTAGTTGGTCTGCAGGGAGGCGCTGAGGGAGAGGGTAGGCGCATAGCTGCTGCGGGTGGCCTTATAGGCATAGGTTTGCATGAGGGTTCGGAATCGGGCTTCTTCCAGTTCGGGGGCATAGCGCAAAGCTTTCTCCACAACTTCTTCATGGACGAAGGTTTTTTCGGGCACGGGGATACCCAGGGTAAATTCCACGGAGTCAGGAGAGAGGTTGTCCCAGCGCATGAGCAGAAGGAGGGCGAGTTTGTTTTCGCGGTGGCGATTATACAGGGCGATGTACTGGGCCTCTTCCCGGGCTTTTTGAGCTTCTAGGGATAAGAGGTCCAGAGAGAGAGTTTGTCCAACTTCGACCTGGGCTTTGAGGCGCTGGATCTGGGCAGAGAGCCGCTCAATGCGTTGTTTCTGGAGTTCTATGGCGATGGAGTCGCCGAGGGTCTGAAAAAACTGGGTGAGGGCCTGGGCGAGGACTTCGTTCTGAATGCGACGATGAGTAGCGTGGGAGAGGAGGCGAGCGTATCGGGCCTGGCGGAGGAGGTAGTGATTGGCAAAGCCATTGAAGAGGGTGAGGCTGGCGGAGAGGCTGGCCCCGCCGAAGGTGGTGGTTTGCTGTACCCGGCTAAAAGCAAAAGGGTCAAAGGTGGTTCCGTAATTCTGGCTGAGGTTGGCACTGGCGCTGATAGCGGGAAGGAAGTTCGCATAAGCCTGGTAGTAGTCCCAATCTGCTGCCCGAAAGCTAACTGATGCGATGAGGATCTGGAGAGAGGCTTCGGCCGTGCGTTCCAGGAAGGTTTCCAGGGTTATCAGGCGGGCGGCGGGCGGCGGAAAAGGCGGAAGGGCCTGACTCAGTCCGAAGCCCATGATGAGTAACCATGCCATCTTATGCATAGGCCAGCCAGTGAATACGATTGGGTAAGCGCTGCAAGTAAAGGGCTTCCCCATCGGGCAGGGATATCGTATCGTTGGGGTAAAGAATGGTGTGCAGGGTCACGGGATGACGAACTTTGACCTTGAAGTAAGCAGGGAGTCCGCTCTGCCAGCGCTCCAGAGTCTCATGAGAACCGCGGACAGCGAGGATGATTTCGCGCATGCCGACCTGGGTAAAGTACACTTCCACGCCCTCATCGGTTAGTTCGTGGAGGAGGGTGCTGGTGGAGATGGGGGTGAGGTCCAGGCTTTCTACTTCGACGAGGAAGAGTTCCCGGCGCTCCAGGCGGATGGGGGGTAAGGGAAAGAAATCTTTTTCAGCGATGAGGGTACCTTCTTCCTGGGGAGCGAAATAGTGACGAATGTAAAGGGGTATGCGGCTGAGGCGAAGGGGACGCAGGGTGCGGGGATGGAGGATTTTAGCTCCGTAGAAAGTCATTTCGGCAGCCTGGGCGTAGCTCAGCTGGGAGAGGGGGGTGGCGTCGGGGTACTTTTTAGGGTCGGCGGAGTAGATGCGTCCGACATCTTTCCATGCAATAAGTCCTTTGGCTTTGAGATAAGCGGAAAAGAGAGCAGCGGAGTAATCTGAGCCCTCTCGGCCGAGGGTAACGCTATGGCGGCGCAGGTCAGAGGCAATATAGCCCTGAGTAACAACGAGATCATAGCGGCGAAAGCGAGGTAGCAAATCCGCATCAATACTGGCCTGCGTGGGGCCATCTAAGAGAGCGGGTTCGGGATAACTCCCATCCGTAATGAGGAGGCGACGGGCATCGACCCAGTCGGCTTCATACCCATGATAGCTGAGGTAAGTGTGGACGATGGTGCTACTTACCAGCTCACCAAAGACAAGAACGCTGTCTATATTCTGGGCATGCGCTTCAGTAAGCTCCATAAGAGCTTCTATGCGTTTGCGAAGGGGGTGCCAGTAGCGTTCATGGAGGCTATCTCCCACTCGGGTGGCGACTTCGACGGGAAAGACTTTCTCTATGAGATGCCTGTGAAAGGAGACGATTTCGGTATAGCCCTGTTCTACACTTTCGGCATCGTTTCGCAGGGCGGCTTCGGCGAGGCGGTAGAGGCGGTCGGTGGTTTTTTCAAAGGCGGAGACCACCAGCAGGCATGGGCCCGTTATGCCAGACTGAGTGAGGACCTGAGGCAGCTGCATGAGGCCCCGGGCATCCCGAAGGCACCCCCCTCCTACCTTCATGACCCACATGCCGCAAAGGTAGGATAGGTTTTGTTTCTTTGGGCATGCGAGAGCGGGTGGATTTTTTAGTCGTAGGTAGCGGCGTAGCAGGATTATTTTTCGCTTTGAAGGCTGCGGCTCATGGAGAGGTCCTGCTGATTACCAAAGACCGCCCCGAGGAAAGCAATACCACCTACGCTCAGGGAGGCATTGCGGGTGTATTTTCATCAGAGGACAGCACGGAGTCCCATGTGCAGGATACGCTTATGGCCGGGGATGGGCTTTGTCGGGAGGAGATTGTGCGTACCGTGATTGCGGAGGCCCCTGCCGTCATTCAGAGTCTCATCACGGATTATGGAGCAGAGTTTGACCGGGATGAAAGCGGGAATCTGCTTCTGGCGCGAGAGGGAGGGCATTCGCATCCGCGTATCCTGCACAGTCGGGACGCTACCGGCGCAGAGATCAGTCGGGTTCTTTTAGAGGCCGCGCATCGCCACCCCCGCATCACCATCCGGGATCATGTCTTTGCCCTGGACCTCATCACACAGCATCACCTGGGGATCTATGTCAATCGCGGTTATCCCGGGATAACCTGCTATGGGGTGTATGCTCTTGACCTCCAGACGCAGATTATACATACCATTCTGGCGAAGGTGACAGTTTTAGCCACGGGAGGATCGGGGCATGTGTATGAAGTCACGACCAATCCTCCCGTAGCTACGGGAGACGGTATTGGGATGGCGCTGCGCGCAAAAGCCCGCCTGGCCAATATGGAGTTTTATCAGTTTCACCCGACGGCACTGTATGAGCCCGGAAAACGGCCGGCATTCCTTCTGACAGAAGCGCTGCGGGGCGCCGGTGCCATCCTGGTAGATCCCCTTCATCAAAAGCCTTTCATGCACAAGTACCATCCGCTCAAAGATTTGGCCCCTCGGGACCATGTGGCTCGCGCCATAGATACGGAGGCCAAAATCGCAGGTCTGCCTCATGTGTATCTGGATGCTCGTTCGGTTGAAGGGCTCCCTGATCGCTTCCCCACGATTTATCAGTATTGCAGGCGGATCGGGCTGGATCCGACCCGGGACCTTTTGCCGGTAGCGCCGGCCGCCCATTATATGGTGGGGGGCATAGATACGGATGTCTGGGGCCGCTCCTCCATCAAGTGTCTTTATGCCCTGGGGGAAGTGAGCTATACCGGTCTTCATGGAGCCAATCGGCTGGCCTCCAACTCGCTCCTCGAAGCTCTGGTGATGGCTCAAAGGGCCGCCACCGATGCGGCCTCTCTGATTTCCCACCTCACTCATGAGGAAGCTGTGCCGGACTGGGACCCCAGCGGTACCAAGCACCCCGAGGAACGGGTGCTGATTAGCCACAATCTTGCCGAGGTACGAGGCCTTATGTCACAGTATGTGGGGATCGTACGCACTCTATTTCGGTTGGAGCGGGCCAGAAGGCGTCTTGAGCTCCTCTACGAAGAAACCGAAGCCTTTTATCGGCATACCTATCCTTCTCGGGAGCTCTTTGAGCTGCGCAATCTGATTGCGGTAGCCTACGCCGTGGTAAAAAGCGCCCTTATCCGAAAGGAAAGCAGGGGCTTACATTATTTGCTGGATTTTCCACACAAACGGGAAAAAGCCTACGATACCCTTATATGATTCTAAATAATCCCAGGGCTCACTGTTTGCTTTTTGGCTATATGGGTGGAAGTGGGGCGGTTTATCTTGGGTATAGGTTTTTTGATGCGCCGCTGCCCAAAATACTCGCTCCTTGAAGGGGAGTGAACCAGAGTGAGAGCTTATAGCAGAAGAGGGACCAGGATTCGTTTGCAGATAGGTAGGACGGTGACCGCTCCGGAACCGGGATCCACCTCCCATCCAGGGAGTACGCCGGGAAGAAGCGCTTTGCGTGAGGGATGAGAAGAAGCGGGTCTCGCCTCGCCGAGCGGGACGCAAGGGGGCCCTTGCCCCGAACCCCGGAGTCAGCCCGCCCCCTCTCGGGGCAGGCTTTCAGTATGCCCTGAGAGGGGGGCACGCCCAAAAACGATTATTGAATCGTGTTTGGGCATTATCCCGCCTCAGGCATACCCCAGTGCCAGAGGCTAATAGGAACGCATTACCTATCTTTGTTAAGTGCGAGTAGAATGGATAATCGCTTTACTGGCGTTACTCAAAGCGCAACTGTGCGGTACGGCTTTACTGCATCCAAAGCCTCCAAAGGCGACTTTTCGACCCATAGCCAACCGAACTTCAGTGGATTCCTGCGCAGGCCCTCGCTATACTATCCCCCTCGTGTTTCATGTCATTCACAGTGGAGGAGCCGATAGTTTGCCAGGATCCTTGATTGCAGACCAGATGCGGCGGCTCTTTGAAGATTTTATGGCCCTACCACAGACGTTAGGTTATACGCCTCAGGGTGCCAGTATGGAGATTTCCTTTGAGCTAGCTACTAAAGATCCCCAGGGCCTTCCTACGACCGGGATTGTATACTGGCGCTATGATCAGCCGCCTCTGAACTGGAGCCGCCCCGCCCTGTGTATTAATGACGATTATGCGATGAAGCAGGCTACGGGCTGGCCTCACGACCGTTACCTGAATGTATGGGTGGTTCCCGCTATCTGTGGCTTCTCAGGCGATTGTAACGACTGTCAGGGGATTGCGGGTTATGCCTATTACCCGGATGTATGGGACCCGGTGCTATTTGGTAGTGTGGTGGGTACGGCTTTTATAGGGGGAAGGCTCTCCGGGCGGGGCGGTCGTACCCTGGTCCATGAGCTGGGACACAATCTGGGTTTAGCTCATCCCTTTGATGGCGGCTGTGGCAATTCCGATTGCCTGCAAAGCGGCGACCTGGTATGCGATACGCCGCCCACCGCTCAGGAAAACTTTAGCCTGCGCCGTCAAAATACCTGCTCCACCGACTATCCTGACCGCCCCGACAATCCCGCCAACTACATGGATTATGTGGATGACGCTTCCATGACCCACTTCACTCCAGGTCAGGTAGAGCGGGCTCAATCTTTTATTGAAGATCCTTCTACTATATTGTACCCTTTACCCGATATATCCACACAAGCTTTTACCGGCACGGGGCCTTACGGTCCGGTGCGCGTATATTTTTGGGCTCCTTTCCGGAGGATTTTGACCAGCACACCCGTAAAGTTCTACAGTCGCGCACAGGGCGCTCCCCATTCGTATGTCTGGGATTTTGGAGGGGGGTACAGTCTCACCCCCGCAGAACCCTGTCCGATAGCAATCTTTCCTGCGCCGGGGCAATATACGATCACCCTCACTGCCGAAAATGCCTCCGGTCATAAAGACACTTTGATCCGGTCCAATTACATCATCGTGGAGGATTCGGTATGGCCTTTACCGTATCGGGTAGATTTTGAGGGGAATTTTCCTCCTGCAGGTCTCACCATTGAAAATCCTGATGGGCGTCGTACCTGGGAGCGATGGTCGGGATGGGGAGGGCGGCCCGGTGGTGCTTTCGGTGCTTCTGCTCAGAGTGCTCGATTCCCGGCTTTCGTATATGGCTTCTACGGCGAAAAAGATTATCTCACCACGCCGGCTCTGGACTTTCAGGTGGATAGCGGTCAAAGCATTCGGCTCTCTTTTGCGCGCTGGTATGCGCCGTTAGACTGGGGAAACTCTGCCTCAGCTCCCCTCCTTTACACCGATACCTTACGAATATGGGCTTCTCGGGATGGGGGCGGAAGCTGGGAGCTCATTTATGAGAAAGGCGGCATGGACCTCTCTACCCATCCAGCTGGGGCCATCACCGTGCGAGGGAGTCTGGCCGCGTCGTTGAGTCTGCCGGATAGTACTTTCTGGATGCGAGACACGATTGACCTTTCCGGGTTTAGAGGTATTCGAGGCGTACGACTCCGCATAGAAGGACAAACCGGCTGGGGGAATAACCTCTACCTGGACGATATCATCGTAGAGCACTATACGCCCTCACCCGATACTACAGATACCCTTCAAAATCTGAGTATGCAGATCGGGGGGCCCTGGCTCAAAGCTTACCTGCAAGGAAGTGTGCTTCGCGTATTTTCCTCAGAGCCTCAAGAAGTGGCCGTAGAAGTGTATGATATGCAGGGACGCCTAATGGAACGAAAAAAACTCTGGGTTGGGACGGATGGTATAGCGGATCGGCTTTTTATGAATCAGGCGAGTGCCGCCTATGGGGTGCTGGTAATACCAGAACGCAAAGCACAGCCTGTGATCCTGCGAGGCATATACACGGGGCCTTGACCTTCTGAAACGACTTTCTACCGCACGGGGTGGGAGTTTCATCTTGGATCACTTATACCAATCTGGGTCAAAAACTCTCTGAATGCCGGCTAAGTGTGTGGACAAGACTCAGGCCACCATAAAACCAATAGCCATGCTACAAAGGGATTGTGGGCCGTTGGGTGGCATTGCAAAACCCCCTTCCCAAACCCTTCCCCCTCGTGAGGGGGAAGGGCTGGAGTTGGGGTTAAAATAGTGTATAACTCAGATTGGTATTATTATACAAAAATGCGGTTCAGGGCAGCTAAGGATTGAATTTTTTGGTAAAAGAACATCCTGAAACAACCGTGCATGTGAAGCCGATGATGAACTGTATGGAAGATCAATCTATGGGAGATTATCTACCTGCAAATATTTTCTGAAAGCTGCGTAATACGAATAATCTTAGAAGATTTGATAGCTATCTGGATGGTCTTTATCTTGCAGATTGTCTGGGAGGGGATAAGCCTGGTTTCAGGGTATGTGTCATATCGACCCCACACCCTGTTGTAGCGTTTTTTGTATTCTACTTCTTTTCTGGGCCTGGTGGTGTAGGCATAGTATAGGGTTCCCTGTACGAGCCACAGATCTTCCTGTTTTGATATAGATAGATCGCCTATCCAGCTGACAGAGTCACTTTGAAGAGTCTGCCAGAAGTCTACATAGCCTTTCTTAATTTCAGAGACTGTCTTTTGCGATTTATCGAAAAACTGATCCAGAGTATCCGCTAAAAGAGTGGATAATAATACAGAGTCATGCTGACGCAGAGCCTTTTCTACGAAGTCCCGGGAAATCTGGAGGGCCTGCTGTTTGGAGCGGTAGTTACTATACCAGGTGATGCCCCCCCAGAGCAGAAGTGCGAGCGAAGCTATAATGATACCTGCCAGATAGACGGCTCTTCGTGAACCTGGTCGGCTCTTGATACCTAAAGAATCTCGTAGCTTAAGCAGAGTATTTTGGATTAGAGAAGGGGACCTGGCGCCGGATGCGATGGTGGGTTGAGTAAGGGCAGGATTCACGGAAGGAGAGTCAGCAGTTGAGTTTCCTGAGCTTATTTTATGCTGGGAGGAGAATTTCATCAGGTCGGCTGCAAAATCCAGACAGCTTTGATACCTGTCCTTCGGAGATTTAGCAAGGGCCTTTTGAAGAATGGCATCTAACTCAGGCGGGAGATTGGAATTCACACTAAGGAGGCTGGGTGGAGGCTCCATGGCAATCTTGAGAAGCAGATCAAACTCAGAAAGCTCGCTTCTATCATACATAGGCTGCCCCGTAAGCATTTCAAAAAATACAATCCCAAGCGAATAGATATCTGACCGATGGTCAATATCGGCTGATGTTTTGGCCTTGATCTGTTCGGGGCTCATGTAAGCGACAGTGCCGAGGGTGGTCCCCGTCATGGTGAGCTCTTTTTGCTTTTCATCTCGGGTACCATCCCCCGCCAGAATGCGGGCTATGCCAAAATCTAAAACCTTAACAAAATAGTGATCTTTGTCTTTTCCGATAAGAATATTGCTTGGCTTTATGTCCCTATGAATAACCCCCTGTTCATGTGCATACTGAAAAGCCTCCAGAACCTGCAAAAAAAGATCAATAGCTAACTTAATAGGCAAGGGGCCTCGAACCACTCGGTGGATGTACCTATCCAGCGAAATACCATCCACATATTCCATAATCAGAAAAAGCCCTTCAGGACGATCCCAGAAATCATAAAGCTGAACAATATTAGGATGATTTAGCTTCGAAAGAATAAGTGCTTCGCGCCGGAATCGTTCTCGGATCCGTTCGTCCCGCGCTAAATGAGGACTGATAACTTTTATGGCAACTTTTCGCTCTATCTCTGTATGAACCCCTAAATAGACTTCACCCATCCCCCCTTGTCCTAAAAGCTTCTCAATCCGGTAGTTGAGGAGCTTTTTACCTAAAAGATCCCCCATGTCATCTATTCAAGAACAGGGATTTTGAGCTTCTGACCGACTTTGATTTCATCTTTATCGGACAATCCATTAGCCCTGCGAATAGCTTCAATGGAACTCCGATAGGTCCGGGCTAACTTAGAGAGGTTTTCCCCTTTCTGTACGGTATGACTCTTGACGGCTTTGACAGGAATGACCAGCTTTTGACCTGAGCGAATATTTTCACTTTGAAGGTTATTTTCCTTTTGAATAGAGGTGCGACTTGTATGGAAAATTTTAGCAATTTGAGTGAGATTATCACCTTTTTGGACGGTGATTTCTACAGTGGAGGTTTTGCTTGAAGGGGTGGAGGAAGCCTTGGCAGAGGCCCCTTTTGAGGAAGAGGAGGCTTTGACTGAGGATGGACTCGCTTCGGCCGGCGGCTGGGGCGTTTCGGTCGTAGGAGCGGCGGCCTCGGTAGCTTCAGGCGGGGGAGCAGGGGACGGAACCGCTTCAGAGGCAGGAGGATTATCGTATGCGTCTGACGGCGGGGGCGTGGAAAGTTCAGATTGAGCATCGGAAGAGTCGGTGATCATAATCACATCGCCCGAGTCGGGGGAGGCGGCTGAGCCGCCTCGGGAGAATACTACCGCAATCAGGATGACGACAATGAGGCCAATGCCACCGGCAATGAGATATTTAGTAGGAGGGAGCTTCATGGGTATGGCAAAGGTAGGGCTTTTGGTGGGAGGGCGCATAAGGAGTACAGTGATGTTATCGTATCCTCCCTGGCGGTTGGCCTGTGAGACGAGGTTTTCGGCCGCCACCGAAAGCGTGGGGGCCTGAGATACCTGAGAGAGGATTTCTTCCTGGGAGAGGAGGTTGGAGAGGCCATCCGTACAGAGGAGGACCATATCTCCCGGGCGGAGTTTGGTCTGGCCAATATGGGGGTTGGGTTGCTGGCGAGGGCCCAGACATTGACTGAGGAGGTGCTTCTGGGGATGCTGGATGGCCTGGTCAGGGGTGATAAGCCCTTCCTTCAGCATTTGCTGGACCAGCGAGTCGTCTTCGGTGAGGAGGGTTAGCGTATTTCGGCTCACGAGGTATATCCGACTATCCCCCACATGCGCATAATACAGGGTATTACCCTTTATCAGGGCGATAGTGATGGTGGTACCAAAGTTTTGATACTGAGGGTACTGGGTGGCGGTTTGGACGAGTTGATGTTGGGCGGCCTGAACGGCTTCTTTCAGGAGTTGATCGGGTGGAGAGGAGGCGTTGAGCAGGTACTGGAAGGCGGCATCCGCCGCTATCCGGGCCGCCACTTCACCGGCGGCTTCGCCCCCCATCCCATCACATACAATCCCGGCATATCCGTGAGGCGTCTCCCCATGATAGGCGTAATCTTCATTATCGGCCCGGACACGCCCCGGATGAGAAACAAGCGCTACCTCTACCATTCCCTGAGAAAGGGATAATCTGACTGCACATAAACATCCTCATACAGAGCCTCCGCCGGCGGGAAGGGACTTTCCTCTGCAAAAGCCACCGCATCCGCTACCTCCTCCGCCACAGAAGCTTCAATGGCATCTAACTCCTCATTCGTCACCAGATTATGCTCGTACAGATAGCTCTGAAGTTGAAGGATCGGGTCACGCTCTTTATATTTTTCCACCTCTTCTCGGGTGCGATACTTGGCGGGATCAGACATGGAATGTCCCCGGTAGCGGTAGGTCAGCACTTCTAAAAACATGGGGCCGTTTCCACTCCGGCAGTATTCAGCGGCTTCCCGGACTGTCTCATAGACTGAAAAAACATTCATCCCATCTACCTGCCGGGAAGGCATCTCATAAGCACAGGCCAAACGGTAAATATCGGTTACATTAGAGGAGCGGCTCACGGAAGTGCCCATGGCGTATTGATTATTCTCGCAGATGTAGAGCACAGGGAGTTTCCACAGCATAGCCATGTTAAAGGCCTCGTGGAGCATGCCCTGTCGGGCGGCCCCATCCCCAAACATCGTAACGCTAATCAGATCTTCACCGCGATACTTGATGGCAAAGGCGACGCCCGTACCGATGCCAATCTGGCCCCCTACGATACCGTGTCCCCCCAGAAAGCGATGCTCGCGAGAAAACATGTGCATGGAGCCACCCTTACCCTTGGAGCACCCGGTTATTTTACCCATCAATTCGGCCATAATCTGCCGCATCGGAATGCCCCGGAGATAGGCATTTCCGTGTTCCCGGTAACCAGTAATCAGGTAGTCTTCTTTACGGATGGCCGCTTCAATCCCGACTCCTGTAGCTTCCTGCCCGATGTAAAGATGCAGAAACCCCCGGATTTTTTGCTGGGTGTAGAGCTGGGAAGCTTTTTCTTCCATACGGCGAACGGCCAGCATCTGACGATACCACGAGAGGAGGGTCTGGCGATCGTATTTTGAGGCGGTCGTCGTGGTGTTTGCCTTTACCTTTGCCATCAGGCAAAGATACGATACGCCTGTGGTTTTACGGGGTTTGGAGGTTTCAGACTTTCGATGCTATGAGCGGGGCTTATGGCATTTTTCGGAGGCAGGGGCTTTACTGGTCGGCCCTAATGGAGCGGGCAAGACCAGCATCCTGGAAGCCATCGCCAAAATAGCCATCCTGAGGGGATTTGGAAGCGATATGGAGATGGTTCGGTGGGGGGCATCGGGTTATCGTATTCGAGGCCTCCTGGCGGAGGGGATTGTAGAGGTGCGCTACGAAAAAAGGCGCGGGACCCAGCTGCTGTGGCAGGGAGAGGTGCTTCAGCCGCTCCGACTCTGGGTGGGGCGAATCCCGCTGGTCGTTTTCCGACCCGGGGATACCGAGTGGATTGAAGGCACCAGCGCCATTCGCCGGCGATGGGCAGACAGGCTCCTGTCTCAGTTCTTTCCAGAATACCTTCAGGCCCTTGTCCAGTACGAAAGGGTCCTGGCCCAGAGAAATGCTTTACTGGCAAGCGAGGAGCCAGGCAAAGAGAAAAACGCCGCATTATGGGAGCGGCCCCTCATAGAAGCAGGGCTATTCCTGCAGGAAAAGCGCTACTGGCTCATGCAGGCTCTGAAACCGCTTCTGGAAGCGACCCACGCTATTGAAGGTGCGTCTTCCACCGTGGATCTCAGGTACAGGCTCTCCATCCCATCTCTCCGTCCGGAAGCCTGGCCGGAGAAATGGGCCTCTCTGCGAAAAGAAGAAATACGCCGGGGACGAACCCTGATAGGCCCCCATACCGAAGATTTCCAGCTTCTTTTGGATGGCCGCCCTGCCCGAGGCTATACCTCAGAAGGTCAAAAAAAATGGCTCCTGATCGCCCTGAGATGGGCAGAAGTGCGCTTATTTCATCAGTTTTTACAGCGAAAGCCGCTTTTACTTCTGGATGATCTGGGAGAAAAGCTGGATGCTATTCACTTGCGGTCGTTGGGGAGGATGGGAGCGGAAGCCGCCCAGGTATTTGTAACCGATGTAGAAGAGCCACGAGGACGGGAGTTATTTCCGGGCTTACCTGTGATAGTAATGAGCTGAGGTCAGGTAGGGATTGATTCCCTGAAAAGTTTGCGCTATCGGTAGGCTTCTAAGAGGGTTTCGTCCTGGATGAGGACCTCACGAGGTTTGCTGCCGCGGGCGGAGCCTACGATGCCGGCCTTTTCGAGCTGGTCCATGAGGCGTCCGGCGCGGTTGAAGCCAATGCCCAGCTTTCGCTGCAGGAGCGAGGTAGAACCATACTGGCTACGCACCACCAGGAGCGCCGCCTCATAAAAGAGCGGATCTCTTTCGCCCTCCTCTTCAAGATCGGGAGCCTCGTCTTTTTCGGATCGGGGCGGCTCGGGTAAGACATAAGGCTCGACCGCCGGCTGCTCCTCAATAAAAGCCACCACGCGCTCAATCTCTGCCGTACTGACAAAGCCGCTCTGCAGCCGAAGCATTTCTGTCCCCATAGAAAAGAGCATGTCCCCCCGTCCGATCAGCCTTTCTGCGCCATTGACATCCAGGATGGTGCGCGAATCCACCCCCGAGCTCACCCGAAAAGAAATCCGAACCGGAAAATTCGCCTTGATAAGGCCCGTAATCACATTGACAGAAGGCCTCTGAGTGGCTACAATCAGGTGAATCCCCACCGCCCGCGCCAGCTGCGCCAGCCGACAGATAGGCGTCTCCACCTCCTTCCCCGCCGTCATCATGAGATCCGCCAGCTCATCAATAATCAGTACAATGTAAGGCAAATACCGATGCCCCTCTAACTTATCCAGTTTGCCCGAGAGGTAGGCTTCGTTGTATTCGGTGATGTTTCGGACGCGAGCCTCCTTGAGAAGGTCGTAGCGCAGTTCCATCTCCAGCACGAGGCTCTGCAAAGCGGGCAGCGCCTCCTCCACCTCTGTGATAATACCCGAAGATAAAGTCGGTATTTTTACGAGATAATGCTTTTCAAGGTGCTGATAAAGGCTCATTTCTACTTTTTTCGGGTCAATAAGCAGGAAGCGCACCTGGTGGGGAGAGCGGCGATAGAGAAGGGAGAGAATCATGCAGTTTAGCGAGACCGATTTGCCCTGGCCTGTGGCTCCTGCAATGAGAAGGTGCGGCATCTGGGCCAGGTCTCGCACATACGCCTCGTTGCTGATGGTTTTTCCGAGTCCCAGGAGAAGGGGGCCCTGCCCTTCCTGGAAGGCCTTGGAGGCCAGTATTCCCCGCAGCGATACAGTCTGGGGGTGCTTATGAGGAACCTCTATGCCAATAGTGCCTTTTCCCGGTAGGGGGGCGATGATGCGGATCCCCAGGGCGGCCAGACTCAGGGCGATATCGTCTTCCAGGCTTCGGATACGGCTGATCCGGATACCCGGCGCCGGCACGATCTCAAATAAGGTTACCGTCGGGCCCACGGTAGCTGTGATGCGCGTAATGGAGATACCGTAGTGCGAAAGGGTCTCCACGATTTGATTTTTGTGGGCTTCCAGTTCTGCGTCGGTGGGGAGGGGAATACCTCGAGCTTCGTGAATGTCTAAAAGGGTAAGGGGCGGAAAGATCCACTGGTGGAGCAGAGCGGACGGGTCTGGCTTTGTTTTCACAGAGAAAGTGGGGGTTTCCGGGGCACGATGGGGAAGAGTCTGTGCGGGCGTTACCGGCGCGCCGGTCTTCAGCGGTGAAGCAGAGGATACTTCCCCTTCTGATATGATACTGAAGCTATCGTTCCTATCGTCGCTTTCTATGGAGAGGGAGGCCGGTTCTTCATGGGTAGTGGTTTCAAGGGGTGGAGGGGAGGTCTGCGCTTCATCGGGAGAAGGAGCGTAGGGGTCTTCCGGCAGGGGACGAATCGTAAAGAAGAAGTCGGGTTCGGCCGTTTCGGGATGCTGGTCTTTCAGAGACTCTTCCAGGGAAAATTCAGAGGATAAGGAGGGGGTTTCCGTTTCGATGTCGGAGCGGCTTTTCGGGAGGCGATTTTTCCACGAGCGCCAGAGGTAGTAAGTAAATCCACCTATCAGAAGGAGCCAGCTCAGCATGAGCCCTACTTTTCCAATGTAGAGCGCTAAGACATCTGCAAAGGCGGCTCCGATGACGCCACACCAGATGAGATCATCTACCAGGCCCACCTGAGCTAAAACCCCACCCAGCGTGGAGAAAAAGTACAACGCCATGAGTCCTGTGAGCAGGTAGAGACTTTTCACGGGGCGGCCGCGCACCCAGTTGATGCCCATGTAAGTAAGCGTAACGGGAAAAATTATCCCGATCCACCCGAATCCCCGGTAGACAAGCAGATGCGCTAAGTAGGCCCCCATCCACCCGGTGGGATTGTGGAGGGGGACGGCACCGGGAGCCCCTTCCAGAGCGGCTACATCCTGCGTATAACTCACAAAGTACGCAAGGACTGCTATCAGCAAATACACCCCGGAGGTGGCTATGGCCACCCCCAGAGTCATTCGTCGGGGCGAAACTATACCAGCCTCGGCGCTCACTCAGGCGAAGTTAGGGTTTTGCCGACATAACCGCATACCGAATCGCAGAGTATGGTATGAAGAGAATGTCTCGTGCACCTGACCTCTCTACTTCCTGTGTTCCCGACAGATTAGGGCGCCTCTGCGATATCCTGCCTCTGGGTAGACTTTGAGAATGCCTTGAATTTTATGCTGGGCCTTCGCTGTACCTTTGTTGGATGCGAACTGAGCCTGCGCTCATCCTGGTATGGAATATGCTCTTTCTTCCAGCACAGGTCGCTTCTCATTATAGAAGTATTCATCAAAGGCTCTTTCCTGTGGTAAATGACACCACCGATCGCCGATGGCTTTCGCAGCTGCGTGCCACTATGGAAAGCCTCCGCAAGGTAGAATGGAATGACCGCTTTTTCCGGGAGATAGCCACGCTTTACCTGGAATCTCCGGACGAAGCCCCCGCCCTTCTGGATAGTATTCGTTACGAGACTGGGATAAGGGGCGCTTTGATCCATCGACTCTGGCGAACCTTAGAGGATCCTGAGGCTTCTCCTGACTACCTTCTGTCCAGCTGGAGGGCCCTGTCTGCCTCAGCGAGTGCCGATACCACGCTGGAGGGTACTATCGTGAGAGACCTCCTGTCTTTAGGCGAAGCCTCCCTAATCTGCTGGCTTCCTCTGGGGGTGCGGGTAGTCCCCCTCGTAGAAGCCACCTGGATAGGGTATTTGAGAGGGTTATGGGCGGCGTATCGGTTCATGGGCTTTCGCGGGTCTCCGGAAAGCTGGCATCAAAAGCACCAGATTATCACAGCCATCGGGCTTCTGGAGTATTATGCCTATGGAGAGGCGGCTAACCACTATCGGGCATGGAAACGGGGTTACTGGCATTAGCGGAGGGACTTACCCGGCAGGATCGGGTAGCATTAGGAAGGGCCTTATCCCTGATTGAGAGTCAGCGCCCGGAGGATATTCCTCTTCGGGCCGCCCTTCTCAATAGCCTTCCGCAAAAGACGCTGAGCTATCGGATTGGGTTCACGGGGGCGCCGGGGGCCGGCAAGAGTACGCTTATCGATGCGCTGGGTTCGTATGTGCTTGGGGTGGAGCCGGAGGCCACCATCGCTGTCCTCACCGTAGATCCCAGCAGCTGGCGCAGTGGAGGTAGCATTCTGGCGGATCAGACCCGTATGCGGCGCTTATCCACGCATCCCCGGGTCTTTATGCGGACCTTTGCTTCGGGCGGACATCTGGGGGGCCTCCACCCCCGCATCCGAGAAGCGGTGCACCTCTGTGAGAGCGCCGGATTTACCTATCTCTTTTTAGAGAGCGTCGGTACCGGGCAGAGTGAAATAGAACTCCGCTATGTGTGCGACTTTTTCCTTTATGTAGCCCTGCCCAACATGGGCGACGAAGTGCAGGGGATCAAGCGCGGGCTCATGGAAGCTATGGACGGGATCGCCCTCAATAAATCCGACACCATCAGCTCCGACGGGCTTCGGAGAGTGACTTTTCAACTGGAAACAGCCCTTCATCTCCTAAGGCCTCAGGAGTATGAGCGCCTTTTTGTCTTACCGGTTTCGGCCCTTCGGGAAGAAGGCATTGCTGACCTCTGGCAAGCCCTGATCAACCATCGCCTTTCTGAGAGCGACCTTCGCATCCGGCGCCAGTCTCAGGAAACCTACTGGCTCGAGCGTTACTGGCAGGAGACCCTTTCTATATGGCTTCAAAACTCGCCTCACGGCACCTTCTACCAGTCTCTCAAGGCCCGCCTTGCCCAGGGAGATTCCCTCTGGAATCTCATGCATGCCATTGCACACCATTTCGGTCTAACCCCATAAATCCCTCTTCTCCATGCAAGTGGCAGGCTTTACCATTCTGCGCAATGGCCTGCTCATGGATTACCCCTTTCAGGAATCTATTCTGTCGGCGCTCCCCTTATGCGATGTTTTTATCGTGTCGGTCGGTCAGAGTGAAGACGATACCTACCAGACTGTTATGGATTTAGCGCGGAAGTATCCCCGGATACAGGTCCTTCAGAGCACCTGGGACCTCTCCAATCGTCAGGGCGGAAGCGTTTTAGCCATTGAGACGAATAAGGTTCTGGATAGCCTGCCGGAGGCCGATTGGGTGCTTTATCTTCAAGCGGATGAGGTAATTCATGAAGAGGATTATGGCGCCATTCAGAAAGCGATGGAAGAGAATCTAAACGATCGGCGGGTGGAAGGACTTTTATTTGAGTATGTTCATTTTTATGGGAGTTATCAGTGGGTGGGAGATTCCCGGCGGTGGTACCGGCGGGAGGTACGGGTGATTCGGCCCTGGAAAGATATTCGGGCGTACCGGGATGCGCAGGGCTTTCGGCGTGGGGGGAGGAAGTTATGGGTGCGACCGGCAGGCGCCCGGATATTTCATTACGGGTGGGTTCGCCCGCCTCAAAAACAAACGGAAAAACTCCGTCGTCTGCATCGTTACTGGCACGAGGATGCCTGGATTGAAGCGACGCTTCAGAAAGGCTTTTCGTACGACCTCAACCAGCCGCTTCGACGATTTGAGGGTACGCATCCCGCCCTCATGCATGCCCGCATTGCGGTGGCTCAGTGGGACTTTCCCTACGATCCGGCGAAAGTTCGGCTCCCCTGGAAAGAATATATCCTTCACTGGATAGAGCGTAAAACCGGCTGGCGTATCGGCGAATTTAGAAATTACCGATTGGTATAATAGGCCGGAGGATAGCATGGGAGCGTCAGAGGCTCTCCTCCACTCCTGAGCAAATCCATTCATTACCGTTCTTTGATTAATTTTGCTTACATGATGCGTCCGGGGCCTAATACCCTTCTGGTGGCACAGCCGCTCCTGCGCGATCCCAATTTCATTCGTACCGTTATACTCCTCGTAGCCCATGATAGTGGAGGCAGTCTGGGCTTTGTGCTCAACAGGCCCGCACCGGTTCGCATCCGGGAAGTTACCGATTATTTTGGAGATGTGGATTATCCGCTCTTTATTGGCGGGCCTGTTCAGCGAAATACCCTGCATATTGTCCACAGTCTGGGAGAAATCCTTCCCGAAAGTCAGGCCGTGAGTAAAAATATTTACTGGAGTGGCAGCTGGAAGCATCTGAGGTCTATTCTGGCGGTACGGGATCTGCCGCCCGATACGATTCGCTTTTTTGCGGGCTATGCGGGCTGGGCCCCCGGTCAGCTGGAAGCTGAAATTGCTCTCAAGGCCTGGTTTGTCTTTCCTGTCAGACCCGAATATGTGTTCTCTATTGATCCCCAAACGCTCTGGGAAAAAGTTCTGCTGGATCAGGGCGGTCCCTATGTAGAGGCGACCCGATACCCACTGGATCCCCGTCTCAACTAACCGTACTTGCTGAGCTACGGCTCCGGGGCCTTGTCCCCTCTCTGCATAAAGTTAAAGGCCTGCCTGCTATCCTGCTCCTGCCCCCCCTCACCGGAGGATAGAGCCTCCCGACAACTCATCACGGTATCCGGATCCGGGATTGCATGGATTTTGTTTATCTTTGGTAAGTATGAATCACGCCCTGTTTCACCAACCCCTTCCCAGAGACCCCCGGAAGGAGACCTTTGAGAAGCTTCTGAAACTCTTCCTGGACATGCTCATGAAATCCGGTGGCAACATTGCGGATGCCCTGCGCTGGCTCTCCTATCTGGATAGCCGTCATCACTATACCTCTTCCGAATATACGCTGGGTGATTTTATCAAAGACCTCAAAGATCAGGGGTACATCACCAATAATCCTTCTCCCAATCAGCCTGTTTATGTCCCTTCTGCCAAGGCACAGATTGCTATTCGGGAGAAAAGCCTGGAAGAAATCTTTCAGAGCTTGAGGATGGGGAGCTTAGGTGATCACAGTCTGACCCGAAGCGGTCCGGGTGATAATCTGACTTACGAGACCCGCCCTTATGAGTTTGGGGACCAGATTGAGCGGCTCCACATCACCGAAACCCTGAATAACGCCTATTTGCGGCATGGATTGGATGAGTTTCGCCTGACTCAGGAAGACCTGGCCGTTATTCAAACCGAATACAAAACGCAGGCGGCTACTTTTGTACTGATCGATGCTTCGCACTCCATGGTGCTATACGGGGAGGATCGCATCACCCCGGCGAAAAAAGTAGCCATGGCCCTGGCAGAGCTCATTCGACGCAAGTACCCCAAGGATCATCTTTTTATTGGCGCTTTTGGCGATTATGCCTGGCAGCTCAGTTATGAGGAGGTTCCTTTCCTGCAAGCGGGACCACACCACACCAATACTCGCGACGCCATAGAACTCGCCCTTTCTATCCTCTCTAAAGTCCGCACGCCTAATAAACAGATATTCCTGATTACCGATGGTAAACCGACCTGCATCAAAGAAAATGGGCGCTTTTACCGCAATAGCTTTGGTATGGACCCTAAAATCATCAATAAAACCTTAGAGATCGCCGAACGCGCCCGGCAGGAAAGAGTCGTGATCACGACCTTCATGGTAGCTAAAGACCTATACCTTCAAAGGTTTGTCCATCGGTTCACAGAGATCAATGGGGGACGCGCCTATTATGCCCATCCCCAAGAGATTGGGAAGTTTGTTTTTGAGGACTTTATTCGGAATCGCCGGAAGGAGCTGCGGTAGGTAAAGAGTCTGAGGGTATTTCCGTTTGAGAGGTAGAAACACTTTCTGAGGGAGGGGCTACGGGAGGGGGGCTCTTTTGAGCAGGGGGAGACTGAGGGTTGGTGTCAGGCCGCTGAGTGTGAGGTGTATCTACGGGCAGATTCAGGGGGCTCTCGGGGTTTCTGCGAATAGCCAGCAGGAGGTTGCTCGTGCCCGGGTTTAGGTGATACCCAATCCCAAACGGCAAAGGCTTGACCGGATAGGTGCGATAAGCCTGATAGAGGTTTTGTTGAAACTTGCTTTTGAATAAAGGAATGGGCCCATGATACACGCCATAAAGCTGGACTTTCCAGGCCGTAGAGTCAAAAAAGCGATACGGAACCCCACTATCCTCCTGTAATAGGGCCACGCTTTGCGTCAGGATAAGCGAACGCATTTGGCTAAACTCCGGCCCATGCAAAAGGTACGACGCCGCCTTAATGAAAGTTACACAGGGCTGGATGGTTTTGAGGAAGGGGAGAATGCCCTTTTGCCGAGCTAAGCCGTCATTGGCCGCATTAAAACTCACATAGATCACCTCCTGCGTCGGCTGAGAAGGCTTTCCAATCAAAAAGCGAAGACCCGTTACAACGGTATCCCAGGGAGATTGGGCGGGTTTGGAACGGCCTGCAGGCAGGGTATCTACCTTCCCATCAGAAGTGAGGTAAATGTGCTCTACGCTGTAAATGTTGTGTCCGGTTCTTGCAAAAAAAGCCAAGAAGACAGGAAGAAGGCCGCGGACTTTGCCTCTGGCGAGGAATTGCTGCATTTCTTTGGTCTTGAAGAAGCTCAGTCGTAGAAGGTCTGCCATAGCCGCATAAGGTCCCCATAGATTCTGAGCTATGTCCTGAGGCGATAGAAGCCGCACATAATGCGGGTCCCCCTCCTGCTCGAGACCAAAGAAGACATAACGAGAACCCTGTGGATACAAGGCGTAAATGCTGGGCCAATCCGCGCCACTAAAAGGATAAAAGACAAAGCCCTTCCATTCGTGATACGGGGCCAACTCCGTTTCGGCCCACTTCCGAAGTGGAAGAAAGAGACTTTGATCGCGGGTGGACCACAGGTAATCCATGCGTCTGGCATGAGCCTGCCAGGCCGTATCCTGTATAGCAGAGCGCCAGTAAAGCGTATCCAGGGGCCGCAAACCTCCCACCAATCGGGCCAGATCGGTCCAGTAAGGATCAAAAATCACCGAAACGGTCTTATCTTTCTGAAGGGTATCTTCTTTCCGGGTATCCCCTGAAAGAGTCTGTGATGAATGACCCTGACACGATAAAAAGGTCACCCAAAATACAACTATCCACATACGAAAATCTCTGGTAAAACGGCGCACGCACAAAAGTACGAAAGCGACCTCTATCTGTGCTCCGAAATCCCACCCACCGCCCCTCTCCCGAAGCGGCGCCTCGGCCTCCTTGATGCTTCTTTCGTAACAGAGAGCCGTTGAGGGCTCATCCCGGGAACGCGTGCCTTTGCGACCGCTTTTCAGGGGGTGAAAAAGATAGAATAGCCCCCTTTATGCGCAGGCAAGTACCAGAAATAAAGGCCCGGACTATCCTCAGGCTCAAATAACGAGATCTCACCGGGCAGGGTATGAATCTCACCCTGCCTGAGGAGGCGCCCCTGACTGTCGTACAGGACCCAGATCAGGGGTAAAACCGAATCAGGTCCCACCACGGTAATATGACCCGAAGTGGGGTTCGGGAAAAATCGGATAGCCTGTGCAGACTCTGATGTAGAGGGGGTGGCGGGAGATAGGGGGTAAAAGAGAGGATTGGAATAAAGGATGCCATTGGACCATGTGGGGGAGCCGATGAGTCCCGCATTGTTGACAGCACGCACGCCGAAGTAGTAGGTCTGCCCGCTCGTAAGCGAGAGGCCCGTATGCGTAGTGCTCATGGCGAGGCCAGCCGGGGTCCAGTTCAAGACATCGGTGGTATTGGGAGCGGTCCCGATGGCGTACTCATATCGTAAGAGTCCGGAATGGGGATCGTCTGCGGGGTCCCAGTTGGCGGAGAGCTGGGTGCCTGTGGAAGTGGTGCTCTCGTCGGCGCCCAGACCATCTCGAACCTCTGGCGAGGAGCCTGGCGGCGTCCAATCCACATCTACATCGGCGAAGGCAACGGCTGACCAGTTTCCTGCGCTATCCTGAACGAGGGTCCAGAGGCGTCCTCCCGGCATGGTGGGATCAGGGTTTTGAGCGGCCAGGGCGCCCGTCGGCCCTACATCCACCAGCTGCGTGGTTCCCCGGCTCTGCCACACCTGCACAAAGTCTACCTCTATCGCCGCCTGGTTTGTACGAAAGCTGAAATGGCTCCCCCCGCTAAGTGGTGTATCGTCCGTCCACTCCGCCCTGAGAACGCCATCCATCCACACCGCTATGTACCCATTCTCGTAAAGCACTTCTACCAGATAGTCGGTATTTGGAGATAGGGTTACAGGGATGGTCTGGCGAAGGTTAAGGGTGTTACTGATGGTTTCGTAGATTTGAAGGTCTTGATGGTCGTAGCGAAGCCAGATGAGGTAAGAGTTGCCCCGCTGAGCGAGAGAAGGGTCGTCAGCAAGAATATGAAACCCCCATCGGCGATTGCCTGTGGTATTGGTAAGCCGGGCTTTTACCCGGTAGAGGGCGCGGGTACCCTGTGGAAGGGCGTTATGATAACCGGTATTGGTACTGGTTACATCTGATTGGAGGAGCCGTTGGGTGGTCGTATTCAGGCTCCAGGTACCTGCGTAGGTAGCCCATCCGGACTGCACCATGTCAAAGTCATCGTACAGGATCCCCAGAGCGGTATTGGCCTGCCAGGGGCTACTTCGGTAGACAGGTAGATAAAAGCGCCGCTGAATGCCACTCAGCCCATCCACATCCGTGAAAGCCTGCGTGAATGCGGCCGTTTTCCATCCTGAGACAGAAAGAGAAGAGGCTGGCAATGTCCAGTCGGTGCGTATGGGGGCGGAGGCGATGTTAGACCACAGATTAGCGCCGTCCAGCACTATACTCATCAGGCGTCCCGCCGGCTGCGTGGAAGAAGGGCTCTCATACCGAATCGCCTTCCCGGGCCCCACCCCCACGGCTAACGAGGTTCCCCGGCTGCGATACACCCGAATCTCATCATAATCTACCCGCGCATTTCCGGTGCGCAGTGACACATGACCGCCCGAGATAAGTATATTGGTCACCGTGTAGGTAACGACAGGCTGATCATTGATCCAGATGCGAATACGGCCCGTTGCCGGCTCATAAAGAGCCTTGATGTCATACCAGGTGTTAGCGGTAAAAGCATACGGCACCTGGATATTGGGGCTGGGCAGGTTGTTTCCGAGGATTTCGTAGATTTCGATGCGCTGATTATCCAGGCGGAACCACAGGAGGTAGGAGTTTCCGCGCTGGGAGAGGGTGGGGTCATCGGCGAAAATGTGCAGTCCGGCCCGGCGGTTGGTCCCGATGCCGCCCAGGCGCATCTTCCAGTGGTAGAGCCAGGCGGTGGTATTATCCTGAGAGAGGGGAAAGTAGAGATTGGTATTCGTCTGGGTCTCATCCGACTGGGTGAGGAAGCCGCTGGCCACATTCCATGTACCGACAGCGGGCGTCCATCCTGACGGAACGGCCGAACCGGGAAAGTCTTCATAAGCATAGCCCCGGGCCGGGTTTGCGCTCCATTGGGTCCCATCATAATCCGCTACGAGGGCAAACCGCGCCGCTACAGTCTGGTTATCCACGTCCGTAAAGGTGGCAGTAAAGTCGGTATTGTACCAGGGGCGGAGGGGGTCTATGCTGGTGGTGGGGGGGGTATTATCGTACACGCAGCTCCAGGTAGCCCGCCAGCCTGCATAGGTGGTGGCGTTGTCGGACTTGAAACGGAAGGTAAGCGAGCCGGTAGTGCCTGTTACAGTGCCGGGACTATTGGTGCCCGTATAATATCCGATAAGCGGCGAAGTGGTAGAGAGCCCATTGTATATCCACAGGGTATCGTAGCCATTCTCTAACTGAAAGCTATGGAAAGTAACCGTGACGCTGGAAGCGCCGGTGGGGGCTAAGGTCCAGGTCCAGTTTTCGCGGTTGAAGTAGGTGCCCTGCGGGCCATTCATATCAAAGAAGCTATCCTGACAGGCGATGGGAGCGCAGTCCGTAAAGTGATCTCGAAGGGCATTCCATAGCTCCGGGTTATTCCCGTCGTAGCTGAGTGCCCACATTCCTACTCCTGCAATGCCCTGCATGAGGGCGGTACGGTACATCCAGGCGAGCGAGAGGGAATCATGCCACCAGGTTTGATACCACTGGCCGCCACTCTGGTACATGAAATAGCGGCTAAAGGAGTTCTGATCCCAGTTCCACCCGTAGGTATTGGCTTCATTTTTGGCATTTGCGTAGGTTCGGGAGGTTCCATTGCCGGTGGTGCTGCTGGGATAGCTATTACTGGTGGTCGGGTAGCGGAAGCCGTAATAAGGCACTCCAAGAATAAGCTTGCTGCGGGCGGCACCGCTGGCCAGATAATCTATGATGGTTCGGCTATTGCAGCGGCTGCCCCAGATAGCGCCGGTATATAGAAGACCGGTAGGTCCAGCAGTGGGTGCCGTGCTCCAGTGGAAGTCATACCCCATGATGAAAAGCTGGTCACAGATGTTGCTGAGGGCGGATACATTGTAGGCATTGGACCAGTCTACGGCGGGCAAAGCGACGCTCAGCTTAGCACCGGGCCGGCGACGATTGAGCGTATCCCGAAGCTGCTGCATGAAGCTGACGAAGTTGGCGTTCTGACTGCCCGGAAGCCCCTCAAAATCAATATTGATGCCTTCGGCATTTCGCAGGGTGATGAGGGCAATCAGGCTATCAATACACCTCAGGCGGGCAAGGGGGTTGGTGAGAAAGTTAGCGAGAACGGTTCCGCCAAAGAGAGTGGCACACAGCTGTACTTCGGTACCATTCGCATGGGCTGTGGGAATGAGATTCGTGGTACGCCAGGTATTGATAACGGTGGGATTGCTATAACTGCCTGTGGTAGGGTCTACCTCGTAGGAGAAAAACACGATGGTGGAGAGGAGATTCCACTGATAGCTGGTATAAGCCGTGCCGGCCCAGTAGGGGTGATAGCCCATGACCTGTTTCTGGAGCTGACAGGAGGTCGTCTGCCGAAAGGAGGTAGCTGGCCGGGGCGTATAGCCATTCAGGCTATCCCACTGCCTTTCTGAGAAGTGCTGGTAAGAGCGATACTGCTCCAGTTCTATCTGGTGAATGCTTGGGGACCAGGTTTGCGCCCAGACAAGAGAAATATACAGGGCCCAGCACATGGCGGCAAAAATAAGTCATCCCCGCAATATAATGCCGGGTATGTTTATAATTTAGAAGCGGCAAACAGCTCATGCGAGCCACGATCTGCCTTCTGGCATCATAAGTGTCTTTGCAGTATATTTGCAACATAGCCGCACCAATATTCATCCACCTGACACCAGACGAAGCTGCGCAGCGACCCAAACACACACCCAAAAGTCCGTCAACGCGCCCTCCGACTCTCCGCACATCACCGGAGCGCACCCCGCATCGCACAGTTCCTCGGATGCCACCACACTACCGTCCTCAACGACCTCAAA
>Ga0197142_1000781_pt1 | contig 29779 bp, 25 predicted proteins | sample GBS60_MetaG_FD_148614 | JGI IMG/M metagenome (GOLD analysis project Ga0197142, IMG submission 148614) | Sediment microbial communities from Great Boiling Springs, Gerlach, Nevada, United States - GBS 60_MetaG | ecosystem: Environmental > Aquatic > Thermal springs > Hot (42-90C) > Sediment... | reverse complement strand
GTCACCGGAGCCGACAGCGACCACGTCGCCGGTGCCTACGGCGACTACATCACCGGTGCCGACGGCGACCACGTCGCCGGTGCCAACAGCGACCACGTCGCCGGTGCCGACGGCGACCACATCACCGGTACCGACGGCGACCACATCACCGGTACCGACGGCGACCACGTCACCGGTACCGACGGCAACCACGTCACCGGTGCCGACGGCGACCACGTCACCGGTACCGACGGCAACCACGTCACCGGTGCCGACGGCGACACCTTCAGCAACGCCTGAACCAACACCCGGTGAAGCGCCTCGCCTGGAGTTACGTCTGCCATCATCCATCGCCGTGGGTAGTGTCGTTCAAGCCCAACTGAACGTCTCAGGCGGTAACGGTAGCTACACCTATCAGGTCAGCGGAAATCTGCCGACCGGTCTCGTGATGACGGAAGATGGCCGACTGGAGGGTCGTGTAACTCAAGTTGGAACCTACAATTTCACGATTACCGTCACTGATGGCAACGGTCAGAGCGCCAGCTTCACCTACGAAATTGTCGTAGAGCCGATGCGGATTTTCGTGCCGGTCATTATGAGAGTTGCGCCGTAGCTTGTTATCTCCTGCCGGTACTGTCGCCTGGTACTGGCAGGTGTTTTACCCTACGGCTATACTGCGCAAAGACACCAAGGCGTACTGCCCTGGTGTCTTTGTGTTGTTGTGTAGAAGATCAGGAAACCGCATGTACAAAACGGTCAATGCCTCTTAAAATCGCGGAAATTTCACGATCAATTTTCACATTTGTGAACGCACTTTTTGCTATACTAATCACAGCTACGACGACGGTAACGAAAATGACCGGCGATCATCGCAAACGATGTGAAAAGTGAAGAAGATTCACGATATTTTTTACCAAAAATCGGTTATATGGGTTATATTGTAGAGGTTAATCTCACGATAGTGGAGCAAACGCTATGACAGCAACCGAACCGTTTGATGTCGCCTATCAGGTATTGCACGCCTGGACGACAGCAGCGACCGGTGAGCAGGTAACAGCACCACCAGCGCTAGCCGCAGCGGCATGGCAGCTTTGCGGGCAGTCGCCACAGTCGGCATGGCCGCCACTACCTGATGCACTAGGCACGATCTTTACCCGGCTCCGCAACGGTTCCGTCCACAAGTGGCAGAAACCGGCGATGCTGCGTTGCAATGAAGATACCCTCTTTCCGAAGGATCAGCCGGTTAGGCGAGATGAAGCTCTTGTGAATCACCTTCGTCAAGTCTTGCAGTCGGTTGCGGAACTCAATGATTCCTCGCAGCGTGTTGAACGCTTGCTCTCTGGCTTGCAGTGGTATGCCTGGTCTTTGCCATCACCATTACCGGCCGTTTCACTCTACGACCTGGCCCGTCTGCACGCGGCAGTTGCTGCTGCGCAGGCCGCTGATTCCGAATACCGGATTGCGCTGGTAGGCGGCGATCTGTCTGGTTTGCAGGAGTTTCTCTACAGTATCCCGGCAGAAGGTGCTGCCCGCCAGCTACGGGGTCGTTCTTTCTATTTGCAATTGCTGACCGATGCCTGTGCCAACTATGTGTTGCGCGAGAGTGGGATGCCGCTCTGTAATCTGCTCTACGCCGGTGGTGGGCGCTTTTATGTTGTGGTGCCCGGCTATGTCGTCGATCTTGTTCTAGACTGGCGAAAGCACCTTGGCAGGATATTACTCAAAGCCCATCACGGTTTGCTCTATCTGGCTCTGGGTGCAACCCAACCCTTTGCACCTGATACTTACAGCGATATGACGTGGATTGAATTGACGCAGGCGATTGATCGCGATAAGCGGCGACGGTTCGCTGCGCTCGATCCTGATGAGTTTGCGCAGATGTTTCAGCCTCGTCCGCCACGGCCGCCACGGGGTGACGACGAACAAACTGATGACCGTCTCGGCGAATCCCTGGCCGAGTTAGGTCGTCAGCTTACGCAGGCGGCATTGTTGCAGATCAGTACGGCTACCGAACCACTCGCCGGTGAGACATGGCGAGCGGTGACGACGCGACTGGGCTGGCAGTATGAGTTTCTTCCTCAGCTACCGCCACCGGTCCGCGCAGGGCGTTTCCGCATTCTGGCACTTGATGATGAAGCAGCGCCACATTCACCAGCGCAGGCTATGTTGGTAGGGCCGCGCTATACTGTGACCGAAGCCTACCGGCTGCGAGAGGATGATCTGCACGAGAAGTTGGATGAAGAACTTCGGCCCGGTGATGTCGCGCCTTTCACTGTGCTCGCCCGTCGTAGCAGAGGTGTCGCCCGCATTGCTGTGTTGCGGATGGATGTTGATAATCTGGGCGATCTCTTTGGGAAAGGATTGGAACGACCGGCCGGCCTGGCCGGTCTGGCGGTGACGGCAGCCTTGAGTAGCGCGCTGAGCCGCTTTTTCGAGGGTTGGGTCGGCGAGTTGTGTCGGCGCATGAATCAAACTGAAGGCGGTATCTACGCCGTGTACAGCGGTGGCGATGACCTGTTTCTGGTTGGTTCGTGGCATGTGATGCCTGAACTAGCTCGCACAATCCGCGATGATTTTATTCGCTATACAACCGGCATCATCCCAAACGGCGTCCCTCCGGTGAGTGTGTCGGCGGGCATTACTCTGCATCAGGCCGGGTATCCGCTGTACCAAGCGGCAGAAGATGCCGGAAATGCGCTTGATGCGGCGAAGAGCTATACCCATCCCGATGGTCGCAACAAAGATGCGATTACGTTTCTGGGTCAAACGCTGAGCTGGCAGGAATTTGCTGAGGCCTCGCGTCTGAAGGATGAACTGGTGACATTAATTGAGCAAGGTGCGCCGCGCAGCCTGCTCATAACGTTACAGCGCCTGTCGTTGTACGCCCGTCCACGCTACAACCGGGATGGGGTTGAACAATTGACCGTCGGCCCGTGGGTGTGGCAGGGTGTCTACCAGTTCACACGCCTGGCCGAACGTTCATCAGACGAGGTCAAGCAAAAGATTGTCGATCTGCGCGAACGATTGCTGAGCAGTGAGGGAATTATGGCGCGAACTATCATCCCCGCCGGATTGGCCGCTCGCTGGGCACAGTTGTTGCTGCGCAGTCGTGATCGTAACCAGTAGCATTGGTTTATGTTTGGCGAAGGGAGGTTGTAGTTGTATGAATCGTCAGCAGGGTGATCAATCACCATCGGTTCAGCCTATTTCGGCAGATGATCTGAAAAAGATCATGACCGAAGATTCGGCGGAAGCTGTTCGGTTGTTAATCCAAAAGGCCGATGAGTTGGGAAAAGAGCTGAGTAAAAAGCTTACCACTTCCCAGATCCGCAACATCTTTGGTGAGGTACGCTCGATCGAGCAAGAGGTAGGCCTTGAGGAAAAGACTCTTCCACTGAACGTTCAGCGTCGGCTGCTGATGTTGAAACCTAAGATGGCGTATCAGGTCGGACGATTTGGTAACAACGACGCATTATCGGCGCTTGTGAAAACACTCTCGGATGCGATTAACCTGATAGGCAATGATGTTCGCCGCTTTCATACCTTTGTCGATCTGTTTGAAGCGATCCTGGCCTACCACCGCCGCTATGGTGGCAAAACGAGTTAATGACTGAGGAGGCTGCCCCATGAGCACACGCGCTGTTACCCTGCACGGACGGATCATGTTGCGGGCTGAGATTGAATTGCTGACCGGTCTGCACATCGGCGGCGCCGCTGGTGGGCTTGAGATTGGCGGTCTTGATAAACCGGTTATTCGCAATCCGCGTACCAATCAGCCCTATATTCCCGGCTCTTCGCTGAAAGGGAAGCTGCGTTCACTAATGGAAAAGGTTTACGGCGCCCCGCAGACCTTCAAGATCAACGAAGGGGTGTATATCCACGTGCCAACGAACGAAGATGAGTATCATAACTTTTACCAGATTGCCGGCGTGTTTGGCACGTTACCCAAGCACGATGGTCTAACAATTAGTGTGCCGACGCGCCTAATAATGCGGGATGTGCCACTGACCGCCAAATCAGAAAGCGAACTGCGTCAGCTCCGCACCGATCTGCCGTACACCGAGATCAAGTGGGAAGCCGCGATTGATCGTGTCACTTCGGCGGCTACACCGCGCCAGATCGAGCGCGTGCCGGCCGGCGCCGTCTTTGGGCCGGCAGAGGCGGTCTACAGTCTCTACGTTGGGAATGGTGAAACGCTCGCCGATGTTATCAATCTGTTCGGTTCACTCTACGAAGCCTTCACTTATCTTGAAGATGACTACCTGGGTGGGATGGGATCGCGTGGCAATGGCCAAGTACGTCTGCGTAACATTCAGATATTTGCTCGTCGGCTGCAAGCCGGACAGTACGATGAGCTGACGCTCGTAATGGAAGCGCCAACCCTACCTGAGCTGAAGCGAGACGAGCTGCTGACCAGGTTACGACAACACTTCGCCGCAGCGTAGGTGCGGCCATTCTCCGGAGAAAGGTCTATGCCGATACTTACCGTCTACCACTTGACCCCGCCACCTGGTGCGACCACGCTCAGCTTTCACTTCGGTCGGCAAGGGATCGGTCTGGAAGAGACGAGCGAGACGTTAGCCTCCGATTCGTTCTTTGCGGCGCTGGTGGCGCAGGCAGCACTGAGTGATGTTCAACGTACACCCGATGGCGCACCGGTTTGGGTTGCGCCGTTTCTCAATGGGCAACCGCCGTTCCGCCACAGCTCTCTCTTACCTCGGATCGGTGATTTGCCGTTGTTGCCACGGCCGTTACTGCCACTCCGTTTGCCTGATACTGCGGAAGTGGCCGGAAAAAAGCTCAAGAAGCTGCGTTATCTCTCGCCGGCTCTCTTCGTTGCCGTCTGTAAGGGTGAAACGTTGCCTGACTCTCCGTTGATCCTGCAACAGGGCAAAATCTGGCTGAGTGAAGAAGAAGCGCGACGCCTGCCGCCGCCGTGGAAACCGACGGCCAGTGAAAGTACAGAGTCCTGGCGGGCGCGGTTGAGTGCGAGCCTGCTCTGGCAGATTGACGCCACACCACGAGTAACCCTGGATCGATTGAGTCATGCGTCGGCCTACTATGAAGTCGGTCGTATTATCTTTTCACCCGGCGTCGGTCTGAGTGTGGGCGTGATGTTTCACGATCCACAGGCTCAACCGGTGTTCGAGCGCCTACTCACGCTGCTCGGCGAGAGTGGGTTGGGTGGCAAGCGTACCAACGGCTATGGCGCCTTCACATGGCAGCGCGGTGCTCCGCTTAATCTCGATCTGCCGCAACCTCATCAGCGCGCCGTCTTGCTCTCGCGTTATATCCCGACCCCGGATGAGCTGGCGTTGGTACACGATGAACGCTCGACGTACCAACTGGTCAATGTTGGCGGGTGGTTCCTAGCTGCCGATGGCACGACCTACCGTCGGCAATCGGTCATGATGGTTGCGGAAGGGTCTGTACTGTCCTGCGCCGATCATCTACCGCATGGTCAGATCATCGATGTGAGACCGGATATGAACCTGCCGCACCCGATCTACCGTAGTGGATTGGCGCTAGCTATCGGCATACCAACAGCAATCGAATAAGGAGGGTTATGCCGTCGATTAATCGAGTCTATCAATTGCGGATCGAAACCCTCAGCCCGCTCTGTGTGCTGAGTGGCAGCCGGTTGTACGAACAAGTCGATTTCTACACCGACCGCGAGACAACCTACGTCTTCAACAGTGATGCGGTCCTCGATCTTGTGTTGCAACGCTGGCTGGAACGTCAACCTTCTCGCGAACAACAACTGGCACGTTTGGCCGAGCGTGAAGAACGACTCCAGCGTCGGAAGCAAAAGAATATCGAAGACATTAAACGTTTCGAGGCGTCGCCACCCAAAGACCCACGCAAGGCGCAAGAGATGGAGCAGCGCCTGATCGCCGAGGCGAAAGAGATTAAAGAGGGACTGGCTCGCCTGAAGGCCGAACGGTCCAGTCTTGAAACGGAATCGACCACCGTCGTTGTCCCGCCAGAGTTGCTCCAGAACAGTGGCATCGGCGATTTGCTGAAAACCGGACTATTGACAGTTGACGACCTGCGTACTGTACCGGGTCTGCTTCGCTACTCCTACTCCGGTCGCCCTGAAGTGAAGAGTGGGCAGAGCGAGATTCTGGCCTGCGTCAAAGACCCCGTCGACCGTCTGTATCTACCCGGTTCAACATTGAAGGGCGCACTCCGCACCGTTCTGGCCTGGGCGCTGGCCCCAGAGCGAGCGGCACAGGTGCTGGCGCAATTTGCCGACGCGGAAGATAAGCGCAAGGCCGCAGCAGCCATCGAGCGTAACATCTTTTACGGACGAAAGCAGAGCAATGACAAGCTTTACGAACGAAAGCAGCGCCATGACAAGCGGGTTAGTCACGACCTGTTACTCGATGTGATGCGTACCGTTCATCTGAGCGATAGCCAACCGGTGCGCCAGAACCCGTTGCTGGCTCAGGTACGGGTGTTTCCCAGAGGTTCGCCGATTACGGTTGAAGCGGTGCCGGATGGTGTCACATTTACTGCCGTCTTGCAAATCGAACAGTATCCGTTTACCGGCCAGATAGCCCGCTCGGTGATCGACTTTGGCGACTGGGCGCAACAACTCCAACCGGCGCGCCTAGCGGAACTGGGTCGGCAGCGCGCTCGTGTGCTGATCGAAGGCGAACAAACCTACTTTCGGCAGCATCCAGAAGCAGCAGCAATTACTCGCTTCTATGCCGACTTAGCCGAACGACTGGCCGGGCTAGAAGGAACAAATGCGTTTCTGCTGCCTATCGGTTGGGGAGCCGGTTGGCGCAGCAAGACTCTCGACAACCTTCTGCGGGAGGGTAATCGCGAAACGATCTTTGTGCAGGCAGTGCATCGATACAATCTGAAATTACATCGACAGCGATCACAGCGGTTTCAGGCTGGTGATCGCTTCCCTGATACACGCAAACTGGTAATGCGGAACGGGCAACCTTGGCTGCCACTGGGCTGGGTCTGCCTGACTATCGAGGAGCGTAGGGTATGACAATTCTGATCATGTGCAATCTTGGTAACAGTGATCTGGTGGCCGACGGTAAGCGACCAAATAACCTGCGCGTTGAGGGTGAGCAACTCTGGCAGACCTTTGCCGAACACCAGTTTGAATTACCACTGATCGAGCCGTGTTTAAAATTCATCCAGCAGAAACATCCTGATGCGAAAGCGCGACTGATCTGTTTCTTCACCGACCAGCCGGAAAATCCGAAAACGATGCAAGCTGATCGTTTTGGGGTGAGATTACGTGACAAAGACACCGTCTGGGTGGCGCGGATCGTGCAGCGGCTGGTTTCCGAGCGGTTTGCAAACTGGATCGAGCAGGTGCAACCGGTTCGGATTGAAAACCGGTATGGCCCCGATCTCAACCCCAGTATCTATGACGAAGCGTTCGAGGCTTACGCCTACTTGTTGACGCGCGTCGAACACGATGTCGATGCCTGCTACATCTTGACGGCTGGCGGGATTCCGGCCTGCAATTTTGCGTTACAGCTTCAGGCGATTATCGCCTACGCCGACCGCTGTCATTTCGTTTATCCGCCAGAAGGTGGTCACGTTACCGAGCTGGGGATCGGCGAAAAGATGAGTAGAGCCTTTCAGCGGATCAACGCAATGACGGCCCTTGGTCAGTACAACTTCCCGGCTGCCCTGCTCAGCGCACGTCATGCCGGGGTTGAGGAGTGGATTCTCCGACTCCTTGAATATGCTGTCTACCGCGAAGCATTTGATTTTCGGCGTGCACAGGATGTTGCGACGAAGGCAGAACGTGTCGCGTCAGGGACAAACCGCGATCTCTGTCGTGAGTTGAGTGCCGACCTCAAACAGCTCGAAAAAAACGATATGGCTGCGCTGCTCCGTGAAGTGGCCTACAGCGCCGAAATTGCCTGGCGCAACGGTCGCTATGCCGATATGCTGGGGCGTATCTTTCGGTTTCAAGAGGGCGTCTTGCGCTGGATCGTCGAACGCTATCTCGGCCTGCCTACCGATATGAGTAAGGAGCTGCGTGAGGTCAATGTGAAACGCTACCGTGAGCAGATCGAAGCTACGCCGGATTTACGCAGATTTTTAGAACAACGCACCATTGACAATCAGCCGCTGCGCTACGCCGATGGTCCAAATCGACCGGTCATGCAGGCGATGTTTGAATTTGTGCTTGAAGGGGGAACACGAGCAGATGGCACACCATGTGCGACAAAGAAAGATCGCGAGCGGTTACAAGGTGTTCAGGCACGTTTGAACAAACTTAACGCACTGGCCGATCTACGTAATCAGAGCGTGATTGCGCATGGTTTTGCCGGCGTTTCAGAGGAAGCCATCAATAACCTCTATGCAGGCGGTGCCAGGCAGATCGTTGACGATCTGAAAAAGATCATTGAGCTGCTCGGTATCGAAGGCGCTTCATCACCGTTTGATCGAATCGTCGAGGTTGTACAACGAGCACTTAAGCAACGACTGGATACCTGATTCTGGGTATTTAGAACCTATCCGAATCATCGATTACAATTTGACAAAACTGTTATTGTATCCTAGGTGAAGCTGTGCTACACTAAAGATAGGAAAAAAGTACTATTGTCACCAGCGCCACCGTAACTGTCCATCTTTGCAACGGCGCAGGGATAGAGACGGGGGGCTTCTATGAGCAGCAATCCTCAGACTGCGCAACCTGTGCGCATCTTGCTGGTAGAAGATGATCACCACATCGGGCGAATTATAGAGCTTGCGATGCAGGGCATAGGGATACCTTACGAGTTTGTGTCAGTGCTCAGCGCGGAAGAGGCCCTGGAGCGCTGGAAAGAGCAACCATTCGACTTACTGATTAGCGACTACAATCTGCGCGGTATGAATGGTGTGCGGCTGGTGAAGACATTGCGCGAACAAGGGTACAACCCAATTACCTTGATTGTCACAGCCTATGATTCGTCCGAAGTGCGTCATGCTGTAGCCGAGGCGGATGTTCATAGTTATATGACCAAGCCGTTCTTCATCGATGAACTGATTGAACGTATCAAGCAATTGCTCTCCACCAACTGGTCGATGAAAGAACGTATGCTCAACGCCTGAGACGATCAGGCGTAACAACGTCTATCACCTCTATCAACTCTCCACATTGTTTCGCATCAGAATACTAGAGCGGTGCATCCATCCCACCTCGCTTCCCCTGCAAACGGGGTGTCGGAGGGGTGCGTGTTCTGCCGTTGTCAGCGCAGGAATGCAGGCTGTAGACGCACGCTCTTAGATGGTATTGTCTGGTGTTCACTGTAAAACCGCAAACGCTGAACACCCCTGCCGGGAAGTCGAACTGCATGTAGTCAGTTGTGATACTATTGCAAGGTACATACGTACTCATCGTCACTACCTGGAGCTAGCATGCAACCAATTCCACGTTACGACGGTTATATCTTCGATCTTGATGGGACGATCTACCTGGGTGATATGCTCTTACCGGGTGCAGCCGAAGTGTTGCATACTCTGCGTCAAGAGGGTCGCCGGATCACATTTCTTTCAAACAACCCCACCAAAACACGGCAGCAGTATGCCGCCCGTTTGCAGCGACTTGGTATTGTGGCTGAAGAACACGAGATTATAACGAGTGCGACAGTGATGGTTGAGTGGCTGCTGGCGAATGCGCCTGGTGCACCACTCTTTGTTGTCGGCGAGGCGCCGCTGATCGGAGAGCTTGAGGCTGCCGGATTCCCACTGAGTGAACGGCCCGGTGAGATCGCATTCGTTGTTGCTTCGTTTGACCGTACTTTTACGTACCGTAAGCTACAAATTGCCTTCGACGCAATTCGAGCAGGGGCGCGATTGGTAGCAACAAATCCCGATCGATTCTGTCCCGTACCAGGTGGAGGAGAACCAGATGCCGCTGCGATCATCGCTGCCATTGAAGCCTGTACCGATACCCGTTGTGAGGTCATTGTCGGTAAGCCCTCGCCGATTATGGCGCGTACTGTTACCAACCTGATCGGGTTGCCGCCAGCACAGTGCATTATTGTAGGAGACCGTTTGATGACCGATATTGCAATGGGTGTGACTGCCGGTATGGACACGGCCCTCGTGCTGACCGGTGATAGTCAGCGTGCCGATATAGAGCGATCTCCGTATCGCCCGACGTATGTCCTGGAACGCATCGATGAATTACTTGGTTCATCGTAGAGTCTAAAATACGACGGAAGACCAAAAACGCTGAAAATCCCTTATGTCCCTCTAATCCATTTCCGCTCACATGGCGCGAGGAAGAGGATGCATAAAACGGGTGGTTTCCGCCGCTCCCACCAGGGTTTTTTCAACGTTTTTCAGGTTTTGGTTGTGTTCGCCAACAGATGTCGTTCACACCTGTATGACGAGGTCACTGGCCTGCGTTGTGTAAGAGAAGTGATCCCGTCACTGTATTGTAGGAGCGGGTTCTAAACCCGCCCCTGCCAACGCGGAGACATGCACAATTGATGTACCAATGAGAGGATTGCTCGCAGACCATCACCCCCAACCCTTATCACTCTGCGATTAATAACGATCGCAGCGTTGCTACCGAGTCGGCCAGGGCAAGAGGTGCAGCATGGTAGAGTTCCTGGTATTCCCCATAGCCATACGTTACTGCAATACATGGCATACGGTGCGAACGGGCGCCGATAATGTCGTACACAGTATCGCCGACCATCACCGTCCAAGCGCGGTCGGCGCGCAGGCAAGGTAAGAGCGTTGCGATCACCATCGCCTTATTGCCATTGCGGTCGTCGGGATCGACGGCGGCAATAGCTTCAAAAAACGGCTGTAACCCGAAATGTGCCAGAATGCGTTCGGTCGAGGGACGAATCTTTGAGGTAGCAACGAACAGCCTGATACCATGCGTTTTAAGATCGGCTAGCAGTTCAGGGATACCAGGAAAGACAGTGTTTTCGTACAGGCCAATTTCCCAGTACCGTTGTCGATAGTGGGCAACCGCCTGATCGGCCAGGGTCGGATCGCCGAGCAGTTGCGCGAAGGAATCGTGAAGGGGTGGCCCAATCCAGCGGCGCAATGCCGGATCGCTCAGTGGCGGGTGGCCGAGTTGATGAAGGGCATAGTTAACGCTGCGTGCAATACCGATGAACGGATCGGTGAGCGTCCCATCCAGATCGAACAAGATAGCACGAAAACGATATTTACTCTTCATGCTCATAGTATACCGCAAGGATTGCAATCGGCAAACACGCGCAAACGGTGATATAATGAAAATATCCGGTTGTCATAAGAACTCCATGACGTGAATGACAGTAATGGAATTACCGGACAGTCGTTAGCTCCCGGAAGCCATCACAGAAAGGCCCCTGGCATGTTTCATTCAATGGCCGATGTGCGTGAATTATTAGGGCGACAGAACTACATCGCCTCCGACGAGATTAGCACGGCAATTTTTCTCGCCGAACGATTGGGTAAGCCGCTGCTAGCCGAAGGACCGGCCGGTGTCGGCAAGACCGAACTGGCGAAGGCCTGGGCCGCAGCGCAGGGTCGTGAGCTGATCCGTCTTCAGTGTTACGAAGGTCTCGATGAGACGAAGGCTCTCTACGAGTGGGAATACGCCAAGCAACTGCTCTACACCCAATTGCTGCGCGAGAAGCTATCCGATCTGCTCGGTGATGCGCAAAGTCTGCGCGAAGCGGCTGATCGGCTTGCCTCGCAAGAAGATGTCTTCTTTTCCGAGCGCTTTCTTCTGCCGCGTCCCTTATTACGGGCGATCATGAGCGACCGGCCGGTCGTCTTGCTCATTGACGAAATTGATCGCGCCGATGCCGAATTTGAGGCATTTCTGCTCGAGGTGCTCAGTGATTTTCAAGTCTCCGTCCCTGAATTGGGGACGCTGAAGGCCAAACATGTGCCGACGGTGATTCTGACCTCGAATAACACGCGCGAGTTGAGTGAGGCTTTGAAACGCCGTTGCTTGTACATTCACATCGATTATCCCGATCTCGAAGCTGAACTGCGCGTCGTGCAGTTGAAGGTACCGGGTCTGGCGCCAAAACTGGCACGCGAAGCGGTTGCGCTGGTGCAACGTCTGCGAACGCTTGATCTCAAGAAGCATCCGAGTGTCTCTGAAACGCTTGATTGGGCGCGGGCACTGGTAGAACTGAACGCACGCCAGCTTGATAAGGCGACGCTCGACACCACTCTGAACGTACTCCTCAAATATGAGAGCGACTTGCAGCGCGCCCGCCGTCTGTTGCAGCAGGGAGATCGACCTGATAGGCCTGATCGGTCCGATCGCCCCGACCGACCTGATCGGCCACGGGGTGGTTATCGCAGCGGCGATTGGACCAATAACTAAGTGGAGTGAATATGGATCGACGCATTACCGAATTTATCGCAGGTTTGCGCGCCGCCGGTGTTCGGATCAGTGTCGCTGAATCGGCTGATGCGCTGCGAGCAATTGAACAGGCAGGGATTGCCGACCGTAATATCTTTCGGCTGGCATTGCAAACCGCACTGATCAAGGAGCGCCAGGACCAGGCAATTTTCAATGAGCTTTTCCCACTTTACTTTGGCAAAGATGCCCCTCCTGCGCTGCAACCGGCCGGTGGTGGTCAACTCTCACCGCAAGAGCAGCAACAGTTGTTGCAGCAGTTGCAGCAGTTACTCGCCCAGCTTCCCCCTGGCCCCCTCCGTCAACTCTTCCAAAGCATGGTGAGTGGACAACCGCTCAGCAATCAGCAGATTCGGGCAATGCTCGCCAATATCTCGCCGCCACACCTGAGTGACCCGCGTTATCGAGACTGGATGACACGCCAGGCCCTGCGTGAGTTGCAGATGAACCGCCTCCAGCAGGCGCTACGCCAACTGCTTGAACGATTGCGCGAACAGGGGATGCGTGAAGAGGCGCTGCGGGCAATCGAACAGGCTGCCCGTGCCAATCTGCAAGCGCTTGAGCAACAAATCGGTCAGCAGGTCGCTCAACAAATGCAAGAGCAGGTTCAGGGACAGGGACCACGCCAGGGTAGGGGCCGACCTACTGAACGCGAATTACTTGATCTACCCCTTGAACAACTCGACGAGAGTCTGCTGCCTGAGATGCGTACTCTGGTGCGTAAATTGGCCGCACGTTTGCGTACACGATTGGCGCTGCGCCAGCGTCGCGGGAAGACCGGGACACTCGATGCCAAGGCAACGATTCGGGTGAATCAGCGTTTCGGCGGGGTGCCGATGCTGGTGCGCCACCGCAAGCGTCACCTCAAACCGAAACTGGTCATTTTGTGCGATCGCAGTGTCAGTACACAGCACGTCATGTCGTGCATGCTCCTCATGATCTACGCGCTGCACGATCAGGTTAGTCGTACTCGTTCATTTGCCTTCATTGATCGGTTGTACGACATGTCACACTACTTTGCCGAGTCACGACCTGAACAGGCGATAGCCCAAGTCTTGCGCGAGATACGGCCCACGCGCAGTTACAGCACCGATCTAGGGAATGCACTGGCCGAGTTTTGTCGTGATCAATTGCACCTGATTGATCGCCGTACTACCGTGATCGTCCTCGGTGATGGTCGTAACAACGAGAACGATCCGAATCTTCCTGCGTTCGAGCAGATTCGACGGCGGGCACGCCGTATTGTCTGGTTCGCCACCGAAGAGCGCTGGAAGTGGGGCGTTTACGATCCCGGCTCGTTGAGCAGCGACATCTACAAGTATGCGCCAATGTGTGATGCGATGCACGAGGTGACGACGCTTCGGCAATTGGCATATGCCATTGATCGCCTGTTTTTGCATCCGTAGTGAGCGGTGGGCGGGCGTGATGGTTATCGGCATCACCCCCTCACATTCCCCCTAGCCCCCTTCCTCTCCCATCAGGGAGAAAGGTAAGGGGAACAAGCTGGCAAGCCATCTTCCGGTCTTCACTCGCCGTCTGGCGTGCTGATGCGATGGGCGGGCGTGATGGTTATCGGCATCACCCCCTCACATTCCCCCTAGCCCCCTTCCTCTCCCATCAGGGAGAAAGGAAGGGGAACAGGCTGGCAAGCCATCTTCCGGTCTTCACTCGCCGTCTGGTGTGTTCGTGGCCGCAACGGTTGGGGCGGGTTCTAAACCCGCCCGCAGCATGGTTATATCCCAGCCCAGCTATCCGTCATCGTGTCGAGAGGGGTGGGTTCCCGAGCCGCCCCAATGGCGTGACTTTGAGATAGTCATGGGGGTCACCGCCATCACGACAGGATGTAGGCCAATGGCTCGTGCATCCGGGGAAACTGCATAATGAGAGGGTTGGTGTATGAAGTGAATCGTCTTGCTCTGATCTTGAACAGAGCAGCCACCGAATACGACAGACATCGGCAAGCCCTACTAATTCACCTATCCTGTTACGATGCACGCGGTATCCAGCCTCGCCGCAGCAGTGGCCACGCTTGCCAGAGATATTCGACCCCTGAGCCAACTGTCCAGAGCAATGCCAGCGCCATTACGATAGGCCAGAGGCTGAGGAGTGGAACCAGATACCCACCGAGGATAGTTCCCAGGAAGCCACCGGTTGCTGCATGCGCTTCCAGCAAGCGCCAGATCAGAGCAACCACAGTAATGACCAGCTTCTGCTTGCCGAAGCGACGGGCCGAAATCACAATCCCTTCAGCAGCGGCAAATGAGCGGAGACCGGAAACGACAAATTCACGGATAATAATAGTAAGAGCCACCCAGGTTGGGAGAAGACCAACCTCGATCATTGGCAACAGGACACCGGCAACAAAAATCTTGTCGCTGATCGTATCAATAAACACGCCGAGTGGTGATACGACCTTGAGATGGCGGGCCAGACGTCCGTCGGCCATATCGCTCAGGGCCATGAGAAAGAGTAACAATGCTGCACCAAGATAGGCCATAGGCGTGGCAACTAGGACCATCCAGGCCAGGATGGGGGTGGCGATAATGCGGAAGAGACCTAGCAGATTGGGAAGCTGGCGCATAGCGGTTTCTCAATTCTATGCCGGTACTACTGCTCAGATTATAGCATAGATCGTTTACTTGAACTTTACATAACAATTTTATATCGTTCTCGCTGCTACTTGCTATGGTATAATCCAGACTAACTCTTCAGTGTGCAAGTAGCCCAGGAGAGGAGGATGGGTACAATCATGGCTCCTGTGACTCTCTTGTAAGCAATGGTGTCACTGGTATCGTTGGCTAGATGCGACTCTCTATAAACATACATTATTGTAAGGTTGCCTCTTGTGTTATTACGCTCCTACGTAATGATATTTGTATACTGCTATGGTAGCTCTACTTGAACGCATTAATGAAATTCTCTTCGCCGCAGTATTAATTGTCAGTTTTTCATTGCTCGCGTATGTTATTTTGCAAAATTGGCGTAGTGATATTGTGCGTGCGTTAGGGGTTTTACTGACGGGTGTCATTATTGCTTACAGTGGTGATCTGTTACTCTCGCGTGCACAGCGTCCGGAAACCATCGAATTTCTAGGACGTGCGCAATGGTTAGGTATTGTGTTGGTACCGGCGGGCTATATTCATTTTGCCAATGCGTTGCTCTCATTCGGGAGTGCCAGTGCCCTGGCGCAGCGGTGGCGAAAGAGTGTATATGCTGCATACATTGCCAGTCTGGCGATCTTTCTGCTTGTTGTCCTTGGCACTAATCTCGTTATCCATACAGGTACTCCCAGCGGGCCGATTGCACGTTTCAAGGCCGGGCCAATCTTTTGGTTTTATGTGTTCTTTTTTGGCTTAGCTGCGCTTTCAGCGCTCATGGCAATTCTGATTGTGCGTCGTTCCGCCTTAACCCCTGCGCAACAACGGCGGTTGAATTATCTGGGTGCTACATTCGCAGCACCGGGGATTGGTGTCTTTCCCTTCTTGTTAGTAGCATCACCGAATATGGTGCCACTCACGTTGATTCTGGCCTTGCAGGCAGTTGCCAGTATGATCGTCATCGTGATGGTTACGGTGATGACCTATTCGGTGGCATTCCAAGGGATGCTCATTCCCGAACGGCTCATCAAACAAGATTTTGTTCGTTGGTGGTTGTACGGTCCTTTTGTTGGTATTTCCACGATTTTGTTTATTCAAGCTGTGCCTGTGATCGCGCAGTATCTGGGTTTGCCGCCAGAAACATTGATCACGTTTGGGGTCATGGTCATGACCGTGCTGATGCCCATTTTTGTTACCCAGGTCAAGCCATATCTCGATGCCCTGATCTATCGCCAGGACCATTCTGAGATTGATTATCTGCGCAATTTGCCGCGCAATATGTTTACCCGTGCCGATCTCCGCGCCTTGCTGGAAAACTCATTGGTGGCCATTTGTAGTGCGTTGCAGGTACAGACCGGCTTTATTATCGCGCCGGGTGAAGATGGTTTTAGCGTGAAAGCGATTTGGGGATCTCGTCGTGTGATTCGACGTTTTGTCAATGAGCATCCAATCGTTGAGTTATTGCCGCAACTAGAGCGCATGCCCTACGACGCCAGCGCCAGCCTAGATAGCGGTTCTTTTGTGGTAGTGAATACGTTTTGCCTCTTACCATTGCGTAGTCCTGATGGCATCTTTCTCGGCGCGATTGGACTTGAAGCGACACCTGAGCATTTACAGCGGAATGGCGGGATGTCGGCTGAGATGCGACGGATGGTTACCGGTCTGGCGCACCAGATCGAGCTGGCGTTGACCACTGTGCAGATGCAACGACAAATCTTTGATGCACTGCGCGGTCTTGCGCCTGAGATGGAGTCATTGCAAAAACTGAGTTCGCGGCTAGAGCAAGCAACACCGGCGACGTTGAGCAGTATCGAAGATGACATTGTGTTGCATCCCGATTTTCCGCAGTTGGTGAAAGATGCGCTAAGCCAGTTGTGGGGCGGCCCAAAGCTGGCCGAGAGTCCGTTGCTTGGCCTGCGGATTGTACGACGTCTGCTGGCCGAACAGGGGGGAAGCCCAACACGGGCATTGCAGGCGGTATTACGCCAGGCAATCGCTAATCTGCGCCCCGATGATCAGATCGACCCGTCCGCTCAAGAGTGGTTGTTGTACAATTTGTTAGAGGGACGCTTTTTACGTCGCCAAACCGTGCGCGATGTTGCTCATCGGTTGGCTATGAGTGAATCGGATTTCTATCGTAAGCAACGGATTGCCATTGAAGAAGTGGCTCGGCAGATTGTGCTAATGGAAGAGCACGAATATGAAAATTCTTCTGGCCGAAGATGAGCCTGATCTGCAATTTATTATCGGTATGGCACTTGAAGGCGCAGATTACACTGTGGTTACGGCAAGTAATGGTCTGGAGGCGTTAAGGCTGCTTGAACGCGATTCGTTTGATCTCTTGCTAGTTGATGTCATGATGCCACAGATGAGTGGGCTAGAGTTGTGTCAACATCTGCGACACCATCCTGTTTGGCAGCATATCCCAATCATTTTGTTGACTGCCAGTCCTTCGTTGGGATCGTTGCTGAAAGATTTGCCTCCTTCTGTCTGCGGCTGGATCGAGAAGCCGTTTAATGTTTTTGATCTGGTTGATCGTATTAAATCCATTTTTCCTGATCATCAGACGTAATCTATTTCTGAACAGGTGTACGCATCGTGCATATCTCTGATCGAGCAATTTTACTGGCGACACTGTGCCGACAAATGTATCGAGCAACTGCTCGCGGGGAAGTATGGCAGGTTTTGCTCGAGGGGGTATGTAGTGTGGCCGCAGCCGATGTGGCTGTCCTGTATCAGTTGGATCCTGACGGGAATCAGTTATACCGGTTGCTAAGCTGTGGTGTTGCCCCTACTCCTGCTCAGATCACCATTCCACCCTATCTGCTGCACGACCTGCGTCTGCTCCGTCAGCCTCTCCAGTTTACCCCTGGTCAGCAATTGCCCCCCCTGGTGTTGGCACTGACCGAGGCTATCTGGGCGGACCATCCTCCGACGAGCGTCGTGGTCTTGCCGTTTCGTGAACAGGGGATTGTACAGGCGCTGTGCGTATGTGGTTGGTCGATTACGATAACCGATGAACACGTCGGCATTCTGCAATTTCTTGCCGATGATGCAATGTATGCACACGCCATGTTGGCGCCTGCCGAGCATACCGACTATGTGAATGGCATATCGCCCGAAGCAATGATCGATCTGACATTGCTCTACACCCATACGCTTGACCAGTTGCTCGAAGCAGCTCTGGAACAATTAATTATCAGCGGTGGTGCGGCTGCAGGTGCAATATATCTCTGCAATGATGCAGCACATGAACTTCATCTGCAGGATGTCAAAACACATCCGAATGCAGCAGCCTTTGCTACCATCCTGCGCCAACTGTGGCAGGCTGATCTTGGGCGCCAGTGTCGGTATCTGGCCGATTCACTCCTTCGTTCAGGTCACGAGGTTGCCTATCAGGTACCTGATCCCTCACCTCCGCAGGAGCTTACGGCACTCCATGCGTTTTTAAGGACATACGCAATCAATGGTGTGCTTTCAATCGCAATCCTAGTCGGTGGATGGCAGGCGGGTGTCATCCAGTTGGCACCATGGCCGGGTCGTGGCTTCAGCGAGCGACAATGGCAGTGGTTACGATTACTAGTGCGACAAATCGGTGTAGCTATTGAGCATTCGCGCTTGTTTGAGCAATTGCGTACTGAACTTGATCGTGCTCAGGCAGTTGTCGAAGCAACCAACGATGGGATTATCATGATTAGCCCCCAACGCAAGATTGTGATGGTCAACCGACGGGCTTGTTATTTTCTCGGCATTGCTGAGCACGATCTGAAAGGTCACTCGTATGACGATCTCTTGCTATTGTTCGGTCGGGTATTTGCTAATCCTGCGCGCTTAACATTCTGGCTCAGTCAACTGCTCGGTTCAGAGACCGATCGGGCGCATGAGGAGTTTCAGGTTGTCTGGCCGAAGCCGCGCCGCTTACTATGCTTTTCAGCACCTGTGGTTGATCGACGAGAACAATATTTGGGGCGAATCCTGATCTTCCGTGATGTCACTCGTGAACGTGAAGTCGAACAGATGAAGAACGAATTTGTTTCCACAGTGTCGCACGAGCTGCGGACACCGTTGATGAACGCACAGGGGTCGCTCCAGTTGGTACTCGGCGATCAGGAACGTGGCAAGCCTGGTCTCGTGCCGAATATGCCGGCTAAAGCTCGTGAGTTGTTACAGATTGCGTTGAATAATACCAACCGGTTGCTACGTCTGGTCAATGATATGCTGGATATTGCCAAAATTGAACGCGGACAATTGCAATTGCAGCGTAAGCCGGTTGCGCCAGAAGAGATTTGCCGGAGCGCGGTTGATAACCTCTCTAGTGTCGCTCGTCAACATGACATAACTATAGATGTCGAAATAGCGCCGAATCTGCCTTTGATTGACGTTGATCGTGACCGTATTGTGCAGGTTGTGGTTAATCTGCTTTCCAATGCGATAAAGTTCTCTGCGTCAGGTCAGCGCGTGCTCTTGAGCGTCATTCCTGATCAGGCGATGGTGCGTTTCAGTGTCCGTGACTGGGGGCCGGGTATTGCACGTTCTGATCAGGAGAAATTGTTTAAGAAGTTTCAGCAGCTTGATCAATCAATTAGCCGCCAGAAGGGTGGTTCGGGTCTGGGGCTGGCTATCTCCAGAGAACTGGTAGAATTGCACGGTGGACGGATATGGGTCGAGAGTGAGGTTGGGCACGGCAGTACATTCCATTTTACGGTACCGCTGGCTAAAATACAGCGTCTGCCGGTATCGGGTCAGCCACCATTGGTGCTTGTGGGGGTCGATCAGCATCCGCTGGCAACTGCGTTGCAGGCTGAATTAGCAACCATACCAGATTGGGAGATTGTATTACGACCGACCGCTGATCTACTGACGATTTTGCCGGAGCGCCAGCCAGCAGTGGTCGTCCTGTCGCATCCTGAAAATGTGGATGAGTTATTGTTCCGGTTGCGTGCGATTCCGCTTTATCAGATGACACCAATGATCGTAATTGGTGATGAAGCAAAAGGGCGATTATCAAAGGATGTTCTGTTTCTGGCTGAGCCGATCTCAACCGGGCAGCTCATTGCTGCGGTGCGCGAGCAGATTGTCAGGCCAAAACCACTTATTATGGTCGTAGACGACGATCCAAATGTGCGCCTGACGTTAACGAAGATTCTCCAACGCAACGATTTTCGAGTGTTGTCCGCCAGCAGTGGCGAGGAGGCGCTGTCACTAGCAAATCATATTCGGCCACACGCGATCTTGTTGGATTTGCGCATGCCGGAGATTGATGGCTTCGAGGTGCTCCGTCGATTACGGGCAAACCCAGACACGGCTACGATTCCGGTTGTCGTTTTGACGGCCAATGATCTAGGGCATGATGCCCCTAGTCAGGCATCTGCACTAGGGGCAAACGGTTTTCTCGAGAAGCCTGTCTCGGCTGATCGGTTAATTGCTGCGCTGACCTCCGTCATCGCCGGAAACGAGGGACACCATGGGTAAGTTTTCACCAGAGGTTGAACAGTTTATTCACCAGCTCGTCTCACCGCTCACGACGATGCAGAGTGCAGTCGATTTGCTCGCTCATCATTATGGTAATAGCCCGGATCAGCGGTTGAATAATTTAATCGCCGCGTTACAGCGTTCCAGTATACGTTTACGACAGTTTGCGCAGAATCTGAACGGGCGAGTGCAGCAGGAAGGCGAGGAGATTGTGGTACGTCTCCCATTGACATTGTACCGTCAGGCCGATACGACGGCCACTACGCCAGCGACCCTACCGACCGCAGCGTTGGGTGCTGGCCAGGCAGTGCTGGTTGGCGAAGCTGTGCTCGATGAATTGGCCAGTGTATTGCAGACGGCTGGCTGGCAGGTGGAACGAGTGCGGTCGGGCGTCACAGCGCTTGATATGGCTCGGTATCGGCGGCCACGTCTGTTGGTATTCGCCGATGCGGAAGCAGATATTGATCCGGTAGAGTGTGCTCAAATTGTACGCACCGATCCGGAAACGTGCGATGTTGTAGTAGCGCTGGCCGGTCATGGTCGCCCGTCACGCGACATTGCAGGCATTCCATGGCTTGATCTCCAGCAGCCATTGCTCGAACAGATGTATCGTCTGCTGAATACGCACGTTCGCGCTGAACATGGATTGCCTCGTATCTTGCTGGTTGATGATGAACCGGACATTCGATTTATTCTTGGGCAACAGTTGATTAGCAATGGTTTTGTCATAGTCACTGCACCTGATGTCAGAACTGCGCTCGAATTGATCCGTGAGCAGTATTTTGATCTGATTATCCTTGATCGGCTCTTGCCTGATGGTGATGGGTTACAAGTCTTGCAAACGTTACGGGCAGCCTCGACTGGGCGAATGATACCGGTGATCATCCTCTCGGCGGTGAGTGCACTTGATGAACGGGTACGAAGTTTACAGCAAGGCGCCGATGACTACGTGGTGAAGCCGTGTAGTGTGACGGAATTAGCTGCCCGCATCCGTGCCATCTTGCAGCGGAGTGAGCGTGAGCGTAGTGTCAATCCGATTTCACACTTACCCGGCAATGCTGTCATTGAGCAGGTCATTCGCGAACGATTGATGAAACAAGAACCGTTTGCCGTTAGTTACATCGATCTCAATAATTTTAAGGGGTATAATGATCATTATGGTTTTTTCAAAGGTGATGCTGTCATCTTGCATACTGCTCGTGTGTTGACCAAAGTAGTTCACTGGTATGGCGCGTCAGGCGACTTTCTTGGTCACATTGGTGGTGATGATTTTGTTCTGGTGACAACCCTTGAACGAGCGCAGCAGATCGGGCAGGCTGTGATCGAGCAGTTTGATGCGACAATCCCATATTTCTATTCGGCAGAGGACCGCGCACGGGGCTACATCCAGGGTTTTGACCGGCAGGGGCAACCATGCCAGTTTCCGTTGTTGAGTCTCTCGATAGTAATTGTACCGGTGTCACCCGCTCGCTACCAACAGCCTTATGAAATTGCAATGCGGGCAGTTGCCATCAAGCGCCAGTTGAAGTTGGAAAATGGGAGTTGTGTCATTGTCGATGATGGAGAAAGAGGATAGGTATGCCTTCAGTGCCAGTACCGACGATTGTAGAACGAACGAGTCGTGGCGAGCGGAGTTGGGATATTTTTTCGCGCCTTCTGAAAGAACGAGTTATTCTGATCGGTGAACCGATCGACGATGAGCTGGCGTCTTCAGTCGTGGCTCAGTTATTGGTCTTGCAGCAGCAAGACCCTGAACGTGACATCTGGATGTATATCAATAGTCCCGGTGGTGTGATTCGTGCAGGGCTGGCGATCTACGATACGATGCAACTGGTAACACCCGATGTTTGTACGGTCTGTGTTGGACGAGCGGCTAGTATGGCGACGGTGCTCCTCTGCGCTGGAGCGAAGGGCAAGCGGTTTGCTTTGCCACACGCCACCATTCATTCCCATCCGGCAGGTGGTGGCGCCGAGGGTTATGCCCCTGACGTGCAGATTGCCGTTGAAGAGATGTTACGGCTCCAGCGGTTGTTGCGGGAAATTATGGCAAAGCACTCCGGACAGCCGGTTGAACGGCTAGAAGCCGATTTTAGCCGCGATTTCTTTATGACAGCGACGCAGGCCTTGGAATATGGGCTAATTGATGCTGTTTTGCTGCCGAATCACGCTTGAGATCGTAAGGTGTTGATGTAGCCAATCAGCGGTGAATTTGATACATGCCAGATCAATCGGCAGTGAAATATGGCTGGCAAATGGCAGCAAATGGTATTCAGCCCAGCCACGGGCCAGGTCGGCAATTTCGGCTGCGGCCTCTGGTGGCACAATGGCATCACGCCCGGCGTACACTAGGAGGGTTGGCGGTTTTTGCACCGCAAGCGCTTGAAGACTACCGGGAACATCGAGTGCATCAAACAAATCCCAGGTGCTGATGGTGGCTCGAATGCCACTGGTCTGCCATGCCTTAATCACATGGTCAATAGCGCCATCGCGGAAGAGGTGCAGCATTCGCCATTGAATAATTGCCAATGCCTCCCGTATCTGTACCTGCCGGTATGCATGAGCGTCGAGGCGCAGGCGTGGCGGTACTTCCCAGAGTGCTAACGCATCAACTCTGGCGCCATCGGCCACGGCGCGAGCCAGCACTGCGCCACCGAGACTCATGCCGATGGCGCCGACCCGCTCGTATCGCTGCTGGAGCCAATTAATTGGGTCAGCAACGCTATCAACCATCTGGGGAAAGGATTGAGGCCGCGGACTCTCGCCATGACCGTCGAGATCGATTAAGAGCACAGCCATACCGCGCTGTATCAGCGTATCGACGAGACGCCAGGCGTAAAAGGTTTTGTCACACCCGGAACCATGCGTAACCAGGATTGCCGTCCTGGCGCCGCCGTGTGGCACAATATGAAGGGCAGGAACTGGCCCATGGCGCGCCGGCAGGTCGAGGCGAGTAATCAGCCGATCACGGTAATGCCCCGGTCGCAACTGTTGGCGTGGATCAAGCCGACGTCGTCGCAGCGTTGCCAGCGCGAGCTGGCTAATGAGCGCTGGTATCATGAGAACCAGATGGGCCGACCAGCTCAGTGCTGGCTGGCTCCAGGTCAGCGTCATTAGTGGTAAGGCCAGGCGATCACTCCAGCTCAGGCCGCGCAGACCACTCAGATGAGCGATGGCGTTATAGAATGTGATCAGACGCAACAAGGTCGTAAGGAGACGCACAGAACCTCAATGAGCGACACAATTGCAGCGATTGCGACTCCACCCGGCGAGGGTGGTATTGGCATTATACGACTAAGTGGGCCTGATGCTCAACCAATTGCCCTGCGCATCTTTCGACCAGTGCGCCCAGGGCGGTTACGCAGCCATCGGGTGCGCTATGGGCACGTGATCGGTCCAGACGGGCAGGTGATCGATGAGGCACTGCTCACATTTATGGCCGCACCACATAGCTTTACCCGTGAAGACGTCGTTGAGATTTCGTGTCATGGTGGTGCGTTACCGGTGCAACTTACGCTTGAGGCAGCACTGGCGGCCGGTGCCCGGCTGGCGAATCCCGGTGAGTTTACTCTGCGTGCGTTTCTCAATGGCCGAATTGATCTGAGCCAAGCCGAGGCAACCCTTGACGTGATCCGTGCTCAGACACGGGCCGGGTTGACGATTGCGCAGGCCCAATTAGATGGATGGTTGGCGCGCGAAGTACGCGCCGCTCGCCAGGCGATTCTCGAACCCCTGGCGTATATCACAGCATTGATCGATTTTCCTGAAGAGGGCATTGAACCACAAACCGTGGCCGGGCCGATTGCCCAGGCGCTGGCAACCGTTGAGCGATTATTAGCCGGTGCCGATCAGGGAATAGTTTTGCGAAACGGCGCCCGAGTGGTGATCGTAGGACGACCAAATGTTGGGAAATCGAGTTTGCTCAATGCCCTATTGCGGGTTGAGCGCGCAATTGTGACCCCCATTCCCGGTACGACTCGTGACACGCTTGAAGAACTAGCCAATCTGGCCGGTGTGCCGGTTGTGTTGATCGATACTGCCGGGATGCGCACCAGTACCGATCCGGTTGAACAGATTGGGGTTGAGCGGGCAGTGGCAGCACTGACACGGGCCGATCTGGCATTACTGGTGTTTGATGCTTCACAACCATTGACCCCTGAAGATGAAGCGATGTTGGCTACTACTGCGGATCGACCGACCATTATTGTCTGGAATAAATGCGATGATCCTGCATTGCCACCACCGCCAACACCCGATCATCCTCAATGCAAGGCAGTGGTCGCCTGTTCAGCTCGCTACGGGCATGGGATCGAGCATCTGGCACAAACGATTGCGCGCACGTTGTTGGGAGGAACGCTCCCGGCAATGGCTTCGACGCATCTGGTCAGTAATCCCCGCCATCGAGCAGCACTGCGGCGAGCGGAAGAGTTTCTACGGGCGGCGCAGGAGACGTTGGCGATGGGTGCGGCAACCGACTTACTGGCGGCTGATCTGACCGGCGCCGCGAATGCGTTGGGTGAGATTACCGGCGAGACCGTTGGGGAAGACCTGCTTGATATGATCTTCAGCCGTTTCTGCATCGGCAAGTAGGTGCTGTGTTACAATGACGGTGTGCCGTTACAGCGCAAACAAAGGAGGATGCGCATGAATAAGAAGACCATCCGTGATGTGGATTGGGCCGGGAAACGGGCACTCGTGCGGGTTGATTTTAATGTCCCCATCGATGATCAAGGGCTAATTACCGACGATACCCGGATTCGAGCAGCCTTACCCACCATTCGCTATCTGCTAGAGCATGGCGCCAGTGTGGTTCTGATGTCGCATCTCGGACGACCGAAGGGTAAGCCCGACCCGAAGTACAGTTTACGGCCAGTTGTTGAACGGTTGTTTGAGCTACTCCCGGAAGCAAAAGAGGTTAAGAAGACCGAAGCGATTACCGGCCCAGCCGCTGAAGCGGCTGTTGCTATGTTAAAACCGGGACAGGTGTTGGTGCTCGAAAACACTCGTTTCGATCCACGCGAAGAGGCCAACGATCCGGAGATGGCCGCTGAATTGGCCCGGCTTGGTGATGTCTTCGTTAACGATGCGTTCGGCACGGCCCACCGAGCTAATGCCAGCACCGAGGGGGTCGCCCACTATTTGCCGGCCGTTGCCGGTTTTCTGATGGAAAAGGAATTGACATACATCGGGGGTGCGCTAAGCAATCCTCAGCGTCCATTTGTGACGGTCATTGGCGGTGCCAAGATCAGTGACAAGATCGGCGTGATCGAGAATCTGCTGGGCAAAGTCGATGCGTTGCTCATCGGTGGTGGGATGGCCAACACCTTTTTACTGGCGAAGGGATTGAATCTCGGTGATTCGCTGGTTGAGCCAGACAGTGTATCCGTGGCGCAACGATTGATGGCGTTTGCCGATGAGCGGGGTGCCCGGCTCTTGCTACCGGTTGATGTGGTCATTGCCGATGCGTTCAGCGCTGAAGCGCAGCATCGTATCGTTGACGTCGGTGAGATTCCCAATGGCTGGCGGGTGATGGATATTGGCCCCAAGACCATCGAACACTACAGTGCCGAGATTCGAGCTGCGCGCACTGTAATCTGGAACGGGCCGATGGGTGTGTTTGAAATGGAACCGTTTGCCGTTGGTACCCGCGCTATTGCCCAGGCCATGGCCGAAGCATCGGCGAATGGGGCGATTACGATTGTCGGTGGCGGCGATAGTGTGGCAGCCGTGGAACAGGCTGGTTTGGCCGATAAGATGTCACACGTGAGCACGGGTGGCGGGGCATCGCTTGAGCTGCTTGAGGGTCGAGTATTACCTGGCGTGGCAGCATTGCAAGATGCCGGATAGTTTCAGTCGGGAGAGGCACGCCAACACCGTGCCTCTCCTGAATTTTTGACTGGACATCGGGTGAGTATAAAGGTGTCACGGTGGGATTAGTTCGTAAAATGCCCTCCTACTGTGAATTGGAGAGGTCGCCTGATAGTTGACTTCTCCAATCCTGGGCGCTACGGCAAATTTGTGGTGTCAACTATTGCTGCCTCATCCCACGCTTCCACATTTCCCGCCCAGTCGCGAGCGCGAACACGGAAAGCAAATTGTTTCCCTTCGTGGGGGCCAAACCAGGCGCTCAGCTCGGTTGTTCTCTGCTTCCAGTCTGTCCAGCCACCGTTTGGCAACAAACGTACCTGGACATCGTAGCTGGCAATCCCGGTCATATCGTCGGTACCACCCCATTGAATCTGGAAGCCGTTGTCAACGTGCGTGATCGAGACAATTTGTGTGTCTGGTGGGGTCGTATCACTACGCGGCTCCCAGGAAATTGCGTCAAACCGCACTGCCATACCCCGATCACCGGTAAGATCGCTCAGCGACACGCTCGGTACTGTGTTAGAGTTTCCGCCAAAGTAGTATATTCCGAGCGAAGCCCACTGACCGGCGGCTGCACGTTGATCAAGCGTTATCTCGGTTGTCGAACCCTCATGACTGATGCGATAACGGGCGCTGGTTGTTGCCGGGTTTCCACAAGTTGGAATATATGCCTTCACTTCATAGAAACCGGGACTCAGCTCAGGTGCAGTCCAACTGGCAGCAGTTGTTGCCTTCGTGGGATCAGTGGTTGAGTAGGTCCATTGATGCTGACCGTTCAGCCCGCACGGTTCTTTGTACCAATCTTTACCGACAGGGTTAAATGTTGGGTCGGTATTATCGACCGTTATTGCGCCTTCCGGTGCGGTCACGTTTAACTGCTGCGTATCATCCACTTGATCCGAACCGACTTCAATCGCGCCACCAGGGCCAGGATCCTCTCCGAGCCAGAGAAAGGTAACGTAGACATAATCACTGTTGGTCATACCGAGGTCATCCCAAAAGGTGCCATCGGCAATGTCAATGCCGTTCGGGAGCGTGATTCGTCGTCCCCATTCATCGCGACCGCCGTTGTACCCGTGGTAATAGGCTGCTTCGGCCATCGGCATGCCAACAGGTAAATCGCTGTAACGTCGATTTGGGTTCCAGTAATCATCACGGGTGTTCCATGGGCCTACATCCCAAACCGGAACCACAACTGAACGTCCGTTGTAGGTGAGCCGTACCTTGAATTTGTCAGTACCTTTTGGCGAGAGTGCACACCAGCAGGGTAAAGCTACGAAGCGATCTCGGGGCTGAATAATGTGGCCGTTGGCAGTACGGCGACCAACCAGACCTTGACGGGTGGCAAAGATGCGGTAGGTTGGCGCGAGGGTTGGCTGCTGAGATGGTGAAGTCGTTGGGGCAGCCTGAACGGGTGCGAAGGTGGTCACAAGTAAGATGAGCACCACAATCATCAAGCTGCGACGAACGATTCTTTCAGTCATACAGTTGTCTCCTTTGTGTGGACGGCATACGGCTGAAAGCCGGGCAGACGCGAGGCAGCCGTCATTGTTGGCGTGTGGTTCACAAGCTTCGATAGGTGATTAAGTAGCTCGTGAACAATGCTATAGGTGCGTCTGCACAGGCGTTGCACGATGCAAAGAAGGCTGGATGAGGAAACAATTCATTCTGACCACCAGGTCAGGCTATGTGCAACGCCTGCCTATTACAGCCGGAGCTTCCCGATAGCTCCGGCGTATCACGTTATCGTCCGCCCTGGACGGTGAGATTAGCGAGGCTAGGAATGGCGGCGATCCAAACCGATCCCGGTGCAAGTGGGATTTCGTTCCCATCTGCGTCGATCAGATAAAGTTGTGCGTAACCGGCAGATTTACGCCAGGTCGCTTCAATCATACGCCCGTCGCGGAAGATGCGCGCCGGCCCTTCACCGATCACATCTTGCTCAATCCGCCCCTTTGGATCGTTTGGAATTGGTCGTTCGGGTACTTCCAGGATCACAACATTCTTGAACTGTAATTGGGCACCCGTTGCCGCATCGATGTGGGGCCGCTTCCCACGCAGATAGCGATAGCTGTTCGAAGTTGGATCGTAACTCCAACCGACAGCGGCTTCGCGGTAGATAAAGAAGTAGCGCAGCTCTTGTTGAGCGGGACGTTCCTCTATTGGAGCTTCAGCGGAATAGAGAAACCCAATTTCAGCTAGCCCTTCAACTGGTCGCTCGTTAGCGGCAGCGAATGCAGCGATATTGGCACTATTGGTATAGAGATTATGCGGTGCGCTCCGATCACGAGTTCGGTAAAAGTAGCGACTGGCATTGCCGCGGAGCGCATCCATATTGATAAGCTCAATAGCGGTCTCGGCCAGTAAGAGACCTTCTGGCGAGCCACCAGCATGAACGTAGACGGCGCGCAATCCTTTCGCCCATTCGACATAATACGGACGAGCACTACGCACTGGGCCGATCACCGGCATCTCAGGTGAGATACCGGGGATAAAGACAGCCATGTAGCGGGTGATACCGAATTCGGCCAACGCCTCAAAGACGATTGCGGCACCATCCATGCCGGTTTGGGGATAGGCATTCGGATGGTTGTCATACATAACGGCAAAAGGACGAGTAGTAACCGATCCCCGTGGTACGGCCAGTGGCGCATTCAACGGCTCAGGCGTAGCAGTTGGTTCAGGGACAGCAGTCGGCTCAGAGGTAGCAGTCGGTTCAGGCGTAGCAGTCGATTCAGGTGTAGCAGTTGGTTCGGGCGGAGCCGTAGGCGGTAGAGTTGGTACGGCTGTAGGAAGGGTTTCCGTAGTTTCGACTGTGGTGGACACTGTTGTGGCTGCAGGTTCATGTGCTACAGCCGATCCACACGCACCGATTAGTAAGACAGCCAGCAGCAAGGCCAGCGAAGCATATCTGCCTATCATAGATTCTCTTTCCTGGTGCACCGCAGGTCATGGCGGATGGCACGAGCGCCATATTATAACATGACTCTTCATACCTGCAAGTCGTGTCGTAGGATGGATAGAGGTTTTCAACGCTCTTACCGTGCTCGGTATAAGGTAAGGTGAGGAGAGGAATGAAGCTGGGGAGAATATGGAACGATTCCCAACTCGTTGGCATCGCGTGTGGTGGTGCATTGCTTCCCGTTCCAACCGTGCCTTGCCCACTCCCTGTCTATCTCGTCGATGACGCCCGTCCCTGCCTTGTCGAGGCGGCTTCACAACCCGCCCACTGAAATGTCTATTGGCAAGCGAATCGATCACGGAACCAGTGGGTCGGGGCAGGCGCCTAACCCGACCGCTGATACGACCTCCAGTATGCTCGTCTGAGATGGGCCGGAGGCCCGCGTACCTAGGTGGAAGTCATTGGTAGTAGGTGCATGATGTTCGTCGGTGTCTCTACGCTGTTGCATCATCCGAATCATCGTAGATGACTGGAAGCTAAGAACGCCGAAAACCTCTTTAAGGGGTAGCGATGTTCACCAATGAACGGTATTCACCGTCACGGTGATCC
>Ga0197142_1000780_pt1 | contig 29785 bp, 27 predicted proteins | sample GBS60_MetaG_FD_148614 | JGI IMG/M metagenome (GOLD analysis project Ga0197142, IMG submission 148614) | Sediment microbial communities from Great Boiling Springs, Gerlach, Nevada, United States - GBS 60_MetaG | ecosystem: Environmental > Aquatic > Thermal springs > Hot (42-90C) > Sediment... | reverse complement strand
CGATCCAAACGGCGGTGCAGGAGATGCGGGCATCAGGACGCACCGCGCTGTTCGATGCCCTCGAACTGGCCCGGCAGACGCTAGAAGCGCTGCCGCCAGCGGAGGATGATCGAATCCGGGCGATTGTGTTGCTGTCTGATGGTGCAGATAACGCGAGCCAGATGTCTTTGGATCAGCTCCGTAATGCGTTTGATGAGAGCGGAATCTCTATCTTCCCGGTTGCCTATGGGAGTGACGCGGATCGGCAGGTACTTGATGTGATTGCCGAGTTTAGCCGTACCATTGTCGTGGTGGGTGATACCGGCGATATTGCACAAATCTTTGAGAACCTCAGCCGCTATTTTTAGAGGGTTTCTGTCGGCAAAATTGCCGGCGACCTCTGTTTTTCCCCGCTGCCCATCGTGCAAGCGGGAGCCGTAAGACTGGAAACGGTATCATACGATTGCAGAGAGTTCATCTTTTAGTGTCATGACGGCTCCTTATCAGTGAACAAACGGCGTGCCGCGAGCGATTCTCAGAATGCCCTAACTCACGTAGTCATCTGAGAGCGCAGGCCGTCGCCCCGCATCCTGTCGTGGCAGTGGTGGAACAGATCCCGTCGTAGGATCACGCCATTGGGGCGGGTTCCAGACCCGTCCCTACCACACGCTCACGGGCATCATCGACGCACGACCATGGATTCGATCGTAGACCATTGGCGGCGCGGAACGTAGCGCGCCGTTGCCCACGCTGCGGACATCCCGCTCACTCCTCGCGACTCTTCTCTCTCCTCACCACTGCCGGGCAAGATGAAAACTTTGGAAATTCCTACCTAATAAATCTGAACATCGTGTGCGTTTTTTTCATCATCTTTCAATCTCCGCATCCGCAGGTTGACTTCTCAAAATACAACGATTGCCATATAATATATGGACAAAACGGAGTCTCCAGAAGGATAAAGATTAATGGTTGCGCGCTCGATCCACCCTTCCCGCACACCAGTGGCAACCCCCGATGAGGGGTTGGTCGCCGATATCCTTCCTCCAATGTTGGTCTTGTTGGCTACATTGGCAGGTGCTGCAATTGGTCTCTTGCTCCTCAACCGGTGGGATGGTAATTTCTGGCCTTACGCGATCATTCTATTGCTGATGAGCTTTCTGGTGGTGAGTGATCGTTTTCGACGACGGGGCGATTTGCATAAGGCCAGTGTGACTGTTGTAACAGCCTTGACCCTCTTACCGGTATTGAGCTGTGCTGCTTTTGGTTTTGTTAACAACATCTTCCTATATCTTTCAGTCCTCGGTGTCTTTGCCGCCGGCATTATGGTGTCTTCGCGGGCGCCGTTTCGGGCTGCGCAGGCAGCAATTCTGCTCTATCTGATCCTGCTTCTCGCTGCCGATCTGATCGGTCAGCCTCGACCAACTTGGTTTGAGGTTATCGGTCAGCTTCTCTTTCAGATTGCACTTTTGTTGGGAGCAGCGACTCTCAGTTGGGCAGCGGCCTATGTAGTGCGGGGTACGATAAGCTGGGCAATCGATACAGCGCAAAAGTCGGAACGGCGTGAGCAGTTATTGCGTGAAACCCAGGCGAGTCTTGAGCGAGCGTTGTTAGAGCGTGATCTTCTTAATGAACAACTCTACCGCACAACCCTGGCGCTTGAAGAGGCACGGGCAGCAGCGGAAGCGGCCTATCGTTCGAAGTCGAACTTTATGGCGACGATGTCGCACGAGTTGCGTACTCCGCTCAATATTATTATCGGTTTTAGTACGGCTATTCTGGAACATCCTGAAATGTACGGCGATGTCAAGCTCGACGAACAGATCTTGCAAGATATTGCCGAGATTCGGCGTAGTGGCCAGCACCTGCTCGGCTTAATCAACGATATTCTCGATCTGGCGAAAGTTGAGGCCGGTAAACTCGAGCTTAATAAGACAAATCTGCAATTACTGCCCTTGCTTGAAGAGACCATACGTACTGCACAGGCGTTGATCAACGACCGCCCCATTCAACTGCGCCGTGAATACTGCGAACCCTTACCGACGGTGTTTGCTGATGAAGTGCGGGTGCGGCAAGTCCTGCTCAATCTAGTCTCGAATGCCTGTAAGTTTACGCATTTGGGTGAAATTGCGGTTGGTGCCCGCGCCGATAGTAATGAGGTGATCTTATGGGTGCGTGATACCGGAATTGGGATTGCACCCGCAGATCAGGAACGTGTTTTCCAACAGTTTGAGCAGATCGAACATGCGGATACCCGTCAGCACGCCGGTACTGGGCTTGGACTCTCGATCTGTCGCTGGCTGGTTGAATTGCATGGCGGACGGATGTGGCTAGAGAGTGAGTTAGGGAAGGGAAGTATCTTTTTCTTCTCGTTACCGCGCACACGGGCAGGTGGGGATTTGCCTCTGTAACATGCTGGCAAGCCGTCAATGTAGTCGGCTCATTGTCATCGGTGATGGTGTCTAGCAAAGGAGCAGGGAACGATGGCCAAAATTCTCCTTGTCGATGATGTCTATACGGCCCGTTCGATGTTTGAACGTGTGCTCCGTCATGTCGGCCGACACGAGGTACTCTCAGTGGGGAGTGGCGCCGAGGCGCTGGCGAAGGTGCGGGAATTTGCCCCTGATGTCATCGTTCTCGATATTAGTATGGCCGACCGCGATGGTCTGATGGTATTACGTGATCTGCGAGCGATGGGGGTTACATGCCCGATCATCGCCCACACTGCCCGTACAGAGAAGACGCCGGGTGAATTTGTGGCACAGGGTTTTGATGCCTACGTGCCGAAGACGGGTAATCTCACCAATTTGCTCAGCACCGTGCGCGATCTGGTTGGGCGCTGAACGAGCCAGATCGTTCGTTCAGATGACAATGAGGTCACATAGCGTCTACGGCAGGTGAATTGCATTAGAGAACCGTAGGGGCTATCGCATGGCTCTGCCAGGATATGCAGGTTTACGTCCTAGAAGTTCTTCGTGCAGTTAGTGTGGAAAACTTGTGGAAAATCTGTGGATGAGGGGCACAACGAGTGGCGTTCCTCCACACATCTGTAGATAGCAGGGGATTTCTACGTGTGCAGTGCCTATCCGGCGGAATACGCCTGGCACAGGAAACCCTAACCACGCAGTTGCATAAGAGTGTGAACCTCCGGCCCGTATGTTGCGGTCGATAGTGCAGGAAGTAAGCGGTGAAAAGCTCTCATCCTTCCCCAACTTCCGTTCTCTGCTAGACGAAGAACAGGGATGGGTCGAAGATGGTTGCGAACCCATCCCTCTCGCTCATTGCTCACTCCCCTCTTCCTCTCTCCTCTGTCAAGATTGCCTGAAAAACGTTGCAAAGCTCTCTTGACGAGCAGGGGTAACGCAAGGTTCCTCTGGTTAGGTCAACACGAATACCATGCCTTCGGTTACAATTGAAAGGAAGAGTATGGATCGGGTATGGGAGGTGTTGTGACCGTTGATCTTGTGCGCGGCATGCGTGATGTGTTACCGGCGGAATACACGCTGAGCCGACATATTCAGACGATATTAGAACGGACGATGTCCGCTTATGGTTTTCAGATGCTCGATACACCGATAATTGAGCATCGAGAACTCTATCTCCGTAAATTAGGTGAAGATTTGGTTGGTAAGGTTTACGAGTTTAGCTTTGGTGGGCGCGATCTGGCGTTGCGACCGGAGTGGACAGCGTCGGTGCTGCGGGCGTATGTGGCCGGGATGCAGGATCAGCCGTTACCCTTGCGTCTAAGCTACGCTGGGCCGGTATTTCGCTATGAGCGTCCACAACGCCACACTTATCGTCAGTTCACGCAGGTAGGTGGCGAGATTATTGGTGGGCTGCCACCACGTGCCGATGCCGAGGTGATCGCACTGGCTTGCGCAGGTCTAGCTGCGGTAGGCGTGACCGATTACACAGTGCGGATCGGTCACATTGGTTTGGCACGTGAGTTGCTGAGCCGTTTCAACCTACCTGAACGTACCCGTGGATTATTGATTTGGAGTCTCGAACGGTTGCGTGCTGAAGGAATAGCACCGGTGCGCGAACGGGTGCTGGCGAACCTTGGGACACCGCCAGAGGGTCTTGAGTTACCGGTCGGGATCGATGATGAACAGGCAGTGGTCTGGCTTGAGCGAGTGCTGGCGGCCATGCAGATCGATCTCCGTACCGGTACCAGGAGCCCGTCAGAGGTCATCCAACGCTTGCTCCGCACATTACGACGTGCTGATGAGCAACCACTGGTTGACGCGGCCCTTGATCGTCTGGTGCGTCTGGCAGCAATTGGTGGTTCGCCTGATCAGGCAATGCCGCAATTGGCCGATCTGCTCGGTGTCGATTCGGTGGCGTTTCGTGAGTTGCAAGCCATTCTTGAACTGTTAGAAGCGCATGCGGTGCCGTCCACGTGCATTACCATCGATGGTGCGCTTGGCCGTGGTCTCCACTACTACACCGGCTTGATATTTGAGATTTATGATCGAGAAGGGAATCAGCTCTGTGGAGGAGGGCGGTACGACGATCTGGTGGGAGCGCTGGGCGGACGGCAGCCAACTCCTGCGGTCGGCTTTGCCTATGGGCTAGAACGAGTAATGGCAGCCGCTGCCATTGAAGACAAAGATGCGCCCCAGACAATATTGGTCGCAGCCGTCCATGACGATGATTATCCGTATGCGTTGCGGGTTGCCGGGCGGCTGCGTGCCAGTGGCTATACGGTGGTGCTCGATGTACGGAGGCGTAGCGTGAAAGATAATCTACGCGATGCCACACGCCGCCATTTTACGGCCGCTGTTATCGTAGGGGCAGACGAACGGGCGGGAGAGTACATCGTCTGGCGCGATCTGGCGACGCGAACCGAACAGCGGATTCCCTTTGCCGCGTTAGGAGGAAATGTATGAGTGCTGCACCGGTCTGGGGGCGCGCTATTGAATTGTTGGTGTGTCAACAACAACAGATTGCTGCCTGTACTCCAGTCTGTTGGCTGCCATGGGCGACCTATGCGACGTATGGGAATCACTTGCCCTTGGGCACGCCTGGGTTTATCACGACAGCCATTGTTGAACGGGCTGCTCAGCGCGTGGGTGGGGTGGTGTATCCCGTCTTGTGGCGTGATCGCGATCTTGATATAAACCTGTTTCGCCAGATGCTCACGGTACGGTTAGCCATGGTTGCCGGTCAGGCGTTTCAGATTGCAGTTGTTGTAGGTCTCCCGGAAACGGCCACCGACGATCTGGCTGTCATGGAGGTTGCAGAGTCAGCGCAACATCAGCATCGCCTGCTCGTTCTGGCAGTTTCGCCGTTCGAGCTAGTTGACGAGAAGATGCAGGATCATGGTGCACTCTGGGAAACGTCATTGATGCTGGCGATTCGGCCCGATTTAGTGGATGTGAACCAAATCGCAGACCACGATGGGCAAGATGTCCGTCATGTCGCCAGCCCGTCACTTGGCCAACAGGCATTGCATCTGGCCGGTGAACGGCTTGCTATTGCGGTACGTGATCTTTTGGAACGTCGTGATACGTCAGTCATTGCTGCTCTCTATCAGCAGCGCCGTGTGCGCTATACTTCATAACTGCTATGACACTTCGTTTTGCAATCCCTTCAAAAGGCTCTGGTTACGATGCAACGATTGCCTTACTTGAGAGCTGTGGTTTGCGAGTGACGCGGGCCAATCCCCGCCAGTATACGGCGGTGTTACGCGGGCTTCCCGATACCGAAGTATTACTGCATCGGCCGGCGGATATCGTATTAAAGGTGGCCGAGGGGGCAATCGATCTCGGTGTAACCGGTTACGACCTCTTGCACGAACTCCGTGGCGATGATGATGATGTGTTGATCGTGATTGACGATCTCGGTTTCTGGCGGGTAGAACTGGTCTTTGCCGTTCCTCAGAGCTGGATCGATGTAACGTCGTGGGCCGATCTGGCCGATCTGGCGGTAGAGTTTCAGTCACGTGGTCGCCGGTTACGGATTGCTACTAAATATCCTAATACGGTACGACGGTTTTGCTATGCGCATGGTATCAATGTCTTTGAGTTGGTTGAATCGCAAGGGGCAACCGAAGCTGCGCCTGGCCTTGGCTATGCCGATATTATTGCCGACATCACCGAAACGGGTACTGCCATTCGCGAGAATCAATTGAAGATCGTCGGTGGGCCGTTGCTACGTTCGCAGGCGGTCCTCATCGGTTCCCGGCGTACACTGCGCGGGAATCCTTCCCGGCTCGAGCTGGTGCGTCAACTTTGTGAATTGATTGAAGCGCGCCGACGTGGGCGTCTCTTCTACTCGCTGACTGCCAATCTCCCCGGTACCTCGGTCGAAGAGGTCGGGCGCAAGGTCACAGCTCGTCATGAACTGGCCGGTTTGCAGGGGCCAACGATTGCACCGGTCTGGAGTAAGTTTGCCGGTGATAGCGGCTGGTACGCTGTGAACGTCGTAGTGCCGCAAGAGGAGTTACTACCGGCTATCGATTATCTGCGGAGCATCGGGGCTAGCAGTGTGACAACGGTGCAGGTACAACACGTCTTTCGGGCACAGAGCGAGGCGTTTGCGCGACTCTGCGCACGTCTCGGTGAGGAGCAGGTATGAGCCAGTATAGTGCAGCCGGCGTTGATATTGCCGCCGCAACACGAGCTAAAGAGTTAATGGCAGCCGCAGTACGTAGTACGCATGGGCCGGCAGTATTGGCCGGCATGGGTGCGTTTGGTGGTTGTTTTGATGCGGCTCTGGCGCTGGCAGGGATGCAAGCGCCGGTGTTGGTGAGTAGTACCGATGGTGTCGGCACCAAGACCCTGGTGGCTGCCGCCGTAGGTCGCTATGATACAGTGGGGCAAGATCTGGTTCATCACGCGGTGAACGATATTCTGGTGCAGGGTGCACGTCCGCTTTTCTTCCTCGACTATATCGCCGTTGCAAAACTCGATCCGGTACAGGTGGCGGCAATCGTAGCCGGTGTTGCTGAGGGGTGCCGGGCTACCGGCTGTGCGTTGATCGGTGGCGAAACAGCCGAAATGCCCGATGTATATGCACCAGGTGCCTTCGATCTGGCCGGTACGATTGTGGGCGTGGTCGAACGGTCAGCAATGTTACCGCGTACCGATATTGTTGCCGGTGATGCTATCATCGCGCTTCCCAGTAGCGGTTTGCATACCAATGGCTATTCACTTGCGCGACGGCTCGTGAAGCACCATTTTGCGACCGAAGGTTATGCGGCGCGTCCGGCTATTCTCGGTGGGCAAACAATCGGTGAAGCGTTGTTAGCTGTTCATCGTTGTTACCTGTCTGAAGTGAATGCATTGCGCGCCGTGGTGCCGGTAAAGGCGCTGTGCCACATTACCGGTGGTGGCATTTACGATAATCTGCCACGGGTCCTCCCTGACGGGTTGGGGGCCGAGATTGTGCGGGGAAGCTGGTCTATTCCGCCAATTTGCCAGTTGCTGGTTGAACTTGGGCGCCTTGACGAACAGGAAGCGTTTCATGCCCTCAATATGGGGCTAGGCATGCTGGTGATTGTGCCTGCCGAGTCGGCGAGCCAGGCACTGGCGACTATCCCGGAAGCACGCCTGGTTGGCCGGGTAGCGACAGAACCGGCTGTCCGGCTGGTCGATGTGTAAAGGAGACGATTATGGAACTGGGCGCTGTAATCGCTGAAGGTAAGACCAAAATCGTGTATGCGCATCCATCCGACCCTGATCTGGCAATTTTATACCATAAAGATGGCATCACTGCTGGCGATGGTGCGCGTCGGAGCATCATTGAAGGAAAGGGAGCATTGGCCGGACAAACAACAGCTAATGTGTTTCGATTGCTTAACCGGGCTGGGATTGCAACGCACTTTGTCGATGCGCCTGAACCGACATTAACCATCGTTCGTCGGTGTACAATGATCCCCCTTGAAGTGGTGATGCGGCGCTTACCGGCAGGTTCGTATTTGCGTCGTCATCCTGAAGCTGCCGGCCAACGCTTCGATCCACCATTGATCGAGTTCTTCTTGAAAGATGATGCCCGCCACGATCCCCAAATCTCGCCCCAAGAGATCATATCACAAGGCATTGCTTCGCCTGCTGAGGTTGAGCAGATGATCGATACCGGGCGTAAGGTCTTTTTGACGCTGGAAGCAGCATGGCAACAGCTTGACGTCACCCTGGTCGATCTCAAAATTGAATTTGGGCGGACTGTCCAGGGGAATCTGGTGGTGGCTGATGTGATTGATAACGACTCGTGGCGAATCTGGCCTGGCGGTGACCCTGACCGCATGCTCGACAAGCAAGTCTATCGCAATGCGCAGGTAGTGGATGATGCGCTCCTTGCCGATGTGCGTGCGCGTTATGCGTTGGTTGCCGAGCTAACCGGTCGTTGGTGAGCTATACCTGTTTAGAGGGTGACCGGTCAGGAGTGAGTGGGACGATCGAGGTTCAATTCTGTCGCATGCTCCCCCTTCCTCGCGAAGGGGGAGCGTCGCATTTAGGACGCTGACAAGCGAGGTTCAACTCTGTCACACGCCCTTCCTTCCACTCCACCGGCGGGTGAGTCGTTCGCCGATATGGATCGTTCTTTCGCGTCACTTCGTCACACCCTCCCCTTCCTCTTCCACAAGGGGAGAGGAAAGGGGTTAGGAGGAAGGTGAGGGCGCTAAACGTGCTCGATGAGACGTGCGCTGGCTCCCACGCAGGCGCCTAGGTACGCGGCTGTAACCATCGGTTGACGCTTTCGTACCCTATCGCGGGCGGGTTGGGAACAACCTCTGCAAACAGCAACTGCTACGGTATCGTGGTCGGCATTAGCGTCGGCACCGGAATCCGTATTGGATCGAGCAAGAGTGGCGGTGTCGGGGTAACGACGGGGGTGGGTACTACCGTGCTACCAGGGAGGCTGATAACCTGGCTTACCAATACGATCAACACCAGTGAGGCAATAATGAGAGCAACAAGCTGAGGACGAAGACGTAATTGACGACTCAGCTCCTGAATCCGGCGCGTCGGTACACCAGCATTCGTAGCGATTGGTGCAAAGCGCGGCCGACGTTGCTGTGCTATCGTCGTGCGAATGGTTCGCACTGCTTCGGGAGGTGCTGGCGCCACCGGTGGTTCGCCGAGGCGAAAGAGTTGTTCGCCGCCCGGCGCCAGATAGAGCTGGGGTGCTCCCCAGGCTTCCTGTGCACCGGCTAGCGCCGCTCGCCCAAGGGTGACAGCAAGATCAACCGGTTCACCACTCGCCAGGGCCTGATAACAGGCCGCACTCCAGCGCGCCTGCGCCGCAGCACCGAGTTCGGGAAGCACGACCACGGCACGACCGTCGTGCTCGTGCAATCCACTGGCGAAACTGGTACAAACTGAAAACGGACTACCAGCAACCGTTAGCAAACGTAAATCTTCGATTCCAATCAGCAATTCAGCCAGCTCACCAGCGGTCACCGCTCGTCCTAAACGCATGCGTGCTGATTGACGAGGTGGTTGTTCAAACTCACCGATCAGATGGAGAATATGGCGCGGCTCGGCAGCCAGTTCGGCAACAATCTCATCGGCAGTTGCTTCACGCAATCGGTCGACGATGAACTTACCAGAACGCACTGGCTCAACCAGTGCCTCGCCCAAGGCGTCGGCAACCGCCTCGTAGCCACGCGCTACAGCAATCAGCAGACGCAACGGCCCTGCCACCCGACGCGGAGGTAATGGACGCGGCGAACGTGCGCTAACACGCACCAGTGTGTAATCATCACGAATTGCAGGCTGCCAATGCTGATCACCTCTGCTCAGCGAAAGCCACTCCCACGGCAAAACTACCAGTTCAGGTGCGTCAATTTCGAGTCGTAGCTGCATCCGGGCTTTGTGATCGATAGCTTCACGGGCAGTTTCGATCAATAACTGCCGCAGGGGAGGCGGCAACAACAATTCTCCCAGTTCACTGCCGGCTACTGCTGGTGTTTCCAATACCAATGGCGGTGGCATCACTGCTTCAGCGCTACGACCACCGCAGGTTGCCCGCAGTGGATAGCCCTGCGGAGTACGTGTTGCGATCTGAATATGAAATGGTATGACAGTCTCTTGCATGCCAGTATTCAGATGTAGACGCTTTATCTCTGAATATAACACGCCTGACCGCGACTGTCTACCGCATGTTGTCGTGTCGTTCAGGGGCTTTCAGAGTTTTCATCCTACCCAATAGTGGCGAGGTGAGGAGGGATGAGATAGAAAAGCCAGGTAAACAGGAATTCCGGAAACCCAAGCCGTCCACAGTGCGTCATGAGACTTGTGGCTTCCAGTTCCAACGTGGATTGCCGCCAAACCGTTGTGAGATCGCCGGTCATGCGCGTTAGCGCAGTGTAGGGATAGGTTCCCAACCCGCCCGCAATGGGGGACGGAAGCGCCAACCGCGCAAAACGCGGACAGTGTGACCTTTTACTAAATTTCTTATGGTATGATTACCACCAGGTCGGGATGTTTCGTTTATGGAGTTGTTGGCACGGAACCGGTTTGAGGAATGGTGAGGGCGAGACATACCCTTGGAAAGGACATCGCAATGACCGTGCCGCTTGATGCTGCCTATGCCGATCAGCTTGATGCCGCAGATGATTTAGCTGGATTGCGGCAGGCATTTGTGCATAAAGAGCCAGATCTGATCTATCTTGATGGCAACTCCCTGGGTCGCTTGCCAAGAGTCGCCATTGATGTGGTCAACGATCTGGTACAACGACAATGGGGGGAACGACTGATCCGTGGTTGGAATGAGGGTTGGTTTGATTTACCCGAACGGATCGGGGCCAAAGTCGCACGCCTGATCGGTGCCGCTCCCGATGAGGTGATCCTGGCCGATAGCACCTCAGTGAATCTGTTCAAGCTGGTAGTAGCTGCACTCCGTGCCCGTCCTGGTCGAGTGCGCATTGTGAGTGACGACCTCAATTTTCCCTCCGATCTGTACATCTTGCAAGGAGTGGCCGATCTGTTAAATGCAGGGCACGAAATCGCGCTGGCTTATTCAGCCGATGGTATTCATGGCCCGGTTGAGGCGATACTCGGTCTGCTCGATCATAGCACGGCTTTGCTGACGTTATCGCACGTGACGTTCAAGAGTGGCTTTCTCTACGACATGAAGGCTCTCACCGCTGCTGCTCATGCCGTTGGCGCCCTGACCCTGTGGGATCTCAGCCATTCTGTGGGTGTGGTACCGATTGATCTCAACGGCAGCGATGTCGATCTGGCGGTTGGCTGTTGCTATAAATATCTGAATGGCGGACCGGGTGCGCCAGCCTTCTTATATATTCGGCGTGATTTGCAAGATCGGTTGGTGAACTCTATTGCCGGTTGGATGGGGCAGCAGAATATGTTTGACTTTGACCTTACCTATACCCCTGCAGCCGGCTTACGCCGTTTTCTGACGGGTACACCACCAGTAGTGTCGCTAGCGCTGATTGAGCCGGGGGTTGATCTCGTACTGGCCGCCGGGATTGAACGCTTACGCGCCAAGTCGATAGCGCAAACTGAATATCTGATCGACCTGTGGCAGCAGCGGCTGGCACCGCTAGGGTATACGCTAAACTCGCCACGCGACCCGGCACGTCGTGGTTCACATATTTCGCTCGGTCATCCGGCGGGGTTAGGTATTGATCTGGCGCTCATTAATGAGCTGAATGTTCTGCCTGATTTTCGTGCTCCCGACAACATCCGGCTCGGTATTGCGCCACTCTATACCAGCTTTCGCGATCTTTACATTGCTGTAGAACGATTGGCGCAAGCGGTTACTGAAAAACGTTATCTGAAGTATCAGTCTCATCGTCCTATCGTTACCTGAGTAAGCCAGGTAAACGTCACACGCCTATCTTGCCTGAGTGCGTTGCTGCAACCGTTCACGATCAAGCACAATGATTTGCCCTCGCCCACTACTGATTAAGCCATCATCACTGAAATCGGCCAGAATACGACTGACCACTTCACGGGATGTGCCCAATTCGGCGGCAATGTGTTGATGAGTGGCATAGAGAACAGGAGGTTCACCAGCAGCATGTCGTAACAAAAATTCGGCCAGGCGTACATCGACCCGCCGAAAGGCGATTTCGTCAACGATAGCCATGACGGTCGCTAATCGCTGTGAGAGTAGTTGAAAGACGTAATCACGCCATTCACCGTATCGGTTGATCCAGTCGCGAAATGTGATCTGGTCGATCACGAAAGCAGTTGTGTCTTTTTCAACGATAGCAATGGCTGGAAACTGTCGTGCGCTCAAGACACAGCTCGTGGTTAGAATGCAGCTCTCGCCGCGACCGAAGCGGTAGAGCGTGATTTCTCGTCCCGTTTCACCGATTTTAAAAACGCGCACAGTACCACTTGCTAACACGGCAAAAACGTTACACTCATCGCCTTCTGAAAAGATGATCGTACCGGCTGGAATGTGGAGAAGGGTGGCTTGAGTGGTGAAGTCCTGACCAATCTGCGTTGCCGGGTCACCGAGAAAAGGTAGTATTTCCTTTGCAATGCGCAGCTCTTGCGGTGTGAGCATGCCCTAACCTCGTCTCATAGTGGTTAAATCTGCGTAACAGACACAATCTCATACTACTCTTTCTGCTCGAGCAGCGTTGCAATCCGTTCGGCAAGCAATCGTAACCGCACCGGTTTGGCGAGATAGGCGTCAGCACCGGCTGCCAGACACCGCTCGCGATCACCCGGCATCACCAGGGCAGTCAAGACAAGGATCGGGATACTACGAGTTGTCGGATGAGCACGCAAATGTCGCATAACCTCGATCCCGTCCATTGTGCGCAGGCGAACATCGAGCAGCACCAGACACGGGAGTTCACCCTGTACGTAGGCCAGCGCCTCCTCGCCTGATTCGACATGGACGACCCGATAGCCGCAACGATTTAGGTATTGGGAAAAGAGGGTTGCACTTGCTTGATCGTCTTCAACTATCAAGATAGGACGATCACCGGCCAACGGCGAGGCTGTTGGCACCTCTTTAGCATACGCTTCTTCGGCTTCGCGTTGGCTGGAAAGTTGTTCGAGGAAGTATTGCTGTTCTTGCGGTTCCCATGGCAACGTTACATGGAAGCGACTGCCAACGCCTATTTCACTTTCGAGACTGACACTCCCGCCGTGGAGTCGGGTTAATTTGGCAACCAGCGCCAGGCCAAGTCCACTGCCGGTTACTTCTTTTTGTCGTTCGCTCTCGATTTGTTGGAATGGCTCAAATAGACGAGCAGCATCTTCTGCTGAAATACCAATACCTGTGTCCCAGACTGTAAATCGTACTGCACCTCGTTCAGGTTGGCCGCGCACTTCTAGCCCCACCTGACCACCAGCGGGGGTGAACTTGATCGCATTTGAGAGCAGATTGATCAGAATCTGACGCAAACGACGGGCATCGGCCAGGATAACCTTTACACTCGGATCGATGTCGTAAACGAGCTTTAGGTTGGCACGACGTGCCATGTCGGCCACCATGGATCGTAAGGACTGACAAACATCTTGCACCGAGACCGGCCCCAGGTCTAGCTCAAGCCGTCCGGCTTCAATCTTGGCAATATCGAGATAATCATTGATCAACGAGAGCAGGTGTTGTCCGCCTTGTTTAATGCCATTAATGGCGCTCATTTGCTGATCGCTGAGCGGTCCAACCAATTGGGCTTGTAAAACATCAACTAAGCCAAGAATGGCAGTGAGCGGTGTCCGAATTTCGTGGCTCATACTGGCCAGAAATTCATCTTTGATCTTTGTCGCCTTGAGTAAGCCTGCGTTCACACGTGCCAATTCAACATTCTGTCGTTGAAGACGATCTTTCAAGAGTTGCAATTCATTTCGCTGCTGCGAGCGTAGTTGTTCGACGATACTGCGTTGCGTAGTATCGGTAATAATCTGGATCAGGCCGGTAATTGTCCCTCGATCATCGGTGAGTGGGATTGTCAAAAGGTCAAGGTAGAGCAGAGAACCATCGGGTAACTGACGATTAATTAACGGTAAGTGAAGGCGATCACGATCACCTTTGAGGATTTCAGCCAGTGCCGTTTCATTGCCAAACAGTTCTGGTAGCAGATCGGTGAGCATCACGCCAATCGGCGGTACACCGCCTACCAGGGCCAGCATCCCACCTGCGCCCTGGATGCGCAGGTCGGGATCGACGATCAGATACGCACTGCCGGTCTCGCGCAAAACCTGTTGTTCAACCGATAACGACATTGTATAAGCTCCTCGCTTAGGGTTGAGGGAATGGCGTGACAATGGCTGGCGGGATTGGCCGTACCAAACCAACCCACCGCGATGGCACCCAGCCGATAAGTTGTACCGCCTGTTGATCGATTCGCACATCAACGCGCACTTGATACCAGTCTCCGTATTGAGCGAGCACGATAACGGGTGCATTACGCGGCGCAACGATGAAGCTCCGCTCACTTCTTTCATCAGGCGCACTGTATAGAAACACATTTCCCGTCATCACGCCGTCGTATGGTATTGGCGTTACCGTTGGTGTCGGTGTACTTGTTGGGGTTGGTGTTCGGGTAGGTGTTGCCGTTGGCGTTGGGGTAGCGGTTGGTGTCGCGGTCGGGGTGGCCGTGGCCGTTGCGGTTGGTGTCGCGGTCGGGGTGGCCGTGGCCGTTGCGGTTGGCGTCGCGGTCGGCGCAAATAGTACTGCCATGCGCGCTTCGACACTCATAACCCACCAGCCGCACATAAAAAGTGGCGACAGGGCAATCAGGAACAGGATCACTAGAATTGCGCGTTGCAGAAAGGCATTAGTCGGTCGAGAACGTTTGTCCTGTCCAGAAGATAACGAAATTCGTTGCCGTATCAGCGCTTCAGCTTCGCGAATCAATGTTTCGTCGTCGCCTGCAAAGTTGCGCAGCCGTTCGTAGCGCCCTTCATGAATCGCCACCAGCGTTTGCCGTAACTGTTCGCGAAACCCGGCTGGCTCAACGCCACTAATAACGGCGGCGAGGTACGCTGCACTGCCGCTAGCAATCACGATCTGGCGTGACTCATAACTGATCGCTCCCAGTTCATCACCTTCGCCAAGAGCATCACGGGCAAAATCCCGAATCGCGGTCAGCATCCCACTAACCAGATCGCGGTCAGCGGCGGGGATGCCAGGTGCAGCAAGATGGCAGATCAGAATACCAGAGTCGCGTTGAATCAGGAAGACCTCTTGCACCGAGAAGGGCAGTTGACGGCGAAGCGCATACTCACCCGCAGAAATTCCCTGGGCTCGTGCTCTCCAATATCCTGGATCAAGCATCAGGAGGGGACCACTGCGAATGCGCGAGTCAATCTGTGAAGCCAAATCGCGGATTGCTTCGGTAGCAGCGCGGGCGATCATAGCGCCGATCACCGGATAAAGCGCGTCGATTATATCTTCACGCGCCTGGTACACCTGCTGACGAATCGCTTCACCGATGGCTGGCGCAAGAGCACGGGCGATCTCATCTTTAGACGTGTGAATCTGCTCGGCCAGAATGTCAGCAATGACCGGACTGATCTTATCGACCAGCGCTTCTGGTTTTAAAAGCACACGTCGTAGCTCTTCAATCGCCTGACTCGACGGCGGTTCAGTGGTCATAGTCTGCTATGAATCATCTTTCGTTGCAGAAAGGCCATCGAGCAAACCGGCAACCGTGCTTCCAGTCTCGAGTCGGGTAGCAATTTCGATCAGCATACTGGCCAATGCCTTGCGGTCAGTCTTCTGATTATCGAGACGATCAGCTATCCGACGCAACTCGGTACGCAGAGCATCTTCGGTATTGCGCAGCTCGCGGCGGAGCGACTGCGTTCGTTGTTCAAGCAGATCACGTGTCTCGGCCAGTCCGGCACGCCCGGAGCGAATTTCCAGGTCATGATGGTTTTGTACTCGTCGCAATTCACTGACCCCTTCACCAAGACTGTTGATTGCTGCTTCATGTTGCCGACTTTGGGATGCGATCTGTTGCAAAAGAGCCTCACGAGCGCGTTGACGTTCAATCTCGCGGCGTAGGTCGTCGTTCAGGCGGCGTGTCTCAACATCAAGCGCATCGAAGCGACGCTGCATCGTCTTTTCAACTTCACCCAGGCGGTCTTGCAACTGGCGCACGTCTTCAGTTAGATGTTCGATCTGGCGACGGAGATCGCTAAACGTCCGTGCATATTCCTCCATCTGCGGGCCAAAGAGTATCTCGCGCAGGCGATCAACTTCCGCCTGGCGTGGTTGGCGAGCACTCGATCCGAGAATAATCTGCCGTACCCGCTCAAGTTCTTCTGCTTCCTGTGAGCTGTTGATTCCATTCGCTTCGTTGGTCATACACGCCCCCTCTGCTGTCTGATCCGCTGTCCTAAGTGCTGGAACGCCTCATGTACTCCTTCACCGGTACGGGCGCTGGTCGTGTACCAGGTGGCATTCAGAGTAGCGGCAACACTAGCAATCTCTTCATCACTGAGCCGTCGTTGGTTGCTCAGATCGATTTTATTGGCAGCGATGACCAGCGGAGTATCAGGGCTGGCCTTGTGAAAGGCTGTAGCGTACTCGTGTAACGCAGGCAATGTTTCAGGGCGCGTGACATCACAGACCAGGAGTGCTCCAGCCGCACCGCGATAATAATTTTGGACGATCTGATCGAGTTTCTCGCCGCCGGCTGTATCCCAGATAATCAGATCGATGTCGGTCTGATCGATTCGTAACGTGTGGCGACTGATCTTTACGCCAAGCGTACTTAAATACCGCTCATCGAAGACACCTTCAACAAAGCGGCGGACGAGACTGGTCTTGCCGACAGAGAATTCGCCGAGCAAGCAAATTTTGGCAGTAAGTCGACCCACAACAGTTTACCGATCAGTATGACCTGTTCATACGTTGATATGTTTGCATCTTGTGCATAGTATACCATAATCTGTACTAGCCGAATTGCAGTTCGTTTGGCGTTGACGCAGAATACTTCACGATCTTTTTTAATCCTTGACTGCACTGCAAATGGTCTTCTTTACCACCGAGATCACAGCCAAAATTAGCGAATTTTGATATTTCTTCTGAGAGAAAAACAGATATTCTGCTGATCAGCTCGACCGTTAAACGTAACCGAAAAATTAGAAATATTGAAGAAATTTATGTTCCACTCTACATTTATTCGCATTCGTAATAATGATAACTGCATTTTAGTTATTCACCGATACTTTCTAGCGTTGTAGCGCAATAATCGTCTCGATATGCGGTGTCTGCGGAAAGAGATCAATCGGTTGCACGAGTGTTATCTGGTAACCAGCCGCAAGTAACGGCATCAAGTCGCGCCCGATGAGGCCTGGATGGCACGAAATGTAAATGATTCGTGCTGGAGCATGCGCAATGATCGCCGAAATAAGGGCCGGATGACACCCGCGACGAGGCGGATCAAGAATGACTGCTTGAAACGGGCCGGACAGGCTGGCAACTATCCGCTCGGCAACACCGGCGATAAAGTGAACGTTCTGAATCCGGTTATCGTGCGCACTCTGGCGACCATCATGCACAGCCGGTTCATGCACTTCAACCGCGATCACTTCATCGTAGAATCTGGCCAGAGGCAGAGCAAAACTGCCAACACCGCTGTAGGCATCGAGTAAACGACCGCCGTGAGGCGCCAGCGCTGTTCGTACTATGGCTACCATCCGTTCAGCCTGTGCGTGATTGACCTGAAAAAAGCTGTTGAGGCTTAGCCGAAAGACAACATCATCAAGTTCATCGTAGATGTGCGTCGTTCCCAGTAGTGGCTCGTCATTGAGAGTGATACCGGCCAGGCCAGGAGTTGATGCCATCCAGCTTGTAGCCAATCGCACCAGCGCCGGGTAGTCGGCGGGCAACGTGGGAGCAAGGCGAGCCGCAGCATAGCCGTAAGCGGCGCTGGCTCGCAGCGTGACTTCGTTGATCAAACCGGCAAACGATAACTGGCGCAGGCCCGCTAGTGCTTCTCTCAGTACCGGCAAGAGTAAGGGATCGTCTGTCAGATCAACCACCGTCTTTGTGCCCGTAGCGTGATAGCCAAGCGCAGAACCGTCAACATGGAGACGAGCACTATTGCGGTAGCCCCAGGGTTGCGGTGCGGCGATGACCGGTTGGATCGGAACTGCAATATTCGGTAGAAACTTACGTATCTGTTCGGCAACAATTGCGCCCTTCAAACGTACCTGGGCCGGATAGTCAATATGTTGCCATGGCACATGATCGCCAGGGCTAACCCGAGGTGCTACTCGTTCGGGTGCTGCACGCAGGATTTCGCTGAGGGTAGCGCGCAAGAAGCGGGTATGACGTTCGTAAACATTGGCGCGCACCCGTTCTCCCGGCAGGGCTCCGCTTACGAAGACAACTAACTCCTCTAACCGTCCAACACCGTCGCCGCCCTGGGCGATCCCCTCAATCTCAAGTTCGATAGTCTCGGTCATACAAATCTCTGTCGCGCAAGATGTCGGCATTTCAACTCCGAATGCACGATGGCATCTGTGTGGTGGTTTTGGGCAATTATAACTGCCTCGCCACCGGTGAGGATAGGCGAGGGAAAAACCTTGAAAAGGTCGAATCTGCCCGCACTGATGATACCAAATGTCATAAGAAGCGTACTTATCAGGCTTGTTATATCTGTCGGAAATAAAATTAATAAATCTGTGCATCTCGATACAAAGTTCCGGCAAGAGGTTATGGTATACTACTCTCTAAACAAATGCACAACGTGATGCGATTGGGCCATGCTGCCGAGACTTTACTCATGTTGGGAAGTGTTGTAAAACATCATGGCTGTTACAGACAGCCTTCCCGGTATCCGCTACTCATCACTGGTATGTAACCTGATGGGAGGATTGTAAAGGTGAACGATTCCATCGCGATTGAACTCCGTGATGTTGTCAAACGGTTTGGCGACGTGGTTGCAGTCGATCACGTAAATTTGCAAATTCGTGACGGCGAGTTTTTTTCGTTGTTAGGACCGAGCGGTTGTGGCAAGACGTCAACGTTGCGCATGATCGCCGGGTTTGAATTGCCGACCGCAGGAAGTATCATCATTCATGGGCGAGAGATGGGGATCACGCCACCACATTTGCGGCCGGTTAACACCGTCTTTCAGTCGTATGCCCTCTTTCCCCACATGACAGTAGCGCAAAATATTGCCTTTGGTTTGGAGATGAAGAAAATACCAAAGGCTGAAATTGCCCAAAGAGTGAAAGAGGCTCTTGACCTGGTACGGTTAAGCGGGCTGGAAGAACGCCGCCCGCGTCAGCTCTCTGGCGGTCAACAACAGCGGGTTGCGTTGGCCCGTGCCCTTGTGAACCATCCTGAAGTGTTGTTGCTCGATGAGCCACTAGGTGCGCTCGACCAAAAATTGCGCAAAGAGATGCAGCTCGAACTGAAGAGCCTCCAGGCGCGGGTTGGCATTACCTTTGTGTTCGTGACCCACGATCAGGAAGAAGCATTGACAATGTCGGATCGGATTGCGGTCATGAATAAGGGGAAAGTCTTACAAGTTGGAACACCAACCGAAATCTACGAGCGCCCCAACTGTCGTTTCGTTGCTGATTTTATTGGTGAGACCAATTTCATCGATGGGGTAGTCATCGGGCGTGATGGGAACTATATCGTCCTGGAAACGCCAGATGGGTTGCGTTTTCGTGGGTTAGCTAACCGTCCACTGAGTGATGGCACAATGGTAACCTATTCGATCCGCCCAGAGAAGGTGCGCTTGTTAGCAGCTAATGGTGATCTGCCGACTGATGGACTGGCCGGTACAGTGGTAAGTGTTAACTATATCGGGAGCGATACCCGTATTACCGTTCGGATTAATGACCGTCGGACCATTGATATTTGGGAGCAAAATACACGTTCGACCCTTGACCGTGACGAGTACTGGCAACCAGGCGAAGCAGCCGTTGTTGTCTGCCCGCCTGACAATGCCTTAGTGCTGAGTGAATAAGGAGGGAGCAATGGCAGCGCTTCAACAGCAGCAACAACGTCGTGACCGAATTCGACTAATGTTGTTGCTGACTCCTGGCTTGCTCTGGCTGGTGCTCTTTTTCGCTTTACCGTTGGTGATCATTGTTGTCTACAGCTTCATGACCAACGATGCGTTAGGTCGTGTAGTCTATCAGCCAACGCTTGATAACTATATTACGATCTTTACGCAGAGTCTGTACGTCAATGCCTACTGGCGCTCGATCTGGACGAGTGTCTTGACTACAGTGATCTGCTTGTTGCTCGGCTATCCGCTCGCCCTCTTCATCGCTCGTAGTCCGCAGCGATGGCGCATGCCACTGCTGATGCTCATACTGATTCCATTCTGGACAAATTTTCTGGTGCGGATTTATGCGTGGCAGATCATTCTGGCGAATAATGGTCTGATCAATAGCCTCTTAGAAATCATCGGCGTTGGTCGTTTGTCGCTGATCAATAACGAGGGGGCAACACTGATTGGCCTGATTTACGGAGAGTTGCCGTTTATGGTCTTGCCGCTCTACGCGGCTATTGACCGTTTTGATTTTACCCTGATGGAGGCAGCAGCCGATCTGGGCGCCAGTAGGGTGCAGGCTTTTCTGCGGATTATGCTCCCGATGACTATGCCGGGAATTGTCGCTGGCTCAGTGTTGGTTTTTATTCCCACACTTGGCCAATTTGTTGTTTCTGAACTGTTAGGCGGGGCAAAAGTTGACTATCTTGGGAATCTGATTCAGCGCCTCTTCCTGCGTGCCAATCCAATCAACTGGCCACTTGGATCGGCAATGGCCGTCTTGATGATGATCGTCTTGCTGGTGTTGATAATGTTGTACTTCCGTGCCACTACGGAGGAAGAACGATGATTAAGACGGCATCTGCTTCAACAACACTGGCCCGCGCACGAGGGGCGTTTGCTGAAGGTCGGTTGACCTGGAGTGGGTTGGCGCTAACGGTCTTCTCGATCCTGATCTATCTGTTTCTGTATGCGCCAATCGTCATTCTGGTGATTTTTTCGTTCACCCGCGATGAATTTGGTGTTCGTTGGACAGGCTTTACCTTGGATTGGTACATTCGCCTGTTTAACAACCCCCGTATGATGGGCGCCGCCTGGAATACACTGGTTGTTGCCAGTGTGTCAACAGTAGTCTCAACAATTATCGGAACCCTGCTAGCTATGGCGATGGAGCGGTACCGTTTTCGCGGGCGTGGTGCGATGGAAGGGTTGATCTATTTACCAATCGTAGTCCCCGAGATCGTCATGGCTGTTGCGCTGCTGGCATTCTCGGCGATTGCGTTCGATTTGATCAAGCTGGTCACCGGTGAAACACTGCGCCGTAATCTGACAACCGTCACTATCGGCCACATCGCATTTAGCATCTCTTTCGTCGTGGTGGTTGTTCGCACCAGTCTTAAGAACTTTGATCGGCGGTTGGAAGAAGCTGCTGCCGATCTCGGCGCCGATAGCTGGAATATCTTCTGGCGAATTACGTTTCCATTGATTTTACCAGGTATCATTGGTGGCGCCTTGTTAGCCTTTACACTTTCTCTGGATGATTTCATTATTTCGTTGTTTCTCTCTGGGCCAGGTACATCACTGTTACCGGTAGAAGTGTACAATCGGGTGCGACGTGCGGTAACGCCGGAAATTAACGCGATCTCAACCCTGATGCTGCTCTTGTCGATGGTGCTGGTCGCACTGTCACAACTATTGCAGCGACGTCGATAGTTAGGAATCGTAATAGCGAGGGAGGTCAAAATGCAGATGCTCCGAAGCATGTTGCTGGTAATGCTGCTAATACTAACCGCGTGTGGCGGTGGTGGTGCTGCAACCAGCCCAGGGAACGAGTACGGTACTGGCGGGGGCGACAGTGGATCAACCACGACCGATGGGGTTGATCGTAGTAAGCTCGCGAGTAAGCTCTACTTCTACAATTGGTCAGATTATATCGACCCTGCTATTCTCGAACAGTTTAAAGCCGAATACGGGGTCGAAGTGATCGTTGACACCTACGACAGCAACGAGGATATGCTGGCGAAGATACGCGCCGGCAATTCGGGATACGATATCGTCGTGCCCTCTGACTATGCAGTGCAGATTATGATCGCGGAAGGGCTGGCTGCACCGATTGATAAGTCACTCCTCTCCAATATAGTCCATCTCGATCCGAATCTGCTCGATCAATACTTCGATAAAGGCAATGTCTATTCAGTGCCGTATATGTACGGCATCACCGGTATTGCCTACAATACGAAGTTCTTCCCGAACGGGATTGATAGCTGGGCGGCGATTTTTGAACCCGATCAGATTGCCCAATTTGCCGGTAAGTTTAGTATGCTCGATGACTCTCGTGAAACGCCGGGTGCTGCCCTGCGCTATATTGGTCAATCACTTAACTCAACGGATCCAGCAGCGCTGGAGCGAGCGAAAGAGATTCTATTGGCGCAGAAGCCATACCTTGCCGCTTACAACAGTTCCGATGTCAATCGAAAACTAGCCAGTGAAGAGTATGTGATGGCACATGCCTGGAGCGGTACGGCAATGCAGGCGCGCAACGGGCTTGGCGATGAGTTTAGTGGTAATCCGAACATCGCCTTCGTGATTCCAAAAGAGGGTGGCATGATCTGGATGGATAATCTTGTTATCCTAAAAGATTCACCCAATGCCTATACTGCACACATCTTCATCAATTTTCTGATGCGTCCAGAGGTGTCAGCTCAGAATACCGAATATATCGGTTATCTGACACCGAACAAAGATGCGCTTGAATTAATCTCGCCGGAAGTGCGCGAGCTATACGCGCAGGGATTTGCTCCTGATGAAGCGATGTACCAGCGTCTCGAGTGGGCAGTGCGTAACGAAGGTACAACTGCATTCGATGATCTGTGGACGGAGATCAAGAGTAAATAATGACGATGCCGGTGAACGCTGTGTCGGAGCGTACTCATGCGCTCCGACACAACCCACGTTTTGCGATCGTTCCATCCCGTGCGCTGTTTATCCGGTTGCCTGCCGCCGTTTCAATTCGTAGCGAATCAGACCGGCTACGCTCATTTGGGTCCAGCTTCGCGCAACGACTCCGGCTGGCCCGTCCTCCGGATAGGGAACCCAACGAGCCGCCAGTGCTGCTATATCAGGATCGCCATCCGCCAATGCCCGATTGACCAGTTCAACCAGCTCCTCAAGACGTTCAGCGGCCCGATCAAGCTGATAGGTCACGTCATCGTGAGGCCCGTAGTGCGTAAGATAAATCCGGGGGAGATCGAGAGCGCGTAACCTGGCAATGGTTGCCCGATGCGCTTCAAGATCATAGGTAGGTACCGGTGTAACCGGGAAAGCGAGGCCCCAGCGATCCATTGCCAACCCGGCGGCATCGCCGATGAACAATCCGCCGCTCTTGTGGTCGAGGTAGGAAAGGTGATCGGGCGAATGGCCTGGCGTTGCAATAGCCGTCAGGACAACATCACGCCCTAAATCCAGGTGAAGCTGTTCGGCAGGTCGGATGCGTTCAGCGGGAATAGGGAGTAGTTCACCGTGCAGCGGCCAGGCCTCCTCTCCAACTGCTCGCCGCACGCTTGCCATCAGTTTAGTCGGATTTACCAGGTGTTCGGCTACACTGCTATTGATGTAGACAAACGCATTCGGCAATGCCGCTGCCAGATGGCCTGAACCACCCGCATGATCCATATGGATGTGGGTGCAGAGAATGTGTCGAACGGCGGCGCGGTCGATGCCTAACGCATCCAACCCTGCCAGTGTTTGTGGTACGGTCAATGGCGTGCCGGTCTCGATCAGGGCGATCTCTTCACCAATGACGACGTAGGTCACACCGACACCAGGTAAACCCAGCAGTTCATGGTCAATGGCCCAAATGTGACTATCGACTGCAAAAATCTCCATCCTTTTCCCTCGCTGGCTGAAATGAAGACAATTCGAGACGATTTCCCACTTCACGACAGGTAAAGCAGGATCGGTAGGTTGTCAGAGCGTCGCCTAATTTCGCCGACGTCGCCGACGCCTGACATCATTGCCAGCTTTCGCAGGCGAATCCGATGGTACGGTTTTCGCCGGCGAGGTCGGCGCAGTGGCCTTCGGTGGCTGAGACGGTGCTGGTTTGGCTGCTTTATTGACGGCAGTCGCTGCTTCTTTATCTTGCTGATTGCCCTGGCGACGGCCACGCGGCTTTGGTGTTGTCTTCGGCTCTGAAACCCGCTTTGATTCTACAGCGGGCGGTAACACGGGAGTAGGTAACCCATGAGGAGGTGGTGGTGGCTGAGGTAAATCATCGTCTTCTAGCAGACTCAAGTCATCATTCCAATCAAAAGCATCAATCTCATCACGGAGCAGGCGCTGCTCACCACGTTCGGGCTTCAATGTCGAAGCGGGTGTAATTCCTTCAGCAGCACGGGCACGGGCCAACGCGGCCACTTGCTCGGTGGCAATCGTGATTTGCGGGATGTCGTAGGTTTCAATCATCCCACTGCTGGCCAGTTGTACCAACACCTGCTGTTTCAGCACATGCTGACCAATTACCTCGCCCGGCCCATCTGGAGTCATGACCCATGTCCCGCGCTTTGGTAACTGTGCGCGCATTTCGATATACTGTTCATGCTCGTAGGAAAGGCAGCAAAGCAGACGCCCACAGACACCGCTAATCTTGCTCGGGTTGAGTGGCAGGTCCTGATCTTTCGCCATCTTGATCGTGACCCGTGCGTAATCGGGTAAGAAGGCGGTGCAGCAGAGAATACGACCACATGGCCCGATGCCGCCGAGCATTTTAGCTTCATCACGTGGCCCGATCTGGCGTAATTCAATACGGGTCTTGAACATGCGTGCCAGATCACGCACTAATTGGCGAAAATCGACGCGCTGGTCGGCAGTAAAGTAGAAGGTCAGGCGTGAGCCGTCAAACGAATATTCGGCCTTCACCAGCTTCATCGGCAAGCCGTGTTCTTTCACCTTCTCGGCACAGCGGGCCAGGGCCTCGGCGTGATATTGTTGCAGTTCAGCCATTCGTGCCAGATCGCTTAGCGCGGCTCGCCGCACTACTGGCTTCAGTTCGCCGACAATTTCCTCATCGCTGACTTCGCGGCGCTCAAAAGCTACTTTAGCCAGTTCCTGACCTCGCACTGTTTCGACTATTACCTGATCGCCGACACGTAGATCGAGATCTCGTGGATCAAAATAGTATACTTTTCCACTGTCTTTGAAGCGAATCCCAACGACAACCGGCATAGTGTATCTTTCCTAAGGAATGGATTGTATTCCTATAATAGGGGTAATGGTTCACTCGCTGCACAATTATGGCCCTGTATAGGCAATCGTCGCCTGTCCACCTGGTTTAGATCGTCTTCCTAGCACTTTATAAGCACGCACCCGTTGCTGCTTTCCCTTCAATTGCAGCTCACCCATCTCTTGCAGTTCAAACTGGTCACTAACCAAACGTGCCGTATCTTCACCAATAAACACGGTACCCGGTTCAGCGGCTGATTCCAGCCGTGATGCAGTATTAACCGTATCGCCGATAGCCGTGTATTCTAGCCGATGGCGGGTGCCAAAAAAGCCGGTAAATGCCGGGCCGGTATTCACCCCGATCCGAATGGTAAAGGCTTTATCGGGATCGAGTTTGCGTACCAGTCGTTGTTGAGCCTGTTGCATTTCAACCGCCGCTGACACTGCACGGAACGCATGTTGTTCATCGAGCGGATCTTCTGGTAACCGTGGTGCACCGAAGATCGCCATAATGCCATCGCCGATATACTTATCGACCGTGCCATTGTAACGGAAAATGACATCGGTCATTTCATGTAAATACTCATTGAGCAAGTCTTGCACTTCACGCGGCGAGAGACGTTCAGAGAGGGCCGTAAAGCCCTTAACGTCGGCAAAGAGAACGGTGACGATCTGTTCTTGCGCTTCCCAGAGTTTCCCGTGTTGGGCGACGTAACGGGCCAGGGCCTGGGCAACATTTGGCGAGAGGAAACGCTCGAGATTCTGCCGCACCTGACCCTGTACCCGCAATTCTTCGGTCAGACGGGCGCGCTCGATAGCAACGGCAGCCAGATTGGCGATAGCTACAACCATATCACGGTCACGCACGGAAAACTGTTCACGGCCAGGTGAGTCGAGCAAGATCACCCCAATCGCTCCGCCCTGGGTCAGCAACGGCGCACAAATAGCTGAACGGATGTTAGCGGCAATAATGCTCTTTGAACCGGCAAACTCGATCCGAGCATCGTGGGTCAGAACGGCTTCACCACGTTCTATCGCTTTACGCACAATACTCCCGGCAATCGCTACGTCGCCGAGGCCGGGTGGGAAGATGACGCGCGGAACCAGTTCATCGCCCTTTCGCAAGAGTAAAAATCCACGCTGTGCGGGGACTAAGCGGATGATCTCTTCCATCACCAGATCGAGGAGTTCGCGGTAATCCAGTACCTGATTGATCCGCATACTGATCTGGTAAAAGGCTTGAAGGTCAGATGGTAGCAACTGCAATTCATGGGCTGCTACCACTCGTGATTCCGACGTTACCGGAAAATAGCGGTTATCGTCAAGAACAACACTTTGCGCAGCGCGGTCTTCGTAAATCAGCTCAAATGGGCCAATGCCGATCACATCGCCATCATTCAGTTGTTCTTCCTTGACCCGCAGCCGATTCACGGTTACGCCGTTACGGCTGTTAAGGTCGATCACCCACGCCCGGTGACCACGCAATTCAATCCGGGCATGCTTGCGCGAGACTATCGCGTGGTTAAGCACAATCTCGTTATCAAGCTGCCGCCCAATGGTCAGGCCGCGCTCGGTAATCGGGAACGTATGCTGTTCACCCTGAATGGTGACCGTGACCCGCGCCATTCCTTCTGCTCCAGCCTCTCCCGTAATCTCTCGGGCAATCTTGCCGGTTAGCGGTTACCGATCTTCTTCCACATCACCCCAAATGAATTCGGCGATATGCGTTGGAACGGTTATCGACAGACCTGGCCGCTGCAACGTGACACCGATAGGAGTAGCGTTGTCTGCTATTGTGAAGCGTGCGCCGGGTACCAAACCGTTGGCTTCGAGAAAGGCTACAATTGGCGTTTCTTCTTCGGCCTCTTCCGCGATCCGCCTGATGGTAAAGACTTGACCTGCACTGGTTGCATCGAGACGGACTTGACCAGCATACCCTTCATTTTGACCAGGGATCGGGTTGCCGTGCGGACACGTTGTTGCCTGGCCGACCAGCGCCATGATCCGCTCTTCCATCACCGGTGAGAGAGCATGTTCAAGGCGAACTGCCTCCTCGTGGATCAGGTGCCAGGGCAATCCCATGACATCAACGAGGAATCGCTCGAGAATTCGATGGCGGCGTACCATTGCTTCGGCCAGTTGCAGGCCGCTCGGCGTAAGCGTGATTTCACCGTGTGCGTTACGCTCAATGAAACCCTTTTCAAGTAAGCGGGTAACGATATGAGTTACCGTTGGTGGTTGAACCTTCATCCAGCGTGCCAGGCGGGCCGCGATCACCGGCTCGTTGCGCGACGCGAGATAATAGATGACTTCAAGATATTCCCGCTCTTTTGCGGTCGGTTCGCCAGCAGTACTGATGTGGCGGCGACGCAAGGTGGTGGTCGATTGCGAAGTACTCACACCTGCCTCCTTTTCGTCAGCAGTGTCGTTCTGACGCCAGCTCAACAGCGGCACGATCCACAATTGGCTGGTATTGAACGGATAAATAATACGCTATTTCCCATTATAGCAGACGCAGAAGGCTTGCGACAGAGTGGTATACTGAAGTTGTCCGGTTTTTGGCTCGTAAAAGAAAGGGGCCTGAGATGAGTTCGGCCAAGACGCTTGTCGAGTTGATCCGCGAGAAGACGGGAGTAAGCGCCGAACAGGCGCAGCAGGCGATTGACGTAGTGGTTGGCTTTCTGAAGGAGAAGTTACCGGAACCAATTGCTGCACAGGTCGATACGGTGCTCAAGAGTGATGTCAGTGCGATTGCCGATCAGATCGATGCTGCCAAAACGATGTTAGGTGGATTGTTTGGGGGTAAGAAGGATTAATCAGAAGAATGTCTGACTTCCTCTTCCTTTCCCCTTAAGTTGGAGAGGAAGAGGAGGGAATCTGTAAATTGCTTTATCTATTTTCACGTGATTAACAATTAGTCTTTGGTGGTTATTCGGTAAATAGTAAGGCGGATGTTTCTACTTATCATGGGTTACAGGTTTCTGAAAAAATTCACATGAGTGTACTTGTTTTCATCGGAATAGTGTTATTAGTGTTGTCTGTTCCCTGCTTTTTCGTAGCTCGCGCAAATGCCAGGTTGCTACACAGGCTTAATACAGTAGAAACATACGATGCAGCTACATTAGACGAGATCCATCGTCGCATTACCACATCGCTGGGAGCAAGTTACTTTATTCGACCTTGTGAAGTCACCGGTATTATTGAGTGTGACACTCCTTTGATTGGTCCTGTCTCCGGTAGAGCATTTGTTGCGTACAAGTACGATGTTTACGAAGAATATGAGGAGGAAGTCACAACGAGAGACGACGAAGGCCGTGAATCTACTACCACCGAGCGGCGTAGTACGTCAATTGAATCGGAAGAACGGCGCATACCGTTTTTTGTCCGTGATGATACCGGTAGGGTACTAGTATTACCGGATGGTGCAACTATTGATCTCATTGAAACGGTGAACCGTTTTGTCACAACACCGCAGTCACCGTCGTGGACGAGTTCCATCAATACGCTTGGGTGGCGTCAGATAGAGCGAGGTCTTGACGTTGGAACGCGCGTGTTCGTATCTGGGATCGCAATTGACCACGATGGAAAACCTGCTGTTGCCAGCTACACACCTTATGGAAAGCAACCGCTCTTGATTAGTCGCAAGAGCGAGCAAGAATTAGCAGCTTCAGCAGCATTTTGGGCACGTAGTATGAGTTATGCTGCTATTGCCAGTGCAGTGATTGGGCTGGCGCTTATCGTCGGTAGCTTTCTGATAGGTCGGTAATAGTCCGCTATCGACCTATCAGTTTGAACGAACGTACTGGTATTCAGGCGGCTGGCTTTAACAGCACATACTGACTTTCGGCTCGGATAAAATCTACAACCACATAATGAGCCGCGAAAGCGACTTCAGCACAGGCCCGAATATGATAGCGCCACGCCTGCGCTGCTGAGGGATCATGCTGTTGGAGTGTCATGAAGTCAGACGGAATGCGTAATCGTAGTACTGGCGCACCGGTGATTTGCGGTGGCGCATCGAGTGAAGGATTGATCAGCGGCGCCGTAGCAACCAGTTCGGCTGCGGGACGAGTTATGGGCGATTGCACCAGCCACCATTCAACCTGGAAACGATCACTCGGTAGGATACCATCGACCAACTCTGGCTCAGGGCCATAGACATTTCGCAAATAGGTGCGGCAGATCGCACCAAGCTTGTGAATATTAAAATGGGCGTTGCGCGCCAGCAATGGATCGAACGTCCACGTCATCAATTCAAGGTCTTGCGCTAAGGCAAACTCCCGTTGCGCCCGTTTGAGCCGTTCACCGATCCGAGAGTCGCGCAGATCAGGACGAACTGCGGCCATATGCGAGGCATGCTTGAGCCGACCATCGGCAGTACGGGCAAGAAAGCCAAAGACGAACCCGACCAGCTCTTGACCGATAAATGCTCCTAGTACCAGCCCGCCGTTGCGTTGCACGGTGGTCAATACATTCAAAGGGACGACAAATTCATCTCCCCAAACCAGTTTCTGTAGTTGTTCACACGCTCGATATTCGGCATAGGTTTCGATGGGTCGGATATCAATGTGCATAGGTATCCTCGTGACGGCTATTCATGAATACAGTATCGGAGCAGCAACGGGCGTGACGACGAAACGTTCTGGGTCTATTATACGCGGCCACTTCAATCCGTTTGTCAGTGGACAGCTA
>Ga0197142_1000777_pt1 | contig 29809 bp, 25 predicted proteins | sample GBS60_MetaG_FD_148614 | JGI IMG/M metagenome (GOLD analysis project Ga0197142, IMG submission 148614) | Sediment microbial communities from Great Boiling Springs, Gerlach, Nevada, United States - GBS 60_MetaG | ecosystem: Environmental > Aquatic > Thermal springs > Hot (42-90C) > Sediment... | reverse complement strand
CCCGTCGGGCGGGAAGCGGTAGCGACGTGCCAGGATTTCGGCGAGCAGCACCGCGGGGTCGAGGGCCCCGACCTGCGGCGCGGCGGCGAGAAGTGCTGCGGTCCGGGTCTCGTCGAGCCCGTGGTAGCGGAGCGCCGCGCGTACCACCTCGTGCGCCGGGCTCGCCGCCGGGCGCGCCAGCAGCTCGGCGAGATCGGGCTCCTCGGTGTCGGCCGCCGCGGTGAGCCGGACCGCGCCCGACTCCTCGCGGGTGGCGACGATCACCGCATCGGGGCCGAGGGCCGCCCGCATCCGTGCGAGCGCCTCCTGCATGGTCGGGGCCTCGAAGATCCGCAGTCGCATGGCTCACACCTGACCGAGCGCTTTGAGGCGCGCCTTGGGGTGGATCTCGTTGTGCGAGAGGACGATCGTCGAAGGCCGGAAGCGCTCGACGATCGAGCGGACATAGGGCCGGATCGGCGGGCTCGTGACCAGGACCGGCAATTCGCCCTTGACCGCCTGGGCCTCGAAGGCGTCGCGCACCGCCCGGATGAACTCTTGCAACCGGACGGGCGACATGGCGAGCTGGCGTTCCTCGCCCTGGCCCACGAGCGCCTCGGCGAAGGCCTGCTCCCACTCGGGCGAGAGGGTGAGGATCGGGATGTAGCCACCCGGCCCGGTCGCCATCGTGCTGATCTGGCGGGCGAGCCGCGCCCGAACGTGCTCGATGACGAGCATGATGTTCTGGGTGTGGCCCACCGCTTCGGCGATCGCCTCGAGGATGAGCTTGAGGTCGCGGATCGAAACCCGCTCGGCCAAGAGTCCCTGAAGGACCCGCTGGATCCCGCCCGTGGTGATCCGCGAGGGAACGATGTCGGCCAAGAGTTTCTGATAGTCCTCGCCGAGCTCCTTCAACAGCTTCTGCGTCTCGGCGAAGGAGAGGAGCTCGGCCAGGTGTTCCTTGATCACCTCGGTGAGGTGGGTGGTCACGACGGTCGCCGCATCGACCACGGTGAGGCCACGCAGGATCGCTTCCTCGCGCAGGGCGGGTACGATCCAACTCGCCTGCAAGCCGAAAGTCGGCTCGGTGGTGGGCTCGCCCGGCAAGTCGATCGGTCGGCCGAGCGGGTCCATGACGAGGAGCATGTTGGGCCGGACCTCGCCGCGGCCGCCTTCGAGCTCCTTGATGCGGACGACGTAGGTGGTCGAGGGGAGCTGGATGTTGTCCTGGATCCGGACCGCCGGGAGGACGAAGCCCAGCTCCTGAGCGAGCTGCCGGCGCAGCGCGCGGATCTGCTCGGCGAGCCGGCCACCCTGCGCTTCGTCGAGGAGCGGCAGGAGCCCGTAGCCGAGTTCGAGGCGGATCGGGTCGATGGCGAGCGCAGCCGCGACCGTCTCGTCGCTCGCCGGCTGCGGTCGGGTCGCGCTCGTGGTCTCGGCGGCGGGTGCGGCTTCCCGCACGGATTTCGGGCGGCCCCGCCAGGCGAGCCAGCCGGCCCCGGCGCCGAGTGCCAAGAACGGCAAGGCGGGCAACCCCGGGAGGAGCGCGAGCGCCGTCGCGAGGGCGCCCGTCACCCCGAAGGCGCGCGGAAAGGCGCCGAGCTGGGCCAAAAGCGCCTGGTCGGCACGGCCGGTCACCCCGGCCTTGGTCACGAGCAGGCCGGCGGCCATCGAGACGAAGAGCGCCGGGATCTGCGACACGAGGCCGTCGCCGACGGTCAGGACCGAATAGGTCCGCGCCGCCTCGGCGAGACCGAGGCCTTGTTGGCCGACACCGATCAAGAGTCCACCCAGAAGGTTGATCGCGGTGATCGAGAGGCCGGCGATCGCATCACCGCGGACGAACTTCGCGGCACCGTCCATGGCGCCGAAGAAGGCACTTTCTTCTTCGAGGCTGCGGCGGCGGGCCCGGGCGGTCGCTTCGTCGATCAGCCCGGCCGAGAGGTCGGCGTCGATCGCCATCTGCTTGCCGGGCATGGCGTCGAGCGAAAAGCGGGCGGCGACCTCGGCGATCCGGCCCGAACCTTTGGTGATGACGACGAAGTTCACGATCACGAGGATCGCGAAGACGATCAGGCCGATGACGAAGTTGCCCTGCATGATGAAGCCGCCGAAGGCGGCGATGACCTGGCCCGCCGCGTCCACCCCCCGGTGCCCCTCGGCCAGGATCAGCCGCGTCGAGGCCAGGTTGAGGGCCAAGCGCAGCATCGTCGCGATCAAAAGCACGGTCGGAAAGGCATTGAATTCGAGCGGCTTCTCGATGAAGAGCGCGGTCAGGAGGATCAGGACCGAGAAGGTGATCGAGACCGCGAGCAGAAGGTCGAGGAGGAGCGGCGGCAGCGGCAGGATCAAGACGACCAGGATCGCGACGATCCCGAGCCCGAGCAGGACCTCGCCCTGACGGAGCGAACGCGCCAGCCCCGGCCAACCGCCGGCGAGCGTGCCGCGAATCTCGCTCAGCACGGCTCGTCCTCCTCGATCCGCGCACCGGCCTCGGCGCCGGGCGGCGGCACGGGCAATCCCTCCTCGGCGAATTGCTTGAGCTTGTTGCGCAGCGTGCGGATCGAGATACCGAGGATGGCGGCGGCGTGGGTCCGATTGCCGAGGGTGTAGCGCAAGGTGTCGAGGATGAGGTCGCGCTCGACCTCGGCGATCGTGCGACCCACGAGCGCGCCCACGGGGGCAGACGGCGCCGTGGCCGTCGCCGGAGGTCCAGCGGGTGTCAGCACGATCGCCTCCGCCTCGATGGTCGGGCCGCGGGCGAGCAAGACGGCCCGGTGCATGCAGTTCTCGAGCTCGCGCACGTTGCCCCGCCAGGGATGCCGCACGAGCTTGGCGATGGCCGAGTCGGCGAGCGGCCGCTCCGGCAGCCCGTTGAGCCTGGCGAAGCGGACGGCGAAGTGGCGGGCGAGCGCCACGATGTCGCGCGGGCGCTGACGCAAAGGGGGGAGGTGCAGGCCCAAGACGTTCAGGCGGAAATAGAGGTCCTCGCGGAAGGTGCCCCTGGCGACCTCTTGCTGAAGGTCCCGGTTGGTCGTCGCGATGAGGCGGATGTCGACCTTGACCGGCTTCGAGCCACCCACCCGGTCGATCTCGCGTTCCTGGATCGCGCGCAGAAGCTTGGCCTGGAGGCGTGGCTCCATCTCGCTGATCTCGTCGAGCAGCAGGGTGCCACCACTCGCCTCCTCGAACTTGCCGACCCGGCGGGCGACCGCGCCCGTGAAGGCGCCGCGCTCGTGGCCGAAGAGTTCGCTTTCGAGCAGGTTGTCGGGGATCGCCGCACAGTTCACGGACACGAACGGCCCGCCCGCCCGCCGGCTGTGGCGGTGGACGAAGCGAGCCACGACTTCCTTGCCGGTGCCGCTCTCGCCGGTGATCAGGACGGTCGCCTCGGCCGGGGCGTATTGCCGGGCGAGATCCAGCACGGCGCGCATCGCCGGGTCCTCGCACACCGGTTCCCGGTCGTCACCCGCGAGACTTGCGATCAGTGTCGCGATCAGCTCCGGGTCGGGCGGAAGTGGCAGGAAGTCTTTGGCGCCGGCACGTATCGCCGCGGCGGCGGCGCGTGGCTCCGCGTCGATCCCGTAGGCGACGACCGGTAGCCAGATCCGCTCGTTCGCGAGGCTTTTGACGAGACCCGCGATGTCCTGGCCGAGGTCGACCAACAAAAGATCGGCACCCCGCCCCTCGCGGAGGTCGGCGATCGCCTCGTCGAGGCGAGCACGATGCCGCACCTCGGCACCGCGGCCGGCGGCGATGGCGCAGGCCTCCGCCACTTCCCGTCCCCGTTCCCCTACGACCAGAAGACGCATGCTCCGCTCTCCGCGAACCACTCCACAGAGCCGGTGGAACTTGTCGATGCCGCCGTCCGCCTCGATCCGTTCCGGCCTCGGTGCCGTTGCTTCGGCCGCGTTCCCGGGCACCGGACACGGTGGCCCGTCGAGCGGGCTCGCGATCCGCTCGAAGAGACCGCGAGCCGCGCGCGGGGCGAGAGCGTGATCGCACCACATCTCGCTTCGCCCACGCGGCCGGTCGCGAACGCGAGGCCCGCCCGTTCGCTTCGACCGGGGTGCCCTTCACGAGGAGCTCTTGACGATCTCGGTCATGGTGACCCCGAGCCGGTCCTCGAGCACGAGGATCTCGCCGCGAGCCACGAGCCGATTGTTGACGTAGATGTCGACAGGGTCGCCCACCTTGCGGTCGAGCTCGACGACCGCGCCGCGGCCCAAGCGCAGCAGTCGGCTCACCGGCATGGTGGTGCGCCCGAGGACCGCCGAGAGCTGCAAGGGTACGTCGTAGACGGCGCTCAACCGTTCCGGCCCGACGGGGCCGGACGGTTCGGGTCGATCCCGCTCGGCCGGATCCTCGCGCGCTACCGTTTCGATCTCGGTTCGGTTTTCAGCCATCGGCTTCCTCCACTTGTCCGGTCGGTACGAAAGCGAGGCTTTCGATCGCCGCGCGGACGCGCTCTCTCACCTCCGCGGCCCAGGCCGCGGCGTCGAGTTCGGCCCAGAGGTCGCCGCAGACGAGGCGGAACACCTCACCCTCGGCGACCGGCCGGATCTCGAAACCGCCCTCGAAACCGGCCTCGGCCAGGAGCGTCGGCACCCGTGCCGCCAAGCCCGGGACGTCGCGTTCGGGCAGCTCGAGGATCAGCGTCGGCAGTGACCGCCGCTCCGCGATGGCGACGGCGAGGACCCGCTCTAGGGCGGCCGCCACGCGGGCCTGGCGGAGTCCCGGCAGCAAGGCTTCGAGTGCCGCCCCGACGAGCTGGCCGACGGCCGTCCGGAGCGCCTCGTCTCGTCGACCGATCTCGGCTCGGAGCGCGTCGACCGCAGCCGCGAGCCTTTCGCGCAGGAGGTGATCGCTCGCCGCCCAGCGCTCGGCGGCAGCGGCTTCGGCGGCGCGTGCCGCTGCAGCCGCGGCGGCGGCGCAGGCCCGAGCGAGTTCGGCCTCGTCGAAGGTGAGCGGTCGATCGTGCGTGAGCGGCGCGGGCGAAACGGGCGCGGGCGAGGCGGCTGCGTCCGGTGCGGCGCGCTCACCGAACTCCACGAGCTCCAGGCGGCGCCGGGTGGCGCCGGCGGTCGCCCCCGGGTCGGAGCGCGCCCCCGCCCTGCTGCGTTCCACGCTCACGCGCTCGAATTCTGGCAGGAATGCTTCCACGGCTCAGTAAACCATCTGCTCGTCCTTGCCGTCCGCGAGGAAAATCTCGCCGGCAGCCGCCAATTCTTTGGCCATGTTGACCAGGAATTGCTGAGCCTCCTCGACGTCGCGAAGTCGGATCGGCCCCATCGCTTCCATCTCTTCGCGCAAGATCTTGGCTGCCCGCTCCGACATGTTGGAGAAGAACAGGTTCTTGATCTGATCGCTCGCCCCTTTGAGAGCGACGGCGATGCGGGCGTTGCCGGCGTTGCGGATCAGGAGCTGGATGCCCGGTCCGTCGAGCCGAACGAGGTCCTCGAAGGTGAACATCGAGGCCCTGATCCGCTCGGCGGCCTCCCGATCCCGCTCTTCGAGGCCGGCCATGAGCCGGCTTTCCGTCGCTCGGTCGAAATGATTGAAGATCTCGGCCATCGCCTGGTGGCCGTCGCGCCGGGCGGTGCGGCCGCGGTCGGCCATGAACTCGGCGAGCAACGTCCGCTCGACGTCGGCCAGTACTTCGGGCTTGACCTCCTCGAGGTGCAACATCCGCATGATCGTCTCGACCGCGAACTCGTCCGGGAGCTTGGCGAGCACGCGAGCGACTTGGACCGGCTCCAGCCGCGAGAGGACCAAGGCCGCGGTCTGGGGATGTTCGTTGCGCAAATAGTCGGCGAGCACCGCATCCTCGACCTTGCCGAGGCCGTCCCACACGCTTCGCGCTTCGGGGCCACGGATCTCGTCGAGGATGGCCGCGACCTTCTCCTGGTCGAGGAAACGGGCGAGCAGCTTCTCGGTCGTCTCGAGGCCGCCTGCGACCTCGCTCGGGCTGTGCAGCCGCTCGCCGAACTCGGTGAGCACGCGCTCGACGACCGCCGCTTCGACCCGGCCCAAGTCGGCGATCGCCCGCGAGAGCTCCTTGATCTCCGGCAAGTCCAAGCCGGCGAGCAGTTTACCGCTCGCCTCCTCACCCAGGGCGAGGACCAGGACCGCGGCCTTTTCGGGCCCGGACAGAACCCGCTCGTTGGTGATCTCGAGCACGATCCGACCTCCTCAACGCTCTTTCAACCAGCCGCGGACAACGCGGATCGCATCGTCGGGCCGCTCGGCGACGATCGTGGCGACCCGCCGAAGAAGAGCATCGCGCGCCGACTCTTCGCGCCCGGACACCGGGGCGAGCTCGCCCCCCGCGGCCGCCGGGGCCTCGGCCGACGGCGACGGCAGCCGATCGGTCGTCGAGGCCGGTAAGGCCAAGGCGCCGCCCGGGGCCGCGAGCACCGGCTCGCCCGTGGGTGTCGGCGGCCGAAGGCTGCGCACGAGCGGTCGGACGCCGAAGATCAGGACCGCCGCGACGAGCAAGGCGAGGCCGCCGAGTTCGACGAGTCGGAGCAGCTCCTCACGGCCCACGTCGAACAAGCCCGGCTCGACCACGGGCTCGGGTTCGGGCTGAACGAAGGGTCGGGAAACCACCTCGACGACGTCGCCCCGCTCCTCGTCGACCCCGGCGGCACTGCGCACGAGGGCGGCGATCTGCTGGAGCTCTTCGGTCGGGCGGGGACGATAGTCGCGACGGCCGTCCGGTGTGGTGGTCCAGATGCCGTCGACCTGCACGGCGATCGACAACCGGCGCAGCTGCCCGGGTCTGCGGATCTGGTTTTTGACCGTGCGGGAGATCTCGTAGTTGACGGTCTCCTCGCTGCGCGAGGTCCGCTCGGTGCTCGTGCCGGCGCCGTCGCTACCCGCCCGCTCGGTCGGCAGATTGTTGGCCACGGTCAGGGCGCCGCCCTCCCCGTCGCGCCGAAGGCCGCTCTCTTCGACGGTTTGTGTGCTGCGCGCGACCTGACCGTTCGGATCGTATTGCTCGGCGGTCGTCGTGACCTCGTCGAGGTCCAGATCGGCCGTGACTTCGGCTTCGACGCGCCCCGGCCCGATCGTCCGCTCGAGGAGCTGCAGGATCTTGCCGCGGAGCCTCTGCTCGAGAGCGACCCGGCGTTCGTCCAGCTCGGTGGCGGCGAGCCCGGCCTGCTGCCCGTCGCCGCCGCGCGCGAGCAGGTTCCCGCGATCGTCGACGATCGTGACCCGACCGACCTCGAGCCCCGGCACCGCCGCGGCGACGAGGTTGCGGATGGCTTGCACCTGTCGCCGCTCGAGCCCGCCGGGGGCGTCGAGGCTCAAGACCACCGAGGCCGAGGCCGGAAGCCGCTCCCGCTCGAACAGTTCGCGGCGCGGCAGAACGAGGTGGACGCGCGCCGCCCGCACCGAGCGGATCGCGGCGATCGTCCGCGCGAGCTCACCTTCGAGGGCGCGCCGCAGATTGACGTTGGCGAGAAAGTCGGAGGTGCCGAGCGGGCCAGTTTTGTCGAAGACCTCGTAACCGACCGAGCCGCCCGAAGGCAGGCCTTGTTCGGCCAGGTCCATGCGCAAGCGCAGCGCGCGATCGGCCGGGACCAGGACCGCGTCACCCGCCGCGTTCAGTCGGTATGGGACAGCTGCCGCTTCCAGCCGTTCGACGATCCGACGTACATCCTCCGGCGCGAGCCCGCCGAACAGGAGGGTGAAGGAGGGTTCGAGCGTGCGGGCGACGACGAAGGCGAAGAAGGCGACGAGGGCCAGGCCGACCGCCCCGAGCGCCAAGATACGCCCGGGGCCGAGCGAACGGAGCTGGTCGAGTAGCCCTCCTGGCGCCCTGCCGGTCGCTGGCCGGTCGCCCTCGAGCCGTTGATCGAACGTCTGGACCTCGCTGGCCATGACCCCGCGCCACCGTCGCGTCCTCGCGCGAGGGCACGCTAGGCCGCCACGGTAAAGGGCGGGTTAACGGCGGCGCGTTCTCAGTCGGTGCAGCGGAACTCTTGCAGCTTGGTGATCCGCAGGCCCACGAGCCCGTGCCGGTCGATCAGCCGCTCCCAAGATGCGTATTCCTCGGCCGACAGATTGTAGAGGCGACAGGCATCCTCGAGTGTCAGCAGACCACCGCGCACTGCCGCCACCACCTCGGCCTTCCGCCGGGCGACCCAACGCCGCGTCGAGGGCGACGGCAGGTCCTCGAGGCGCAACGGCCTGCCGTTTGGGCCGACCACGACCGGTGCTTGCTCCCTCTCCTGCTCCGACATCGACATCTCCGTCCCGAACTTCAGGCGATCCGTCTTCGCGGGTGCCGGCTCGATCCTGGTCGAGGCCGTTTAATGTCCAGCTAAAGCAGCCGTCGAAATGCACAACGATGCATCGAAGTACAGCTTCGGTCGTCGAAGCTCACCGATCAGCGACGGAGCCGGATCAACTCGTCGAGCATCTCGTCGGTCGTGGAGATCACCCGAGCGTTGGCCGAATAGGCCCGCTGGGTGATGATCATCTTGGTGAATTCGTCGGCGATGTCGACGTTCGAGGCTTCGAGCGCGGACGGTGCCAGCCGGCCGGCCCCACCCTCCCCCGGTGCGCGCAGCACGTAAGCGCCCGCCTCGTCGGAGGCGGCGTAGACGTTCCCCGGGCGAGGATCGAGCCCCGCCGGGTTCGGGAAGGTCGCGAGCGCCAGGCGGTAGAGCCGCCGCTGCTCACCGTTGGTGAAGGAGGCGACGACATAGCCATCCTCGTCGATCGCCACCGAATTCAGCGTGCCGACACCGGCGCCGTTCTGCGAGACGAAGGCGATGCTCGTCGGGCTCGCGAACTGCGTCAGTCCTTCGCTCGTGCCGGGCTCACCGAGTTCGATCACGACGTCGTTCGGATCGGCTCCGCTGGCCGCGAGCCACGTGATCGCGGCACCCTGCGTGCCGGCCACGAGCGGGGTCAAACCGTTGGTGGCGAGCGTTCCGTCGCCGTTGAAGGCGACTTGACCGGAAGCGATCAGTCCGTTGGGATGAACCGTGGTGTCGACGTCCGCGGGGTCGGCCACGACTTCCACGTTCCACACGTTGGCCGCGGGATCCTTCAAAAAGGCGAACGTCAAATCGTGCGACCGGCCGAGACTGTCGTAGATCTGTACGGTGCGGCTGAAGTGCGGTGCCACGCCCCCCCCTCCGGCGAGGTTGGTGGCCATGTCGCCGGGCGCGTACGCGCCGAGGAACGGCGGTTGGTCGGCATCGAGATTGGCACCGATCGCCACACGGGTCGAGGCCAGCGCAACGCCGTTGACGACGCTGACGTTCACGGTTTCGAGCTGATCGAGGTCGACGGGTGCACCGTTCCGGTCGAGCCGCCAGCCCTGCACGTAGAAGCCCGAAGGCATACGCAAATTGCCCGAAGAGTCCGTCGCGAACTCACCCGCTCGAGCGAACATGTTCTGGCCGCTCCCGTCGGCCGCCGTGTTCACGACGAAGAAGCCTTGCCCGACGATCGCCACGTCGGTCGGCGAGCTGCTCGACTGGATCACGCCCTGCCTGCCGATCGTGTAGAAGGCCTGGGCGGAAACGCCGCCCGGCCGGTACGTGCGGGAGCCGGCCTCCCGGACGACCAGGCTCGTGAACTGCGCCTGGGCGAGCTTGTAGGCGGTGGTGTTCACGTTCGCGACATTGTCGGAGATCATGCTCATCGACCGACTCTGCGCGGCGAGTGCGGTCACACCGGTGAACAGGGAACCGAACAAGGTCATGGACGCGTTCTCCTCGATGGCGCCGGTCGTTCGCGGCGCTCAGCTTTCGCTCGGGGACAGGGGACGCACGGCCTCGGCGGCGATCGGCACGCCGTCGGCCAGGAGGACGAGCCCGCTCTCGCGGGTCTCGAGCGAATCGATCCGGGTCGTCCGCTCGAGCACCGCTTCGATCGGGCGGCCCGCCTCGTCGAGCGCGGTCACGGCGATCCGGTAGAGACCGGTCGGCGCTCGGGTCCCGTCCAGCCGCTTGCCGTCCCAGAAGAAGCGGTTGGTCCCGGCTTCCGTGCCGCCGACCGCGCTGTGCACCGGTCGGCCGTCGGCATCGAAGATCCGCACCGTCACGCTCGCCGCGCGTTCGGGCAGCTCGTAGATCGTCGTCCCACCCCGGCCGTCGATCAGCATGCGGCTGCCGTCGACCCGGACCTCACGGCCGACCATGGTGAGGGCCGCGCTCGCCGCGGCCGTCCGCGTCAAGCTCACGAGCTGCTCGAGCTGGCGATTGGTCTTCATGGCCTGTTCGACGGCCGAAAATTGCACGAGTTGGGTCGTGAAGCCCTCGGTGTCCATGGGCGAGAGCGGATCCTGGTTCTTCAACTGCGTCGTGAGCAGCTTCAAAAAAGTCTCGAAAGTGCCCGCGAGCCCGGTCTCCTCGGGGGCACGCGGGCGGGCGACCGGTTGCGGCGGGGCACTCACGGGACTCGTCGGCATCGAAGGCTCCGTTCGGCTCAGACCACGAGATCGAGCAAGCGCAGATCGAGGAGGCGAGCCGGGGCCGGCTCGCTCACCCGCGGCACGGGCTCGGCGGTGAAGGGTGCGGTGGTCGACGGCGCGAAGGTGCCGCCACGACGCTCGCCGTCCTTCCGCAAGCCGAACTCCAGCCCGCCGGCCTCGAGCTCGAGGCCGCTCGCGATCAAGATGCGCTCGAGCGTGGGCTGCTCGCGCCGCAAAAGCTCGAGCGTCTCGGGGCGATCGACCAGAACGAGCGCGCGGATCTTGCGGCGGCCCTCACTCGTGAGCGTGACCTCGACGCCACCCAGCTCCGGCGGTTGCAGGGCGACACGCAACCGATCGACCGGCGCGCCGTCGCGTTGCAGGAGTGCCGCCGCGATCTGGACGGCGGGCGCCTGCGAGGGCGAAGGGACGTACCGGGGCGCCGCGACCGGCTCGCCGACCGGGCGGCCAGCGGCGAGTTCGACTGGAGGGGCGAGATCGCGCGGTACCCCGGCGTCGATCGCCACGATATCCTCGGCAGTAGCGGCATCGGCCTCGGCCCGGAACCTGGGGCCGGCGGATTCGCACTCGCGCCCGCGTGCCGCGAGGTTCGCAGCGGCCCCGCCCATCGCGCGGGTCGCCATCGAGACCGGCGACACCTCGGGAGAAGGCGGCTTTCCACCGCTGGCGTCGGGCCCTACCGCAACCACCGCGTCGTCGGCTCGGCTCGGGTCGGGCGCGGCCTCCGCACGGGCCGCTGTGGCATCGCCGGGCGCCGACGTGACGGCCGCACCGGCCGCGAACCCGTCCACGTCGGTCCGGTCCGGCGGCGCGACGGGTCTCGCGAGACCGAGAGCCGGTCGACCCCGCTCCGTTCCGGGTTCGCCGGCGGCGTCCGGCGCAGCCCGGCTGCCGGCCTCGGTCGACCCCGGCATCTCGTCCGGCACTTCGGTGGCGGCGACGGGCCCCGGGTCGAGGACAGCTGCGCCGATCGGGCTACGCCCTTGCCACCCCGAGGCGGCAGCCGCAGCCGTTGCGCCCGGATCGGCATCGGGCTGCCGGAAAGCAGCCGGCCCTGGGGTCGGATCGCCGATCGGCTCGGCGCCGACGATCGCGGCCCGGGCCGAGGACGAGGCTACAGGCGTGGCGCCGGCGAGGCCGGCGAACCGCGGGCTCGCCCCTTCGTCGAACGGCGTCGCACCGCCGGTGACCGTCGCCGGCCGGGACACCCACACTGCGGGCGCTGGCGCCCGCAGCGCTCCGCGCTCCGACCGCGCTGGCGAGAGGAACGCCCCGGGCGATCGCCCGGCGTGCTCGTCGAAGGCCGGCGCCGGCGAGCCCCGTTCCCCGAGCCCCGGTTCCGGGCTCACCGCGGCCGCTGCGCCGGCGAGTTTCGTCTCGAGGACCGCGAGAACGAGGGCGAAGCCGTCGGTACCGGCCTCACGGGTATCGGCAAGCGATCCGCTCGAGGCAGGCGGGGCGGTAGCGATCGGTGCGGCGGTCGGTAGGAGCATGACACCGACCGGATCGCAAGCCCCGTGCCACGGAGGCCGGGCCCCGAATTTCCGGGTGTGGTCGGTACGGAACCGGTCGGCGACCCGGAAGCTTCTGCCGCACCGGGAAAATTTCGCCGGGTGCCACCCTCCTTCGGCGACTCAGAGCATGCTGGGCAGGACCCGATCCGGCGGCCGGTGCCCGTCGACGAAGGTCTTGATGTTGATGATGACCTTCTCACCCATGTCGAGCCGGCCCTCGATCGTCGACGAGCCCATGTGCGGGAGCAGAACGACGTTGTCGAGCTGGCGCAGCTTCGGGTTGATCGCCGGTTCGTGCTCGAACACGTCGAGGCCGGCGCCGGCGATCTCCTTGTCGCGCAGCATGCGGGTGAGCGCCGCCTCGTCGATCACCTCGCCCCGGCTCGTGTTCACGATGATCGCGTGCTTCTGCAAAAGCTTGAGCCGCCGCGCCGAAAGCAGGTGGTAGGTCGCTGGGGTGTGCGGGCAGTTGACGCTCACGATGTCGACCCGTGCGAGCATCTGGTCGAGGCTCTCCCAGTAGGTCGCCTCGAGCTCGGCCTCGAGTGACTCGTGGACCCGCCGACGATTGTGATAGTGGATCGAAAGGCCGAAGCCGCGCGCTCGGCGCGCGACCGCCGTACCGATGCGCCCCATGCCGACGATGCCGAGCCGCTTTCCCCAGATCCGATGGCCGAGCATGGCGGTGGGTGCCCAGCCTTGCCACTCGCCCGAGCGCGCGAGCCGCTCGCCTTCGACGAGCCGCCGGGCGACCGCGAGAATCAACGCCATCGTCATGTCGGCGGTGTCCTCGGTCAGCACGCCCGGCGTGTTCGTGACCGTGATCCCGCGTTTGTAGGCGGCATCGACGTCGATATTGTCGACGCCCGTGCCGTAATTGGCGATGAGGCGCAACCGCTCGCCGGCCTGCGCCAGGATCGAGGCGTCGATCTTGTCGGTCACGGTCGGCACCAGCACGTCGCAGCTCTGCACGGCCTCGACGAGCTGGGCGCGGGTGAAGGGTCGATCGGTGGCGTTCAAACGCGTGTCGAAGAGCTCCATCATCCGCGCCTCGATGGGCTCGGGGAGCTTGCGGGTCACGATGACGACGGGACGGGGACGCGGCATCGAGGGCTCCGGCAACGGACTGTTCTCCGGCACCTTTTCGGCTAGCAGAAATGACCGGCCCGCTCAAATCACCCGGCCCTCTGGACGGCGAGCGTGGGCGGCGATTAGGAGAGGCCGATGGTTGGTACTCCGGACCTCTTTCCCGCCCGTCGCATTCGAGGCTGGCGCGCCCTCCTGGTCGCGCTCGTCGGCGTTGTGCCGGCCGCCGCGGCGGCGCAGAGCGTGGGCCCGAGCGGTTTGCCGCTGCCGCGCATGGCATCGCTCGCCGGCGAATCGATCAACGTCCGCAGCGGGCCGGGCAAGACCTACCCGATCCGCTGGGTCTACACCCGGCTGGGCCTGCCGGTGAAGATCGTCGAGGAATTCGACAATTGGCGGAAGATCGTCGACCACGAGGGCGACGAGGGCTGGATCCATGGCAGCCTGCTCTCGAAGCGGCGGACGGTGGTGGTCACGGCCGAGCTGTTGGAGCTGCGGCGCTCGCCCGACCCCGCCGCTCGGGTCTTGCTCAAGGCCGAGCGCGGGGTCATCGGCCGGCTCCTCGACTGCGACGCCCGCTGGTGTTTCCTCGACATCGCCGGTCGGCGCGGCTGGGCCGAGCGGACCGCGATCTGGGGTGTGCTCGAAAACGAGATGCGCGACTGAGCGGGGCGGCCTTCGCCCCGCGCCGCTCAATAGCCCGTGAGGATCCGCTGCACGAGCTGCCGGACGGTCGGCACGAAACCGTTCGCGTAGAACGGGTCCTCGCGGAACTTGTAGGCGTTGTGGCCCGAGAACATGAGCTGGTCGTCGATCGGGTTCCCGCGGCCGTGGGCGATGTCCTGCAACGTCTTCTGGATACAGAAGGACCGCGGGTCGGGCAGTTTGCCGGTGGTGTAATCGTCACGGTCCTTCCAGTTCGAAAAGTTGCAATGACTCAAGCAGCCCATGCATTCCGACTGGTCGCGCCGGATCTGCCGGTGTTCCTCGGGAGTCACGAACACGAGGGTGCGGTCGGGCGTCCGCATCGGCTGGGTGAAGCCTTCGGCGATCCAGCCTTCGATGCGCGCGTGATCGGCCTCGGTCACGAAGACGGTCTTACGGCCGTAAGCGAGCGGGCGGGTGAAGCCGGCCGCCTCGTCGCGTTCCTCTCGGAACTCGATCTGCCGGGACGACCGAGCGATCAGCCGGTCGAGGAACCGGTTCTTGACCGCCGAGCTGTAAAAGCCGGTCGGGCTGAAGCGGTGCAGGATGACGTCACCCGGCAGGAGCTCGAGCAGCTTCTTCTTCCAGCTCTCGGGGATCGGGCTCTCTTTCGTCAGGAGCGGCCTGGTGCCGAACTGGAAGGCGATGGGTCCGAGCTCGCGTGAGCCGATCCAATCTTTCCAGTCCTTGAGATGCCAGACCCCACCCGCCATCACGATCGGAACGTCGCCGAGCCCGAAGCTGCGCATGAGCTTGCGGAGCTCCAGCACACGCGGATAGGGCGGTTCGGGCTTGCGCGGATCCTCGCTGTTCGAAAGGCCGTTGTGGCCGCCGGCGAGCCAGGGGTCCTCGTAGACGACCGCCCCGAGCCATTCCCGGAACTTGTGGTACGCCCGCCTCCAGAGCGCATTGAAGGCCCGCGCCGAAGAGACGATGGGGTAATAATAAACCTGGTAGCGGGCGCAGATCTCGGCCAACCGGTACGGCATACCGGCACCGCAAGTGACGCCGTGGATGAGGCCTTTCGCCCCTTCGAGAACGCCCTGCAGCACACGCTCGCAAGCCGCCATCTCCCAAAGGACGTTCATGTGGATCCGCCCCTCACCCTTGCGGGTCTCGTGGGCGATCCGCGCCTGGCTGATGCCGGCTTTGATCGAATATTCGATGAGCTCTTCGTGCCGCGCCTTCCGGTCGCGGCCCTTGAAGACGAGCGGCACGTATTCGCCGTTCTCGTCGATCAGATCGGGGTTGACACCCGAGAAGGTTCCGACGCCGCCGGCTGCGGCCCATGCCCCGCTCGAGCGGCCGTTGCTCACGGCGACCCCCTTACCTCCCTCGATCAGGGGCCAGACCTCGGCCCCCGAAATGACCATCGGCTGAACTGCGGCACTCATGACCCGGGCTCCGCATGCGGGGTTGCGTCCGACCCCGCCCTCCTCGTGGCGGGCTGCGCGTCGGCGAGCCGCCGGCCGATCTCACGACCGGCGCCCGCTCGCGGGCCCGCTCGTTCTCGTTCCGCGTCGGGCACCGAGAGGCTCTCGCTCAAAGCGGTGCCCGCTGGCGGCGCCGCCCCTCGCCCCGCTCGCGATCCCGATCGCGCGGCGGCTCTCCCTCGGGCCGCGCCGAACGCGGCTGAACGGGGAGCTCGGCGCCGGTCTTCTGATCGACCGCCCGCATCGACAGCTTGATCTTGCCCCGGTCGTCGATCGCCAGGACCTTCACTTTGACCTCGTCACCCTCCTTCACGACATCGGTGACTTTGTTGACCCGCTCGTTGGACAGCTCGGAGATGTGGCAGAGCCCGTCTTGGTTGCCGAGGAAATTGACGAAAGCGCCGAAATCGACCACGCGGACGACTTTGCCGGTGTAGATCGCGCCCACCTCGGGGGTCGCGGTGAGACCACGGATCCAGTCGATCGCCCGCTGCGTCGCCGCGGGATCGGTCGAGGCGATCTTGACCGTGCCGTCGTCCTCGATGTCGATCTTGGTGCCGGTCGTCTCGGTGATCTCGCGAATGACCTTGCCGCCGGGCCCGATCACCGCGCCGATCTTGTCGGTCGGGATCTGGATCGTGACGACCCGCGGTACGGTCTCGCGCAGCTCCTCGCGGGCCCGACCGATCGCCTTCGCCATCTCGGCGAGGATGTGCAGGCGACCCACCCGGGCCTGTTCGAGGGCGACCCGCATGATCTCCTCGGTGATCCCGGCGATCTTGATGTCCATCTGCAGCGAGGTGATGCCGCGTTCGGTGCCGGCCACCTTGAAGTCCATGTCGCCCAGATGGTCTTCATCGCCCAGGATGTCGGAGAGCACCGCGTAGCGGTCACCCTCCTTGATGAGGCCCATGGCGATCCCCGCGACCGGCCGGGCGAGTGGTATGCCCGCGTCCATCATCGCGAGCGAGGCGCCGCAGACCGTGGCCATGGACGAGCTGCCATTGCTCTCGGTGATCTCCGAGACGACGCGGATCGTATAAGGAAACTTGTCCTTGGGCGGCAGGAGGGGATGGGTCGCCCGCCAAGCGAGCTTGCCGTGGCCGATCTCACGGCGACCCGGCGCGCCGATCCGTCCGGTCTCGCCCACCGAATAGGGCGGGAAGTTGTAGTGGAGCATGTAATGCTCGCGGGCGTCGCCCTCGAGCGCGTCGATGATTTGCTCGTCCTGGCCGGTGCCGAGGGTCGCCACCACGAGGGCCTGGGTCTCGCCGCGGGTGAAGAGCGCCGAGCCGTGCACCCGCGGTAGTACGCCGACCGCCGCCTCGATGGGCCGGATGCTCTTGGTGTCGCGCCCGTCGATCCGCCGACCCTCGTCGAGGATGCGGGAGCGCACGACTTTGGCCTCGAGCTCCTTGAAGCGCTCGGCCACGGTGAGCGCCTTGGCCGGATCGTCGCTCGCGAGCTCGGCGAGCGCCTTGGCCTTGATCGCCCCGACCTTCTCGTGGCGGACCTGCTTGACCGGCTCGAGATAGGCTTCCGCGAGCTCGGCTCGGTAGCGCGCTTCGAGCTCCGCATCGAGCGCCGAATGGTCGGGCGGTGTGAACTCCCACGGATCCTTGGCGGCCTCCTCGGCGAGCCGGAGGATGAGATCGATCGCCGGCTGGAAACCCCGATGGCCGAACATGACGGCCTCGAGCATCCGCTCTTCGGAGAGCTCGTGCGCCTCGGATTCGACCATCATCACCGCATCGCGGGTCCCGGCTACGACGAGCTCGAGCTTGCCCCGCTTCACCTGATCGATGGTCGGGTTGAGGATCAGCTCGTCGTCGATCATGCCGACTTTGGCGGCACCGATCGGGCCGAGGAACGGAATGCCGGAGATCGTGAGGGCCGCCGAGGCGCCGATCATCGCGACGATGTCGGGATCCGTCTCGCCGTCGTGGGCGAGCACGGTGCAGATGATCTGCGTCTCGTTCTTGAAACCCTCCGGGAAGAGCGGCCGGATCGGCCGGTCGATGAGCCGCGAGACCAGGGTCTCCTTCTCCGACGGCCGGCCTTCGCGGCGGTAGAAGCCACCCGGTATCTTCCCGGCGGCGAACGCCTTCTCTTGGTAGTTGACGGTGAGCGGGAAGAAGTCCTGCCCCGGCTTGACCGAACGGGCGGCGACGACGGTGCACAGCACCACCGTCTCGCCGAGCGAGGCGAGCACCGCGCCGTCGGCCTGCCGGGCGAGCCGGCCGGTCTCGAGGGCGAGCCGCTTGCCGGCCCACATGGTTTCCTTACGCGTGATCTGGAACATCGCCCTTTCGCCTTTCACCGCGCCGTTCGGGCGCGCATGTCCGCTGCGGCCGGCGGTCGGAGCACCTCAGCGGCGCAGGCCGAGCCGATCGATCAGCTTTTGATAACGATTCTGGTCGCGCCGCTTGAGATATTCCAAGAGCCGGCGCCGCTGACCGACCATCATGAGCAAGCCGCGACGTGAGGCGTAGTCCTTTTTGTGCGTCTTGAGATGCTCGGTCAGGTTCGCGATCCGCTCCGAGAGCAGGGCCACCTGCACCTCGGGCGAGCCGGTATCGTTGGCTCCGGTCGCGAATTCCTTGATGATCGCTCGCTTGCGCTCGACGGTGATCGACATCGGCCTTACTCCCGGGCCCGGGCGGCGACGCCGCCCTCGAGGTTGAACACCCGCAGCGGGCTGAGCTCGGCGCCCTCGAGGCGGGCGAGCGCCACGAGCTCGCCGCCTCGGGTCACCTTGATCGTGGTCCCGTCGACCGCATCCTCGCCAAGAAGGCGCGGCACGATGCGGATCGGCTGGCCACTTCGGAGCCGCAGCGCCTGCGGCTCGGTGACGGCGAGCGCCGGGATGCCGGCCAACGCCGTCGCCACCGAGATCAGCGCCTGGGGCAGCGAGTCGTCTTCGACCAGCCGCGCCAAGGCGTCCAAAGAGATCGCGCGATCGAGGCCGAACGGCCCGACTGCCGTGCGGCGGAGCTCCGCCACGTGGGCGTAGCAGCCGAGCGCTTCGCCGAGGTCGCGGGCGAGCGCACGGACATAGGCTCCCTTGCCGCAGGTCATCGTGAACCGGGCGTGATCGGCGTCGGGCCGGCCCACGAGTCGCAGCTCGTCGATCCGTACCGGCCGCGGCTCCAGGACGACGGGCTCGCCCCGTCGGGCGAGATCGTAGGCCCGCTCGCCGTGCACCTTGACCGCGGCGAAAGTCGGCGGTCGCTGCAAGATCTCGCCGCGGAAGGATTCGAGCGCCGCCTCGATCTCGGCGTCCGACGGTCGACGATCGCTCCTCGCCACGACCCGTCCCTCGGCGTCGTCGGTGTCGCGGGCCTCGCCGAAACGGAGCGTGAACACGTAGCTCTTGCGGGCCTCCACGACGTATTGCACGGTCTTGGTCGCCTCGCCGAGGGCGATCGGCAAAACCCCGGTGGCGAGGGGGTCGAGCGTGCCGCCGTGGCCGACTTTCTGCGCCTGGGTCAGCCGCTTGACCTGGTTGACGACCTCGGTCGACGTCGTCCCCGGGGCTTTGTCGATGACGAGCCAGCCGTGGATCGGTCGACCTTTACGTGCGCGGCTCATCGTTCTCCTCCACGGGCGAAAGGTGGAGCCGCGCACGCTCTTCGACCAAGAGCCGCTCGATCCGATCCGCTTCGTCGAACAGCGAATCCGCCACGAACCGCAGTCGCGGCGCGTATTTGAGATGCATCCGGCGGGCGAGTCGCCCGGCGAGTGTCGGCGCGGCGCGCTCGAGCGCCGCCCGCGCTTCGGCCGAAAGCGGCCGGCCGAGTTCCGTCGCGAACACGGTGGCGTGCTTGAGGTCGCGGCTCACCCGCACTTCGGCCACCGTGATGCTCACGGCCTCGAGCCGGACGTCGTGGATCTCGCCGCGCGTCAGGCTTTCGGCCAACAGATGCCGGATCTGTTCGGCCACCCGCAGTTGTCGCTGCGAGGGCTCGCCTCGACCGGCCCGGCCCGTCGTCTGCTCAAAGCGTGCGCGCAACCTCTTGCACCTCGTAAACCTCGATCACGTCGCCTTGGCGGATGTCGTTGTAGCCCTCGATCGACATGCCGCACTCGAAGCCTTCCTTGACCTCGCGCACGTCCTCCTTGAAGCGCTTCAAGGAGCCGAGCACGCCTTCGAACACCACCACGTCGTCGCGCAGCAGCCGGACCTTGGCGCCACGCTTGACCACGCCGTCGGTCACCATGCAGCCGGCGACCTTGCCGACCTTGGTGATGTTGAAGACCTCGCGGATCTCCGCGTGGCCGAGCACGACCTCCTTCGATACCGGGGCGAGCATGCCCGAGAGCAGGTTCTTCACGTCGTCCAGCAGCTCGTAGATGATCGAATAGTAGCGGATCTCGATGCCGACCTGCTTGGCGAGCTCGCGGGCCTGCGCGTTCGCCCGCACGTTGAACCCCAAGATCACCGCCTTGCTCGCCTGAGCGAGGATCACGTCGCTCTCGGTGATGGCACCCACGCCACCGTGCAGAACGCGCACGCCGACTTCCTCGGTCTTGAGTTTCTCGAGGCCGGCCGTGATCGCTTCGAGCGAGCCGTGGACGTCGGATTTGACGACCACGGGCAGCTCCTTGAGCGTGCCCTCCTTGATGCCCTTGAACATTTCCTCGAGCGAGGTCGGCTTCGCCACCCCGGCAGCGCGCTGCTGCTGCTCGCGCTTCTTACGCTGGCGGTACTCGGCGATTTCGCGGGCCCGCTTCTCGCTGTCGACCACCTGCAGCCGATCGCCCGGCTCGGGCACGCCGTCGAGGCCGAGGATCTCGACCGGCGTCGACGGACCGGCCGATTCGACCGGCACACCGCGGTCGTCGATCAACGCCCGCACGCGGCCCCACTGAGCGCCGGCGATCACGATGTCGCCGACCTTGAGGGTACCGTTCTGCACGAGCACGGTGCAGACCGCGCCGCGGCCGCGGTCGAGCTTCGCTTCGATGATCGTCCCGCGCGCCTCGCGATTCGGGTTGGCCTTGAGATCCAAGAGCTCGGCTTGCAGCTGGATCGCCTCGATCAGCTTGTCGAGACCGATCTTCTTGACCGCGCTCACCGGCACCGAGAGCACGTCGCCGCCGAAATCTTCGACCACGACCTCGTGGGCCAGCAGCTCCTGCTTGACCCGATCGGGATTGGCCTCGGGTTTGTCGATCTTGTTGATCGCTACGACGATCGGGACCTTGGCCGCCTTGGCGTGCCGGATCGCCTCCACGGTCTGTGGCATGACGCCGTCGTCGGCGGCGACCACCAGGACCACGATGTCGGTCACCGAGGCGCCGCGCGCCCGCATCGCGGTGAACGCGGCGTGGCCCGGCGTGTCGATGAAGGTGACCGGCATGCCGGAGCCGATGTCGACCCGGTAGGCACCGATGTGCTGGGTGATCCCGCCCGCCTCGGAGGCCGCCACGTTGGCATGGCGCAAGGCGTCGAGGAGCGAGGTCTTGCCGTGGTCGACGTGGCCCATGACGGTCACGACGGGCGGCCGCGGCACGAGATCCTCGGGCCGGTCGGGGGCCCCTTCGATGCCTTCCTCGACGTCGGCCTCCGACACCCGCTTCACCTTGTGGCCGAACTCCGCGACGATCAGTTCGGCCGTGTCGGCGTCGATCACCTGGTTGATCGTGGCGAGGACGCCGTTCTTCATGAGCGCCTTGATCACCTCGGCGCCGCGTACCGCCATGCGGTTGGCGAGCTCTTGAACGGTGATGCTCTCCGGCAACACGACCTCACGAACGACGGGTTCGCTCGTGGTGACCTGCTGGCGCTGGCGCTGCTGGTGACGACGGAGCGAGGCGAGACTGCGGACCCGCTCCTCTTCTTCGCCGTCGAGTACGACCCGGATCGGCCGCGGCTTCTCCTCGCGCACGGGCTTGAGGGTCGGTCGACCGGCCTTGGCCTTGAGCCGCCCGGCGCGCTCCTGCTCTTCGTCCTCGAATTCGGCGAGGGTCCGCTCGAGCCGCGCCCCCTTGCGCGCCGCCTCGGCCTTCTTCCGCTCGGCCCCTTCCTCCGCCCCGGCCGCCTTTTCGGCCGCCCGCGCGCGCCGCTCCTCCTCCTCGAGGAGCTTCCTCGCGAGCTCCTCGGCCTTGCGACGGGCTTCCTCCTCGGCACGCTTCCTCGCCTCCTCCTCCGCCTTGCGTCTGGCGGCGGCCTCCTCCTCGGCCTTGCGGCGCGCCTGCTCCTCGGCGGCCCGCCGGGCCAGCTCCTCGGCCCGCCGGCGCGCCTCCTCCTCGGCCTTGCGGGCCTCGGCGAGCGCTTTCGCGCGCGCCGCCTTCTCCTCCTCGGTCAGCGGCTTGAGCACGACGTGCCGGCGCACGCCGGCCGGCGGAGCCGGCGGGGCCACGGGCGGCGCGGGCCGCTGCGGCCGGACTTCGACGGCCGGCCTGGCTCGCGCACCGGCCGGCGGCGCGGCGGCCGTGGTCGGTGGTGCGGCGGATTCGGCCGCGGCGGCCGGCGCGGTCGCGCCGGCCGGTGCCGGCGGGACCGGACGCGCCGTAGCCGTGCTGGAGGGTGCGGCGGCCTGCGTCGGCTCGGGAGGTGGGGCGGCGACAGGTTCCGCGGCGGCAGGCGGTGCCGACGGTGGGACCGCAGCCGGACCGGGCGCCGCAGCCGGGGCAGGCGCAGCCGGAGCCGGGGCCGGTGCAGCCGCAGCGGGACGCGGCGCGGCAGGGGGCGGCGCGGCGGGTTGCGCCGGCGCGGGACGCGCGGCGGCAGTCCGGACCGGTGCGGCCCCGGTCGGGCGCGGCGCAGCCGCCGGCGCCGGTGTGGGCGGAGCGGCCGGTGCGGCGGTCGGCGGTGCGGCGCTCGGTCCCGCCCGGCCGACGATCGGCCGGCTGCGCTTCACCTCGACCGCCACCGTCTTGCTTCGGCCGTGGCTGAAGCTCTGCCGGACCACACCGCTTTCGACGGTCTTCTTGAGCTCGATCCGCGGCGCGGTCGGCCGGACGATGCCGATCCGCGGGTTCTTGTCGTCGCCCTTGACGTCCGTCATCGATCGTCACCGCCCTGTTGCGTTCCGCTCCCACCCGGTGTCGACGGCCGGGTTTCCCGGGCGAGCCCGTCGAGCCGGACGAGCTCGCGCTCGAGCTTGCGGGCGAGACCACCCGGCCCGACCGCGACGTAAACGAGTTCGTCGCGCCCCAAGGCGCGTCCGAGCTCGCCGCGCTCGAGATTGGAGAAGAAGGGAAGCGCGCCGGCCAGCCGCCGGAGCTTCCCCACCTGGCTCGCGGCGTCGCGGGCGACGAGCACGAGCCCGACCGCACGCGCCTCGAGCGCCGCTTCGACCTGATCGAACCCCGCCACCACGGCACCGGCCCGCCGGGCGAGGCCGAGAAGGTCGAGACAGCGACGCCGGACCGCCGCCGCGACCTGCTCGACGAGGTCGGCAGGTGGGCGCGCCGCGCCGCCGGTGGCCTTGGCGAACAGGTTGCGCCGCACCGCCTCGGCCAGCGCCGCGCGGTCGGCCACCACCCAAAGACCACGGCCGGGCAGCCGCTCGTCGACGTCGGGCACGACCGTGCCGTCCGGGCCGAGCACGAAACGGACCATGCGCGCCCGTTCGCCCGCGGCCCGCGCGACGAGGCAGCGGCGGCGCCCGCCGGCCGGCTCGAGTTCGATCGGAAGGGTCTCGCCGCTCACGTCGATGCCGGGGCCTCCCGCTCGACGGCCGCCGCCGGCGGCTCGATCCACCCGAGACGAACGCGGGCGTCCATCACGATCTCGCCCGCCGCCGCGGCGTCGAGACCCGAGCCGGGCAGCATCTCGGCGAGCTCGTCACCGGCGAGGTCGGCCAGATCCTCGAGCGTTTTCACACCCTGACGGGCGAGCTTGACGATGCTCTCGAGGTCGAGCCGGTCGTAAGTCAAGAGATCGTCGGCCACACCGAGCTCGCGGGCCTCGGCCTCGAGCGCCTGCCGACGCTCCTCGAGCCAACTCAAGGCCCGCTCCTTCAAGGCCGCGGCGATCTCCTCGTCGAAGCCCTCGATCCGGGCGAGCTCTTCTTCGGGCACCGCCGCGAGTTCCTCGATCGACGTGATCCCCTCGGCGGCGAGCAGCTGGGCGATGACCTCGTCGACGTTGAGCGCGCTGGTGAAGAGCTCGGTGACCTCTTTGAACTCCCTCTGGCGACGCTCGGAGTCTTCGCTCTCCGAAACGATGTCGATGTCCCAGCCCGTGAGCTGGCTCGCGAGCCGCACGTTCTGGCCACGCCGGCCGATCGCGATGTGCTGCATGTGGTCGGGGACGATCACCTCGATCCGCTTGGCGTCCGGATCGAGGACGACCTTCGAGACCTCGGCGGGCGCGAGCGCGTTGCACACGAAGGTCGCGGGATCGGGTGACCAGGGGATGATGTCGACCTTCTCCCCGCCCAGCTCTTGCACCACCGCCTGGACACGCGAGCCGCGCATGCCCACGCACGCACCCACGGGGTCGATGCTGCTGTCCTTCGAATAGACCGCGATCTTGGCGCGCGAGCCCGGGTCCCGAGCACAGGCCTTGATCTCGATGATCCCGTCGTAAATTTCCGGCACTTCCTGCTCGAAGAGCTTGATCATGAAGCCCGGATGCGTGCGCGACAGGAAGATCTGCGGGCCGCGGCTCTCGTGCCGAACGTCGTAGACGTACGCCCGGATCCTGTCCTTGATGTGGAAGATCTCGCGGGGAATGAGCTCTTCCGGGCGGATGATCGCCTCGGCCCGACCGAGGTCGACGAGGATGCCCGAACGCTCGACGCGCTTGACCTCACCCACCACGATCTCACCGATCCGGTCTTTGAACTCGTTGTACTGGCGCTCGCGCTCGGCGTCGCGTACCTTCTGCACGATGACCTGCTTGGCGCTCTGGGCGGCGATCCGGCCGAGATCGATCGGCGGCAAGGGCTCGAGAATGTGGTCCCCCACCTGGGCCGCCGGATTGCGCTCGCGCGCCTCCTCGAGCGTGATCTGCTTGGCCGGATTCTCGACCGTCTCGACCACCTCGAGCTCGCGATAAAGCTTGATCTCGCCGGTTCGACGGTCGATCTCGGCGACGATCTCGTGCTCCTGGCCGTATTTGCGGCGGGCGGCCGTCTGCACCGCCTGCTCCATCGCCGTCACGACCTCGTTCGTGCTGATGCCCTTTTCCTGGGCGACCGCCTCGGCCACCCGCAACAGCTCGCCGCGGCCGAATCCGGTGCTCTCCATCGCGTCCCTCTCTCCTTCACCCGGTCCGCCGGCGCGCCCGCACCGGGGCCGGCCCGGGCTCGGCCACCAGCTTCGCCCTTCGCACCGCGACGAGCGGTACGGCGACCGGCCCGTCCTCGATCTCGATCGTCACGGTCTTCCCGTCGCAGCCGACGAGCCGGCCGGTGAACCGCCGCCGTCCCGCGATCGGCTCCTCGGTCTCGATCCGCGCCCGCTCGCCGGCGAACCGCCGAAAATGCTCGGCCGTGACGAGCGGGCGCTCGATCCCGGGCGAGCTCACCTCCAACCGATAGGCCTGCGGGATCGGGTCCGCCACGTCGAGGACGGCCGAAACGGCGTGGCTGATCGCCGCGCAGTCCTCGACGGTCATCGGCCGGCTGTGGTCGCGCGGCTCGGCGGTCACCTGCAGGGTCGGACGGCCGCCGCCCACGAGACGCACCTGCACGAGCTCGAAGCCCATCGCGGTGAGCGTCGGCTCGATGAGCGCGGCGAGGTCGGTCGAGGACGAGATCCCTGTCAAATGAACACGCCAAAGAGAGCGGGTTACAACCCACTCTCTCCTGAAGCAGTCGGAGTAGGAGCTGCCCCCTATATGGCGCCGAACCGCCTCTCAGGCAAGCCCGCCCGCTGCGTTTTCGCGCCGGCGGCAGCGGAAATAAAAGGGTCGCCTTCCGGCCGCGCGGGCCTTGGCTTCGTAGCGCGTCACCGGCCGGTCGGGCCACGGCGTGCGCCAGTCGGCCGCCCGCTCGGCGAGCCATTCCAGCCGCGGCTCACCCAGGATCGCGCGGAGCATCCAGCGGGCATAGCCCAAATCGTCGGTAGCGAGCCGCAGCTCCCCGCCCGGGACGAGGACCCGCGCCATCTCCGCGAGCGTCGCCGGCGTCACGATCCGCCGCTTGTGGTGGCGAGCTTTGGGCCAAGGGTCGGGAAACAACAGGTCGATCCGGGCGAGGCACGCGTCCGGCAAGGCCGCGAGCAGGAGCCGCGCGTCGTCGACCAGGATCCGGACATTGTCGAGGCCGCGCGCCTCGATCCCCGCGAGCAGCCGAGCCACGCCCGAAAGGAACGGCTCGACGCCCAAGAAGCCCTGCTCCGGGTGGGCGGCAGCCTCGGCCTCGAGATGCTCGCCGGCGCCGAAACCGATCTCGAGCCGCACCGCCTCGACCGGCCGCGGGAAGAGCGATCGCGGCTCGAGTCGGCCGACCTCGGGCAGTGTGATCGCCAAACGCGGCAGAAGGGTCTCTAGTAACCGCTTGCGTCCCGGCCGTAACCTCGGCCCGACGCGCCGGCCGTAGATCAGTCGCCGACGAAGCGGAGCACCGCCCTCGGTGAGGCCGGCTCCGCCCTCCTTCGACCCGGTGCCGCGGCCGCCTGTAGGCTCGGCTTCAGTTGAAGGCGCGACGGAGCTCATCCACGAGATCGCAACGTTCCCAAGAGAAACCCCCGTCGCTCTCCGGGGCTCGTCCGAAATGGCCGTAGGCTGCCGTCCGCGCATAAATCGGCCGGGACAGGCCCAGATGCAGGCGGATCCCACGGGGCGAGAGATCGACCATCTCGCGCAAGGTCCGGCCGAGCCGCTCCTCGTCGACCTCGCCGGTGCCGAGCGTGTCGACATAGAGGGAAAGCGGCTTCGAGACCCCGATCGCGTAGGCGAGTTGGATCAGGCATTTGCGCGCGAGCCCCGCGGCCACCACGTTCTTCGCCAGATAGCGGGCGGCGTAGGCGGCCGAACGATCGACCTTGGTCGGGTCCTTGCCCGAGAAGGCTCCGCCGCCGTGCGGCGCGGCTCCCCCATAGGTGTCGACGATGATCTTGCGTCCGGTGAGACCGGCATCGCCGTCCGGCCCGCCGATCACGAACTGACCGGTCGGGTTCACGTAGAACTCCTCCTCCGGGCACATCCAGCCCTCGGGCAAAGCCGCGAGGACATAGGGCCGAACGATCTCGCGCACGTCCCCCGGCTTGAGGCCCTCTTTGTGCTGGGTCGAGACGACGATGGCCGTGGCCCCGACCGGCCGACCGTTCACGTAACGCAGCGTGACCTGACTCTTGGCGTCCGGCCCGAGTTCCGGGAGCTTACCCGCGTGGCGGGCCGCCGACAACCGCCGCAGGATTTCGTGTGCGTAATGGATCGGTGCCGGCATCAGCTCGGGCGTCTCGTCGCAAGCGTAGCCGAACATGATGCCCTGATCGCCGGCCCCCTCGTCCTTCCCGGCTGCCGCGTCGACGCCGCGGGCGATGTCCGGCGACTGCCCGTGCAACAGCACGTCGATCTGCGCCTCGTGCCAGTGGAAGCCTTTCTGCTCGTAACCGATCGATTTGATCGCCATCCGGGCGACGTGGCGGATCAGATCGGCCGTGATCCGGCTGTTCGGACCCGGCCGGCACTCGCCGGCGATCACCACCCGATTGGTGGTGGCGAGCGTCTCGCAGGCGACCCGCGCCTCCGGATACTCGGCCAAGAACAAATCGACGACCTCGTCGGAGATGCGGTCACAGACCTTGTCCGGATGGCCTTCCGAGACGGACTCGCTCGTGAACAGGTAATCGGACGGCGGCATCGGGGAGCGGTCTCCAGGAGAAAAGCGCAAGCGCGCTGACGGCGGTTCGGTCGAAGCGCCGATCCGCATAAGACAGGAACCGGCCGAGCGGTCAAGCCGAGCTTCGCTCGCCCGGGCGCAACGCCGCGCTGGCCTCGCTCACCGCCCGCACGAGTTCGTAGAGACGGCGGCGCAGGAGCGGGTCGGGGATCGCGTTGAAGGCGCGGACGAGCTCCAAGGTCTCCCGCCGGTCCACGGCCGGCGGCGCGGCGGGCGCCGCGGGTCGCCGCTTCGGTTCGAACACGAAGCCCACGCCCGGCTCGGCGAGCCCCGACAGCGTCGGCGAGGAGGGGGTCTCGGCCTCGAGATCCTCGAAGAACCAGGCCACCGGAACGCCGAGAATGTTGGCGAGGCGCCAGAGCCGGCCGGCACCGATTTGGTTCGTCCCTCGCTCGTATTTCTGGATCTGCTGGAAGGTCACGCCCAAGAGCTCACCGAGCCGTTCCTGGCTCCAGCCCATGAGCGCGCGGCGCAGTCGCACACGCCGGCCGACCAGCCGATCGACCCGATCGAGCTCCTCTACCCGTCGCGACCCTGCTCCCCGCCGCACGGCCGAGCCCGTCCCGCAGCGCCACCGCGCGAGAGGTGCCACACGAGCGCGGAGAATACAACTAAAAATAGAATATTTGCCGAGGCGGCTGTCGATCTACGGTAAAGGGGTGGATCCGCGAGCCGGCCGGGGAGCGTCGCGTCGAGCACACCCGTCACCCCGAGACCGAGGTGCGCCACCTCGCGACCGAGCGCGTCGGTCACGAGCGAAATCCCGGTGTTGGCGGCGCGCACGAGGGGCAACCCTTCTTCGACCGCGCGCAAAGCCGCCATCGACGCGTGCTGATAGGGACCGGGGCTGTGGCCGAACCAGGCGTCGTTGGTCAAGTTCAAGAGAAAGTCGGGTCGATCGTCGGGGTCGATCGCCCTGCCGGGGAAGATCGCCTCGTAGCAGACGAGCGGGCCGAACGCGGGCAATCCCGGAAGACGGATCGTTCGTCGCCCCGGGCCCGGAACGAAGTCGATCGTCCCGTGGGTCAGCTTTTCGAGGCCCATCCGCTCGAGCAGTGGGCGGAACGGCAGATATTCACCGAACGGAACGAGATCGACCTTGTCGTAGCGGTCGACGATCTGCCCGGCCTCGTCGAGGGCGAAGACGGCGTTGGCGGCGAGCGGCGGCTCCCGGTCGAGCTCGAAACGGTCGGCGCCCGTGACGAGATAGCCGCCGTGCGGCGCTGCCTGGCCGAGAAGCTCCCGGACGATCGGCTCGCGCTCGATCTGATAGGGAACCGCACTCTCGGGCCAGACCACGAGGTCGATCGGTCCGTCGGCGGGGTAAGCGGACAGCTCGAGGTGCCGGCGGAACCAGGCCGCCCTCTTCTCCGGATCCCATTTGTGGTGCTGCTCGATGTTGGCCTGGACGATCCGGACCCGGGTCCCGGGCGCCGGCTCCGGGTGGACCAGCGCGAGCCGCACCGCACCGGTCCCCGCGAGCAAGAGGAGGAGGAGCGCGGCGAACGCGGGCCCGGTCCGCGGCGGCGGACCGGGCGCCAAGAGTGCCGCACCCGGCAGGAGCGCGATCGCCGCGGTCCAAAGCGTGAGCCCCGGGCTTCCGATCCAGGCGGCCGGCTGGAGCAACGCGGGCCAGGGTGCCCAGACGATGGCGAGCGGGTTCCAGGTGAAGCCCAGAAGAACCTTCTCCCGCAACCCGTCGGTGACCGTCCAAGCGAGTGCCAAGGTCAGCGCCGTCGCCAAAGGCGAGCGCGAAGGCAGCGCGGCGACGGGCGCCGCCGCGAGCATCGGAAACAGCGCGTTCAGGGTGGCGAGGCCGAGCACTGCCGGCACCGCGAAAGCGCCGAAGCGCTCGGGGTCGGTGAAGAAGGCGATCCCGATCCAATACAGCCCGGCCAGATGCCAACCGAGGCCGAAGGCGAAGCCGCGCGCCGCCGCGGCCGGCACGCTCTCCGACCGAGCGACGAGCGGTAACCACAGGGCGAACGCGAGGAGCGCGGGTGCGAAGTGGACCGGCGGTAGGGCGAGCGTCGCGGCCGCGCCGAGCGCCAGACACCCGAGCAGAGCCCGGGGACCGCCGGCCCCGGTCGAACCGGGCCCCCTCAAGCGGCCGGACGGGCGGCTTCGCCCGCCGCCTCACCGGGGCTCGCGCGACGCACACAGACCCGTTTGATGCGCCGCGCGTCGGCATCGAGGACCTCGAAACGCACCCCTGAGGGATGATCGACCACTTCACCTCGCGCCGGTACGCGATGGACCAGGGCGAAGATGAGGCCGGCCACGGTGTCGGCCTCGTCGCGCTCGTCTTCCCCCAAAAGACGCAGACCCAACCGCTCCTCGAGCTCCTCGAGGTCGAGCCGGCCGTCGACCTCGAGGCTGCCGTCCGACCGTTCGACGAGCTGCGGCGTCCGTTGCGCGGCACGCTCGTCGGCGATCTCGCCCAAAAGCTCGCTCACCACGTCCTCGAGCGTGACGAGCCCGTCGGTGCCGCCGAACTCGTCCACGACCACGGCCAGATGCTGGCGGCTCGTGCGCAGCTCCAACAAGAGCTCCAGGACGCGCATCGAGGGCGGCACGACCGGTACCTGGCGGACGATCCGCTCGAGGGCGAAGGCCGCCCCGTCGCCCCAATAGTCGAGCAGATCTTTGAGGTGGACGATCCCGATCACTTCGTCGAGCGTGTCGCGATAGACGAGGAGCCGAGAATGGCCGGCCGCGCGCATCGCGGCTACGACCTCGGCGAGACTCGCCTCGACGGGAACGGCCTTGATGTCCGAGCGCGGCACCATGATGTCGGCGACCTCGAGCTCACCGAACGACAGCGCCCGTTGG
>Ga0197142_1000776_pt1 | contig 29814 bp, 24 predicted proteins | sample GBS60_MetaG_FD_148614 | JGI IMG/M metagenome (GOLD analysis project Ga0197142, IMG submission 148614) | Sediment microbial communities from Great Boiling Springs, Gerlach, Nevada, United States - GBS 60_MetaG | ecosystem: Environmental > Aquatic > Thermal springs > Hot (42-90C) > Sediment... | reverse complement strand
AAGCCCACGGCGGTCAAATTGATTTTTATTCCCAAGGAAAAAACAAAGGAACAACAATTATCATTTCTTTACCCTTATCTCCTCCCAAAGAACATTCCTATTACCTTTCCCAAGCAGGCATCCTCACTAGAAAATGAAAATCTATGGGAGTTGAAGTTTTATAAATGAAAAATTTTTAGATAACAAATTTTTAAATTATGAAAGAAAAGAGCCAAATAATTAAAATAAAAGACATAGGTTTTGTCGATATTGATCGATTTTTGGGTTTATTTAAAGTTAGTGTTAAAACACAATTTCCAGAGTATCCGATTAAAACAAAAAGATTTTTTTTAGAAAAAATTTATACAAAGAAAAATTTAAAACAATGGTTAAAAAAGAAAACTGTAACTATTCTTATTGCTATAAGCAATCTTGAAATTGTTGGTTATTTGATAGCCAATCCTTCGTATGGTGGAGTTTCTTGTATTGTTTGGTTGGCTGTTAAAGATTCTTTTCAAAAGAAGGGAATTGGAAGCGCTCTTTTAAAAAAATACGAATCCATTGTTAAAAAACAAGGAGTTCATATGACCCTTCTTTTAGTCACAAATAAAAAAAATTTTAAATTTTACAAGAAAAATGGCTATAAATTAGGAGGATATATTCCTAAAAGTTATTTTGGGATAGATAATTGGTGGTTTTATAAAAAATTACAAGATCCGAAAATATCGTTTTAAATCTATTGAAGTTGAACTCCCATAGATGATTTTCATCCCATAGTAAAAAAATTTAAAATTATGTGCTAGGGAAAAAGGGCTGCCCAGAATCAGTTTGTAAAAGAATAAGAAGAAAAAATTGAAAACCCTTGTGAAAAAATAAAAAAATATAAAATTAAAGAAGTTGAAATTTTAGGCGGGGAACCGTTTTTAAATAAAGAAAGAATTAAATACTTTTTAAACTTTTGTCTATCTTCAAAAATTTATTTGCGAAGTATTTCTACAAATGGAGAATTTATTGAAAAGGAAATTTTAGAATTATTGAAAAAATTTAAAAATTTTACAATACAAGTAAGTTTAGATGCAGCTACCTTAAAAACTTATAAAATTGTAAAAAATTCTTCTTGTTTTACTCGTGTCATTAATAACATTCGTCTTTTAAAAGAAAATAAAATTAGAACAATTCTTAGTTTTGTAGCGAATAAGAAAAATTGGAAAGAATTAAAAGAATTTATGATTTTAGCAAAAAAATTAAAAGCAGATGGGATTTCTGTTGGCGGATTTATTCCTGTTGGAAGAGGAAAAGAAGTAAAAAGTTGGCGGTTAGATATTAAAGAAGTTATTCAAATTTATTATTTATTAAAGAAACAAAAATCTATAAATGTTTTTGGAATAGAAGAAACAGGTTATCCGGCGGGCAAACAAGAGATAACATTATTGTCAAATGGTGATATTTATCCATGTGGTTTATTTATTGCTTTTCCAGAAACTAAATTAGGGAATATTTTTGGAAAGAAGTGGATTTTCAACAAAAAATTTTACTTCAAGTTAATTAATTTTAAGATTCCCTTAGAATATGGCAGATGTCCTTTGCCTTCTTTTTGTCCAGGGGGATGTAAGGCTTTTATTTACTCTAGAGAAAAATAAAATTAAAAGAACATCCTTATTTTATTTTAAAAGAACAATTTAAGAGAGCTTTCTTATTCTCGCAACGAAAAAACTTTCAGTAAGATTGTGATGGGGATAAATTCTAATTGTATTTTGTAGCATTCCAGGAAGGAAATTAATTTTCTCAAGTTGAATTTTTTCCAAAAAAGCTCTTCCTTTGTATTTTTCTAGTAAAAATTCAACGATTTCTTCATTTTCTTCTTTCGAGATAGTACAGGTTGAATAAACTAAAACACACCCTCTTTTTAATGCTTCAAACCCAGCAGCGATCAATCCTTTCTGAAGAACCGACAATCTTTCTGTTATTTCTTTTTTTCCATTTATAAATGCTTCTTAAATCGCTTCCAATACCGGTACAGGGTGCATCGACCAAAACTTTGTCAAAAGTTTCTTTTAGAGGAAAAACCCGTCCGTCATAACAGGTTACAATTGTATTCATTGCGCCCCATCTTCTTAAGTTTCCTACCAAAATTTTTGCTCTGTCGACATTTGGTTCGTTAGCAACGATAGTTCCTCTTAATTTCATTTCTTGACAAATTTGTGTTGTTTTTGAACCAGGAGCCGCACACAAATCTAAAACTTTTTCGCCTGGTTTTGGGTCTAAAATTGATACCGCGATCAACGAAGCGGGTTCTTGGAGATAGAAATCTCCTAATAGATAATTTAAACTTTTTGTAATCCATCTTTCTCTTTCATCTACAAAATAACAATCTTTATACCAACCAACAGGAGAAAACTCTATTCCTTTAAAAGTTTCAAAAAGTTCTTCTGGTTTTGTTTTTAAGGTATTTATTCTGATCGTGAATCTTCGAGGCGGATTGTGGACTGTTTCTAAAAATTTTTGAATATCGAAATTAGGTAAGATAGAAAAAAAATGAATAAAATTTTTCAAACTTTCCATTCTTATAGGTCTTCTTCTTTCTCTTTTTATTGCCCGTTTTGGCTGGAATTCAAGTTCGAAAACTTTTGGTAGAAAATTTGAAATCCTTTGACCATCGCAAAAAACTCCTCCTATCATTCTACCTTTAAATTTTAGAATGTAACTCCCGGGTTTTAATTTCTTTTCGATACTTTCTCCTCGAAACAGTTTTTTAACTTCTCTTTCTGTAATTTCAATCACATTTTTTTTAATTTGATTGCCTACAAAATCAGAGATTTCTAGCGAGAACCTAAATTCTTTATTTTCTATAGTACCAAAAGGAATTCCGATTTCAAAAGATTCAAGTCTTCTTACCAAAGTTTCATCTCCACAAAAAGCAGAAACTGGCCAGAAATAAAAACCTCTTCCTTCTTTTTCAAAAAGAATCCAATTTTGTGGTATTTCAAAATCAAATCTTTTTTTTAAGAAATTCCGGAGGGTTTCAAATCGTTCTTCTTTTTCACCCATTTTTCTTATTTTTTTCGGGATTTATGTTTTTAGGGAATTGGGATTCAGAAAAAGCGAATTCTGATGAACTTTGCATATTTTTTAATCCTTTTTTAATTGTAGAATAAAATAATTAATTACTTGAAAAAAAATTCTTTTATCAATATTTTTCTGAAAAATTTTCTTTGCATTTTTAATTTTATTAAATTTCTAATTTGCTTTCAAATGACCTAATTATTTACATTTTGAAATTGCAAGAAGTTCATTTTTATCATTTCTTTACCCTTATCTCCTCCCAAAGAACATTCCTATTACCTTTCCCAAGCAGGCATCCTCACTAGAAAATGAAAATCTATTGAAGTTGAACTTCAATAAGTGGGCTTTCATAAGTGAAAAAGAGAAATTGACAAAAAATTTTTAAATGATAATTTTTAATTAGACCAAAAATGGAAAATAGATTTCTTAAATTTATTTCCATTTTTTTAATTATTTTTTCTTTTTTTTGTTTTGAAAAAATTAAAGCGGGCGATATTATCCTTCCAGATATTTCAATCATTGATTCTCCAGATCCTTTTAATCCTCTTTATGAGGAACTCTCAATATTAATGAGAATTGAAGATCTTTTTAATTCAAGATGCGATTCTTTAACCCTTACAATTTTATCGATTTTAGATTTAGAGAAAAAAATTATTCAATGGGAATGGAAAAATGTTAATCGTCAAGACATTATTGAAGTTAAATGGCAGGGAAAAGATGAAAACGGAAATCTTGTTTTACCAGGAAATTATTTATACAATATTAGTTGTTTTTTTCTTGATGAGTGGGGCCAAAAAAAATATTTTGCACATTTTGGAGTGATTACCCTGATATTAAGAGAAAAAAATTTTTGGAGAAAAATTATTTTAGATGAAATCAAATCTCCCCTTGAAGAACATAAACTTTTTGATATCTTTGGTGGTTTTTTTACTTTAATCGATGATCCTCAATTACTTCAGTATTTTTTTACAGAGCAAACAATTCCCCAATCGGGAAATTTTTTATTTGGAAAAATAGAAGGCGGTAGCGGTGTATGGGATTATTATGGCGGTTTTGGAATAAAAATTAAAAAAGATAATGTCTTTTATCTTTTATTTTTTTATTCTGATTATTCAAATGAAACCTTTCATCTTTTTGTTTCATATGATCAAGGTTTAACTTGGCAAGAAGAAAATAACAACAATGATTTTGGCGCTTTTAAATTAATAATCCCCGGTGCTTATCTTTTTTGGATAAAAACTGATAAAATCGGCTCTTTCCCTTGGGAGGTAGAGTTTTTAAGCGCTCATTTTAACATTGAAAATCAAGAAGAAAATGAAATCTTTGATCAAACAGAAAAAATTGAAATTGAGAAAGAAAAACAATCACCTTCTCCCGTTATTAATTTTTCTCCCAAAAATCCAGTAAAGGATATCGAAGTTCAATTCGATGCCTCTTTATCCTTCGATCCCGAGGGTCAAATTAAAGAATTCTTATGGAAAATTAACAAAGGGGAAGAAATTTTGGCTAATTTAAGCGGAACAACAACAAGCTTTATCTTTCCAGAAAACGGAGAATATCAAATTACCCTTATTGCCACTGATAAAAATAATAATCTATTTTCAACCTCAACAATGATAAAAGTGGAACCTTTTACCTTTGCCATTATTGCTGATTTACATATCGGCAGAGGATATCCTGATTATGATGGAGAAGGTTTTGACGATGGTTATCACGGAGAAGATTATTATCTCACTGAAAGATTAAAAAATGTGGTCAATTGGATTATTGAAAACAAAGATAACATTGATTGCAACGGAATAAAATGCCCCATTAAATTTTTAGTCATTTTAGGAGATATCTCAGATTCAGCAGAAAAATCAGAATTTTTAAAAGCAAAAGAAATTTTAGATAAATTAAATGATTATGACATTCCCTATGTTCCTCTTTTTGGCAACCACGATGTTTGGCCCTATACTGAAAATAACGAAGCAATATATACTTTAGGAGAAAATTATTTTGATGAAGTCTTTTGGTCAGATGATTCCAAGAATACAAAATTAATGAAAGAGATATTAAATTGGCAAAGAGATAATGGAAATCCAAAATACAAAAACTTTGCCTTCAATTATGGCGGCATCAATTTCATTGGGTTGGATTTCAATTCAAGGGAGCGTTTCATGAAATTTGCAAAGGGGGTGGGCTCAGATGCTGTATTGAACGAGATAAATAAGGAATGGCTAAAAAAGAAATTAGAAGAATTTAAAGGAGAACCTATAATTTTGTTGTCGCATCATCCAATGATAAAAGAAAAAATACCAATAAATGCTTTTTCGATAGTGGAGTATTATGAAATTGAAAAAATTATAAAAAATCAATCAGTTGTTTTAAATTTTGGAGGTCATATTCACAGTTTTTACGATCCGATTAATCGTTCAGGTCTACTTCCGCAGTATGAAAATGTAAATAAAAATTATGATCCTATTAACGGCACTCAGGTTCTTACTACCGAAGCCTTAATGGTAGGTTCGAACGGAAGAGGAACCAAAGAAATAAAAGAGAATGATAAGATAATCAACGGAGTAAAAGATGGAAAAAAAGGAATTATAAGAATTGTAAAAGTTTTTGATAAAGATAATATTGATCCTTACAATTGGGAAACAACAGAAAAAGGAGATGAATTTTTAGCTTTTAATCCTCGAATAAATTTCGGTTTTTCTTTAAAGAAAATAGCTGGTTTGCCTTGTGTTGAGTTGGAAGCTAAGTCTTTTACAGAAAAACCTTTTGATATTCTTTGGAATTTTGGAGATGGAACAGAGAGTAATAAAACGGAAATAACTAAATGTTATAATACAACTGGAACCTTCAATGTTATTCTTACTTTAAAAGATAGAAACTCAAATTTTTTCGAAAGTATTTCAAGAAAAATAGAAATTAAAGAAGGAATTATTCCCTGGACAATAAAAAGAGCAGAAGAACAAATTGGAAAAGGAATTGAATTCATTTCTCAAAATGCTGGAATGAGTTTTGATAAAATTGGTCAAATAGTAAAAGACAGAGTAAAAATTTTCAAAAAGAACTCTCCAGCAGTTCCTATTGGTGAAATAACAGTTCATTTTGAAGATCTTAATGAAGATTTAGATTTATCACCACTAATCACTGACATTGATATCGAAAAAGGCAAATCAATTCTTTATATGGAAAATTGGCCCAACGAAATTGCAAGGTCGAAAATTTTGTTTATCCCTAAATAATGGCAAAGAATACTTTTACTCTTAAATTATTGTTTTTGTTGATAATTGGATTTATAGGAACTTTTTTGTTGAGTTTAAATTTCCTTGTGATCGCATTAGGAAAGGGACCTACTTATACCCACTGGGATTATACGGTATGGAAAAAAACTGTAAATATGTATTTTAAAGTAACTGAAAAATTACCGCCGTTATTAGAATTTCTTGTTGGAATTATTATAGAAGGCGCGTTTTTAATTTTTTTTCCTCTCTCGCTTATCGGAATTTTCATGGGTATTAAATCTCTCAGTTTTTCCACAAGAAAACTTGCTATTTTTGCGATTTTTCTTAATTTATTTAATTTTATTTTTGCTTTGTTTATCGCCTGGCTTTTATTTGGTTTAGCAAGAGGAATGTAATTTTAAAATCTATTGAAGTTGAACTTCAATAGATGGCAATAGATCGTATTTTTGCTTTTAATATTTTTGAAAAAGTGTTAAGATAATTGAGGGATATATACCAGAAAGAGTAGATATTGAGATTTTTTAACCTATGGAAATCTATTGAAGTTGAACTTCGATAGATTAAAAAAATATTATGAAGGATTCAAGAAATTCAATTTTAGAGAAAAAAAGAAAGATATTGTTTTTATTGTTTTTAATTTTTTTTATTTTTTCCAGTTTTTCTTTTGCTCAAAATCTTCCTTATGGTGAAGGCAAAATCTATGTCTGTCCTTTAGCGACAAAAATGGAAGGGATCAATCCGAGATGTGAGTGTCGGATTGACTTAAAGTTATTTGAAATTGTTACCAGCACCTGTGTTTTTGATGGAAAAGAATATGAAATGTTTTTAACTATCAGCGAGTACGAAGGAAAGGAATATTATCAAATATTAGGTTTTGAAAACGGTGGCGCGGGGATTAATTTTCCCCCCAAAGCAAAATTGATCAAAGATTATTTTAAAGAAGAAATAAATAAAGAAATTGTTTTTGATGCTTCTCTTTCTTTTGATCAAAACGATGATCCTTTGGAATTCTTTTTTGATTTTGGTGATGGTAACTCAACGACAACGAAAAACCCAATCATTTCGCATTCTTACAAAAAAGAAGGTCAATACGATTTAAAATTAACTGTTTCAGATGGAATGGAAGAAGATACTATCTTGGCAAAAGTTGATATTCTGTCTTCTTTTCCATCGTTTTTTTCTGGCGGAAGTTCAAATCGATCTTTTTTAACATCTCCTTCTCCAACTCCTTTTAATCAAAGTCCTTCAGTTCCTTTTCTTTTGGATTTTGAAAAAAAAGAAAAATATCTAAAAGAAGAAAAAAAAGAAGAAGAAATATTGCAGAATGAGGATTTTTCTCTTGAAAGTAAAGAATCAATTGTTAATGAAACCAGTAAATCTCCTGAAACACACGAAATTTCATTTTCGAAAGAAAATCAAAGAGAAATTAAAAATCTTGAATTTTTCTTTTTTGAAAAATTACCTTTTGCCGGTTTCTTTCCTTTTTCTTTTTCAAAAATTATTTTTGTTTTTTTTATTTTTGCTTTGATTTTTGTTATTATTTTAAAAAGCAGAAAAACAAAATAGAAAATTTTTTGAACAAATTTAAAAATGGTTTTGAGGAAGGAGGTTTTGGTAATTTTTTTAATTGTTTTTCTTTTTGTTTTAATTTTTAATCAGAAAATAAAAAATCTATTTTCTTTTTCGAAAGAAGAATTTTTCAAAACATTAAAATTTGCCGGTTTCTTTCCTTTTGAGAATAAAGAAGAACAGAAAAACAAGACAAAAAGAAACGAAGTTGTTTCTTTGCAAGAGAAAATCTCAAATGATTTAGGGAAAAAAAATGAAATAAATGAAAACGAAGAAGAGAAAGAAATTTCATTTCAGAAGGAAGATGATATTCTAAATGAAAGCATTGAGATTATAGAAAAAGAAGAAGAAAAAGAAGAAAAAATAAAAAAAGAAGAAATTTTTTGGTGTCAATATTCTATTTCTTCTTTTCCTAAAAGAGAGGTAATTTTCAATGAAATTGCTTGGATGGGGACCGAGGAATCTTCTTTTGGAGAATGGGTAGAATTAAGGAACATTTCAGACAAAGAAATTGATTTAACGGGTTGGCAGCTTCAGAACCAAAAAGGAAAAATTAAAGTTGTTTTAAAAGGGAATTTATTACCAAAAGATTTTTATCTTTTAGAAAGAACATCTGATGATACCCTACCAGATATCAAAGCAGATTTAATTTTTTCTGGGTCGATTTTAAATCAAGATGAAGCCCTTTATCTTTTTGATAGAGATTGTAATTTACAAGATGTGGTTTTTGCCGATCCTGATTGGCCAGCTGGCATTTCTCAAAAAGGAGAAAAAAGGACCGCAGAGAGAATGAAAGATCTTTCTTGGAGATCAAGCGCCATTTTAGGAGGAACTCCCAAAAAAGAGAATACCGAGGGCTTATTGATTGTGTTGAAAACAGAGAAATCTTCAGGAGGTACTGTTTCAGAAGATTTAAAGGATTTTCTAAAAATTTATATTTCAGAAGTAAAAATTTCGCCTCTTCAAGAAAGATACATTGAAATTTTTAATCCCAATGATTTTGAAGTTGATTTGACAGGGTATTATTTGCAAAGAAAGGTGGGCGAGGGTAATTTTCCTTCTTTTATTTCTTCTTCTTTTTTTGAAGGAAAAAAGATCGGACCAAAATCTTTTTTACTGATTGTTAGAGACAAAACAAAATTTTCGCAATTTCAAGAAGGAAAAGATATTGAAAAAAAAGATTTAACCTTGACCCAAGACAATGCTCTTCAATTAAAAAATTCCAAAGGAACGATCGTCGATACTTTTTCTTGGCAAAAAATTTCTGAACAAAATTCTTTCGGTCGCAAATGGAGCGAAAAAGAAAACAATTTAATTTTAGATGAACTAGAGGAACAGATTCCGACACCCAAAGAAAAAAATCAAAGCCTGCCACCTTATGTTTCTTTAGAAATTCCCCAAAATATCAATTTTTTCATTTCTCTTTCTCAAGAGGAAAAAGAGCCATATCAAGAGATTTTAATTTCAAATAAAGGAAACACAAGCACGAGCTGGTTTTTAAAAGAGGAGGATGAGAATCCTCTTTTTTCTTTTTCTTCCAAAGAAGGCAATTTAGATCGAAAATCTTCTACAATAATAAAAGTCTCTTTTTTAACAAATGATTTGAAACCAGATGTTTATGAAAAAGAAGCGTCTTTTTTTTATTTAAAGCCAGATGGTACAGAAGAAAAAATTAATTTAAAATTAAAAGGAATAATTACGAAAAACGATGTGGCTTTAAATGAAATTGCTTGGGCGGGAACGATCGCCTCTGCTTTTGATGAATGGATAGAATTAAAAAATAATACCACCTCCACGATTTCTTTGAATGGTTGGAAAATTTTAGGTTTTAAAAAAGGAGCAACAACTTCTTCTTTAACAATTTCTCTTTCAAGAGAAATATTGCCTCAAGATTTTTTTCTTTTAGAAAGAAGCGATGATCAATCTATTCTTGATGTTTCTGCTGACCTAACCTTTAAAGGGGCAATTATAGATGGAGGGATGCGATTTGAATTGAGAGATGAGAATGATAATCTCGTTGATTTCTTTGACTTTTCAGAAGGTTGGGGAGAGGCCACACAAAAAAATTCAGTTTCAGGAAAAAAAATTCCTATTTCTTTAGAAAGGGTTGATCCGCGATTACCAGGCGCTTTAAAAGAAAACTGGAAGTATAACAATCTTTTAGTAAGAAATGGAAAGGATGCAGGAAAAAATGAAATTTTTGGGACGCCAAAATTTGAAAATTCTGTTTTTATTGAAAGAAAAATAACTATCATTTCTGAATCAAATCAACTAAGAAAACCACTGGAAATTTTTGGAGAAATTAAAATTTCAAAAGATTTTTCTCCGTATTTAATTTCAAGCCAACAATTCGTTCCGTTTGGAACAACTTTAATTTTAGAAAAAGGAATTAATGTTTATTTTGATGAGAATTCTCTTTTGGAAATTCAAGGGGTTTTAAGAACAGAGCCAGAAGAAGATTTAGAAAATTATGTTGTTTTTTCTCCTTATGAAAAAGGAAATTTTTTCAGTCTTTTTTTTAATCAGAGTAAAGGATCTTTTGTTGGAAATTTAAAGATATTTCAAGGAGGTATTTTTTCAAAAGAGGATTCTTTATTTTTGGGTGCGATTGAAATTCAAGAGAGCGAAATTAATTTTAAAAATTTGGAAATTCCAAACGCTTTTCCTTATGGTATAAAAATGAAGAACGCCACAACTTCGATTGAAAATTTAAAAATTGAAAACGTGAAAGATCTTGATGATTTTCAAAGCGCCGGAATTTTACTTTTAAAAGAAGATGAAAACGAAAATTCTTTTTTATCAATAAAAAATTCCCTTTTTTCTGATAATACAAGATCTTTTTTTATTTCTCTTCCATTATCAGAAACTAGCCAAAGAATAGCCATTTTTCAAGATACAATTTTTAAAAACAACGACTTTGCCATTTTTGTTGAGACCGACACTTGTCAAAAAGTAAAAGAAGTAGTAATTTTAGAAAATGTTTCTTTTTTAAATAATCAAAATAATTTTTTCGTGCCTGACGATCAAGAATGTTGGGAATAAGATAAAAAATTAGAGTTTTTTTTGTTTCAATGAACAAATTATTGTCCTTAGTAAATTTTTACAATCAAAAAATTGTAATTTTTTTTGTAAATCTTCGGTTTTAAATTTTGGAGTTTTTTCAATTACCTATTACTGCTTGCCAAATTTTTGTTTTTAGTATAAAATAAAAAAATCAATTTTTTAAGATTATTTTTTAATTTTTAACAAAGAATGAATAAAAAAAAGAAAATTTTTGAGAAGGTTTTTGACAAGGAGATTGATAACATTTTTCGCTTTATTTTTTTGAAGGTTGATTCTCAAGAGTTGGCTGAGGATTTTACTCAAGATGTCTTTTTAAAACTTTGGGAAAAAATTGAAAGCGTCGAAAATCCGCGTGCTTTCTTGTATAAAGTTGCTCGAGACAAAATTATAGATTATTATCGGAAAAAAGGAAAAGAAGCAACGGTCGCTTTAGAAGAACCTCTATTGAAAGACGAAAAGATAAATTTAGAAAAAGAAATCATTAAAAGTTTAGAAATGGAAGATATTCAAGATGCTTTAAAACTTTTAAAGGATGATTATCAGAATGTCATTATCTGGCATTATTTAAATAATATGAGCATTGGAGAAATTTCCCAATTAATGGGGCGTTCGCCGGAAGCGGTTCGGGTTTTACTTTCTCGGGCCTTGAATAATTTAAAAAAAGTAATTAACGGTTTTTACTCCAAGAATAATGAAGTTTGATTTTTTTTCTAAAAAAGAAATTGACCTCATTCCTTCTTCGTGTGGTGTTTATTGTTTTAAAGGGAAAAGAAGGATTTTTTATATTGGTAAATCAAAAAATTTAAAACAAAGAATAAAAAACCATTTTAATTCTTTCTCATTTAAAAATTTTCATTTTTTGAAAGACACAGAAAAAATTGGCATTATTCTCACTGATAATGAGTGGTCAGCTTTATTGTTGGAATCAAAACTGATTAAGAAATACAAACCACCTTTTAACGTCGTTTGGAAGGATGATAAAAATTATTTCTTTTTATGTATCACCAAAGAAGAATTCCCTCGGGTTTTTATAACCCATCAGAAAAAAGAAAAAAATGCTATTTATTTTGGTCCTTTTTTCGAGGGAAGGTCTTTAAAAAAAGCTTTGTTTTTTCTGCGAAAGATTTTTCCTTTTTATTCGCAGAAAAAACACCCTGTTCAAAAATGCACTTGGTGTCATTTAGGTTATTGTCCGGGTCCTTTTCCTAATAAAAAAGAATACCAGAAAAATATCAAATCCATCATTTCTTTTTTTCAAGGGAAAACAGGAAATATTTTGAAAAGAATGGAAAAAGAAATGTTTTTATTTGCTCAAAAAGAAGAATTTGAAAAAGCCCAGAAAATCAAAGAACAGATTTTTAACTTCAGAAAAATTCTTTTGAACATTCGTTTGATCGGCGAAGAGGAAGATGAAAAGTGGCAGAGAATTAAAAAAGATCTTCAAGAATTTTTAAAATTTCGTTCGGATTTCAAAAGAATTGAGGCCTTTGATATTTCAAATATTAAAGGAAAGGAAGCAGTGGGTTCGATGGTTGTTTTTGAAGATGGAAAAGCATCGCTTAAAGAATATCGAAGGTTTAAAATCAGGGGAAAGGAAAAGTCAAACGATATTTTAATGACAAAAGAAATTTTGGAAAGGAGGTTTTCTCACCCAGAATGGCCATTTCCTGATTTATTGATTTTAGATGGCGGAAGACCCCATTTAAATCTGGGCCTTTTTTTAAAAAAGAAAATCTCTGTTTTAAAAAAAACTTTTTTTATTTCTTTTGCGAAAGAGAGTCAAAGATTATTTTTTGAGAACAGAAAAAAACCAACTTCAATTCAAAAATTAAAACCAACAATTTCTTATTTGATTTTTAAGATTAACAAAGAGGCGCATCGTTTTGCTCTTTCTTATCATCATAAATTAAGGAAAAAAAATCTCTTTACAAAAATTTGATTTTTGGTATAATTTAAAATATGAGTAATTTTTTGACGAAATTCATCACAAGGGTAGGCGCTTCTTTAATATTGCTTTATATTTTGGATTTTTTTATTCCCGGGGTTAAGGTAATGATTTTCCCTGATAGCAATTTTTTTGGTTTTCCTTTAAAAGAAAAATGGCAGGTTTTTTTAATTTTAGCCCTTTCTTTAGGTCTGATTAATTCATTTTTAAAACCCATTTTGGATTTTATTACCTTTCCTTTAAGATTTTTAACCTTTGGTTTGTTTAGTTTGATTGTTAATATGATTGTTTTAAAATTATTGGATATTGCTTTTAATGAATTTTTGATCTTGGGTCTTTGGCCATTGTTTTTGTCTGCTATTATTTTTGCTTTTGTCCATGGCCTTTTGGGAATAAAATGAATTTAACCCTTTTTCAGATTATCGTTGCTTTTTTACTTATTTTAATTATCGCCCTACAGGGTAATACCTCTTTCTTTTTGAGAGAAAGATTTGCTCTTCAAAAAAGAGGATTAGAAAAAAAACTTTATTGGTTGACTTGGTTTTTGGGATTTCTCTTTCTTTTTTTGTTAATTTTAAATTTGTTTTTATCAAAATAAAAATAAATAAATAAAAAATGACCTTTTTGGCTTTTAAAAAAATTTTATTTTTTTTTAATTCTCTTTCTCGAAAAGAAAAAATCATTTTTTTCGCTCTTTTTTTTGTTTTCATTTTTAGCGCCGTTTTTCTTTTAAAATTCTTTTTTGAGGAACTAACGATTAAAAAGCCCAAAACGGCCGGAGTTTTAAAAGAGGGTTTTGTTGGTTTCCCCAATTTTTCTAATCCGATTTATAGTCAATTTCGAGAACCAGACGGTTATCTCGATGAGTTAATTTTTCCTTCTTTATTTGTTTATAAAAAAGGAGTTTTGACACCTTCTTTGGCAGAAAGATACGAGATTTCTCAAGACGGAAAAACAATTGATTTGGAAATTAAAAAAAATCTTTTTTGGAGCGATGGCCATCCTTTAACGGTTGATGATATCATTTTTACGATTGAAAAAATTCAAGACCCCGAAGTAAAATCTCCACTTTTTTTCTTATGGACAGGGATAAAAACAATAAAGGTTTCAGATTTCAAGTTGCAGTTTATTTTGAAAAACCCCTCTTTGTTTTTTTTAGAGAATCTAACTTTTAAAATCTTGCCCAAACATTTTTTCGAGAAGATTTCAAGTTCTGATTTTTTTTATTCAGCCAATATTTTTTTTAGCCCCTCTTTGGGCCCTTTCAAAATCAAGAATTTTGAGTACTCAAAAGAAGGAAAGATCGTCAGAATAGAATTAGAAAGAAATGATAAATATTTTGGACAAAAACCTTATTTAAAAAAGATATTTTTTTACTTTTATCCATCAGAAGAAAAGTTAATTTTTGCTTTCAAGAGAGGAGAGATCGACGCTTTTTCTTATCCTTTTGATATTTTGAAAGACAGGAAAACAAAGAAATATTCATTTGCTTTGCCGCGTTATTTTGCTGTTTTTTTTAATCTCGAAAAAGAAATTTTTTCTCAAAAAGCAGTTAGAGAAATTTTATCTCTCGCCGTTGATCGAAAGGAAATCCTTAAAAAAGCACTGGATGATAATGGCAGGATTTATTATTCTCCCTTTTTGCCTGAATTTTTTGGGCTAAAAAGCGTAAAAGAGAAATTTGATTTCCAAAAGGCAAAAGAAATGATTGAAAAAGAGGGCTTTCAAGAAAAAGACGGGATTTTGGCTAAAAATTTTATTTTAGAAAAAGGAACATTTTTAACCGAGGATTTAAAATTAGGGTCAGTGGGAAATCAAGTTAAGGGTTTGCAATCGTGCCTTTCGGAATTTGGTTTTTTCAAAGAAGAAGTCAACGGTATTTTCGACAGAAAATTGCAGTCAGCTGTCATTTCTTTTCAGGAACAATTTTCAGATGAGATCTTGAAACCATCGGGCCTTAAAAAAGGAAATGGAGTTGTGGGTCCAGCAACAAGAAAGAAATTAAACGATTTGTGTTTTAAAAAAGAAGAAAAAACCATTCTTTTAAAATTTAATCTTACAACCCTAAATGACCCCTTGTTATTAAAGATAGCAGAAATTTTAAAAGAACAATGGCAGAGATTGGGCATTCAGGTTGATATTGAAAAAAAAGAAAGCGATGAATTAAAACAAATTATTTCTCAAAAGAACTACGAGGCCTTGCTCGTGGGCGAGAGTTATCGTTCGTTATTGGATCCTTATCCTTTTTGGCATTCTTCTCAAAAAGAGGAGTTGGGTCTTAATCTCTCCAATTTTGAGAAAAAGGAAGTCGATCTTTTAATAGAAGAAATCCGCAAAACAAACGAGAAGGAAAAAATAAATGAAAAATTGAATCAGATCCAAGAAATAATTTTACAAGAAAAGCCCTTGATCGTTCTTTTTAGTCCCTATTATTTCTATTTTTCAAAAATAGATTTAAAAGGTGTTGAGGAAGGTAATATGATTTTTCCTTTCGAAAGAATGGGTGATTTGCCATTTTATTATTTGAAAGAAAAAAGGGTTTTTAGCTTTGAAAAGGTAGATAAATTAAAAGAAAATCTTTTATTTTTGGTAAAGAAATTTGCCGTTGAAAAAAAAATAAAATAATGATAAAATATCCTTTAATAATCAACATTATTTTTTTATGAATGTCAAAAAAGTAATTATTCCAATCGCGGGTTTAGCCACAAGGTTTTTACCGTTATCAAAAAGTTTACCCAAAGAACTCTGGCCCTTGATTGATAAACCTGTTTTGATGTACATTTTGGAAGAGGCAGTCGCTTCAGGATTAAAAGAAGTTATTTTTATTTCCACTCCCCAAAAAAAGGAATTTTGGGATCATTTTCGAAAGAAAAATAAATTTTTAAAGAAAATTTTACGCCAAAGGGGAAAAGAGGATATTTTAAAGGAGTTGGAGATATTTGAGGGTTTTTTATCAAAAATAAAATTTTCAGAATTTTTTCAAAGTTTTCCTTTAGGAGATGGTCATGCGATTTTGCAAGCACAAAAAAAGATAAAAAACGAAGGCGTTGCTATTGCTTTTGGCGATGATGTCTATTTAGCAAAAACACCAGCGATTTTACAACTGATCAAAGTTTTCAAGAAATATCAACGGCCGGTCGTGGGACTTTTTAGGGTTCCTTGGAAAAACGTTCCTTTTTATGGTTCGATCGAAGGAAAAAAAATTGGAGAAAGAACTTACTTGATAAAAAGAATCGTTGAGAAGCCAAAGATTGAAGAGGCGCCTTCCAATCTTGTTTCTTCGGGAAGACATGTGATCTCACCAGAGGTTTTTCTTTATTTAAAAAGAGCAAAACCCAATAAAAAAGGAGAGATTGTTTTAGCAGAGGTATTACAACAAATGATTGAAGATGGTCGAGAAATCATTGGTTATGAGATTAAAGGAAACTGGTTGGAATGTGGCAATAAATTAAATTATCTGAAATCTCAAATATATCTTTCCTTAAAAGATCCGCGATTCAAAAAAGATTTAAGGGAATTCGTAAAAAAAATTTTAAAATAATTTATTTTTCGCGGGCATGACGGAATTGGCAGACGTCCATGATTCAGAATCATGGGGGTTAAAACCCGTGGAGGTTCAAATCCTCCTGCCCGCACAATAAAATGACGGAAAAAAATAATTATTTAAAAATTATTTTTTTGGGAGGCTTGGGAGAAGTTGGAATGAATATGATGGCCTTGGAATGGAAGGATAAGATTTTGATCATTGATGCCGGCTTAAAAATGCCCGACGAGGATATGCCGGGTATTGATTATATTATTCCTAATGTTGAATATTTAAAAAATAAAAAAGAAAATATTTTAGGTTTTGTTTTTACCCACGGTCATTATGACCATATCGGCGCTCTACCTTATCTTTTGCCCTCTTTATGGCACCCGGGAATAAAATTTTTTGCCTCTTCCTTGACCAGGGGGATTATTTTAAAAAGACACGAAGAGTTTAAGGATTTGCCTCGAATTTCCGTGAGAGAAATCAAGGACAGAGAAAAAGTTAAACTCGGCCCCTTTTTGGTTGAGTTTTTTAAACAAAACCACAATATTCCAGATAATATGGGTCTTTTTATTGAAACACCCGTTGGTAATCTTTTGCATACTTCTGATTTTAAATTTGATCCAGATCCCATTTATGATCAACCAACAGATTTCTCACGATTGGAAGAATTGGGAAAGAGGGACATTTTGCTTTTGATGTCTGATTCGACCGATGCTGAAGAAGAGGGCCATTCTCTTTCTGAAAGAGAAATAATGGAAAACTTAGAAAAAATTTTTCAGATGGCTCAAGGTCGTATTTTTGCTGCTACCTTTGCTTCTTTGATTAATCGTATCCAACAGATTATTACCCTTTCGGAAAAATATAAAAGAAAAGTTTTGGTTGAGGGCCATACTATGAAGGTGAACGTTCAAATGGCTAAATTTTTAGGTTATTTGAAGGTGAAAAGAAATACTTTAATTTCTGCTAAAGATCTTGAAACATTACCAGATTCAAAAATTACGATTTTGTGCACTGGTTCTCAGGGTGAAGCCGAAGCAGTATTAATGAGGGTTGTTCACAAACAACACCGTTATTTGAAAATTAAAAAAGGCGACACTATCATTTTTTCTTCTTCGGTTATTCCGGGAAACGAAAGAACCATTCAAAATATGAAGGATGGTTTTTTAAGGCAAGGGGCAGAGGTTTTTCATTATAAAATGATGGATATTCACGCTGGCGGACACGCCAAAAAAGAAGAACTTAAAAAAATGATTGAAATCATAAAGCCCAAATTTTTCTTGCCAGTACACGGTCAATTTTCTATGCTGGTGAGCAATAAAAAAATTGCTCTTTCTTTGGGAATGAAAGAAGAAAATACGATCTTGGCAGAAAACGGAGATATTCTTTATTGTCAAAAGGATCATTTTTTTCTTGAAAAGGGAAAGGTGCCTTCAAATTATGTAATGGTTGATGGCTTGGGTGTTGGTGATGTTGGAGAGGTTGTTCTGAGGGACCGAAAGATGTTATCACAAGATGGAATTTTTGTTGTCATTGCTGTTATTGACAAACAAACCGGAGCCGTGAAAACTTCACCCGATATTATTTCGCGTGGTTTTGTTTATTTAAGAGAATCAAAAGAATTATTAAAGGAAGTAAGAAAAAAGGTAATTTCTATTATTCATAAAGCCACCCTTTCTGGGAAAGTTGTCAATTTCACTTATTTGAAAGCAGAAATCAGAAATCAATTGGGTGAATTTTTATTCCAAAAGACAAAAAGAAGACCGGTGATACTACCTGTTTTAATTGAAGTTTAATTTTTAAAAAATCTATGTTTTAATCTATGGGAGTTGAACTTCCATAGATGAAAAAAAAGGTGCCAATAAGGTTAAAAAAAAACAACATCCCTCTATTAAAAAAAATTTTCAATACATTTCATTTTGCCCAGGATTCAGATTTTTTTTATCTTGACTTTTTTAATTTTTAATTTAAAATAAGACTAGATAGGTCTGAATTTTTTTAATTAAAAAATGAAAATTTCCAAAAAGACAGAATACGCGATAAAAATCCTTTGTTTTTTGGGAGAGAATGAAAAGAAGGTGATCAGCGCCAGAGCGATTGGAGAGAAAGAAAAAATCCCGCCTTATTTTTTAGGAAAGATTCTTTCCCTGCTTTCTAAAAATAAAATTGTCGGCGTTAAAAAGGGACGAGAAGGAGGATATTTTCTTTTGATTCCTTTAAAAAAAATTAACCTTTTGAAAATTTTATTTTTGTTTGAAAAAAACAAAAAAATCGTTGAGTGTTTAGAAAGAGATAAAAAATGCCATTTTGAATCTTTTTGTCGTTTGAGGGGTTTTTTTAAAAAGTTAAATAATTTTTTTGAAAAAAAATTAAATCAAATTACTTTAAAGGAAATTAGTGAGCAAAAAATATGAGAAGAAAAAAAATTTATCTTGATTTTGCCGCAACAACCCCGGTTGATCCCCGGGTATTGAGGGTAATGGCGCCTTATTTTTCTCAAAAATATGGGAATTCGGCTTCTTTGCATTCTTTGGGTCAGGAAGCGAGAATGAAATTGGAGGATTGTCGTGAGAAAATTGCTAAAATGATCTCTGCTGAAACCTCAGAAATCATTTTTACTTCGTCGGCCACGGAAAGCAATAATTTAGCATTGAAGGGTATTGCTTTTGCCAACAAAGACAAGGGGAGACATATTTTAATTTCAAGTATTGAACATGAATCTGTTTTGCAGGCGGGTGAATGGTTGAAAAAAGAAGGTTTTGAAGTTGAGGAATTAAAAGTTGATTCTTATGGTTTGGTTGACTTAGATGATTTGAAAAGAAAGATAAAAAAAGAAACGATCCTAGTTTCTGTGATTTTCGTCAATAATGAAATTGGAACAAAACAGGATATTGAAAAAATAGGAAAGATTTGCAGAAAAAAAGGGGTTTTTTTTCATACGGATGCTGTTCAGGCATTTGGAAAAATTCCGATAGATGTCAAGAAAATGAACATTGATTTATTATCTGCTTCAAGTCATAAAATTTATGGACCCAAGGGCGCTGCTTTTTTATATTGCAAAAAAGGAATCAAGATTATTCCTTTGCTTCATGGCGGTGGGCAGGAATTTGGATTGAGATCTTCGACGGTTAATTTACCCTCGATCGTTGGTTTTGGTAAAGCAGCTGAGATCTGTCAAAGAGAAATGAAAAAGGAAACAGAAAGAATTGAAAAATTAAGAAACTTTTTTGTTAAAGAAATTTTATCCCAAATTAAAGGTGTACATTTAAACGGCCATCCAGAAAAAAGAGTGCCCCATATTGTCAATTTTTGGCTTGAAGGAATTGAGGGGGAGTCATTGGTTTTGAGATTAGATTTAGAAGGAATTTGCGTTTCGACAGGTTCCGCTTGTTCTTCTTTTTCTTTGGAACCGAGCTATGTTTTATTAGCCCTGGGATTAAAGCCCTGGCAGGCCCATGGTTCTTTGAGGTTTAGTTTTGGTCGTTTGACTAAAAAAGAGGATTTAATTTTTACTGTCAAAACTCTTAAAAAAATCGTCGAGGATCTAAGGAGGATTTCTCCTTTTAAATTAGAAAAATGATGCTTTACAATAAAAAAGTTTTAGAGCATTTTCGCCATCCTCATAATTTTGGAAAAATGAAAAATCCCGATGCAATAGGAAAAGCGGGAAATTTGGTTTGCGGGGATGTGATGTATCTTTATTTGAAAATTGGAAAAAACAAAGAAAACGAAGAAATTATTAAAGATGTAAAATTTGAAACCTTGGGTTGCGCTGCTGCCATTGCCACAAGCAGCGTGATCACGGATTTGATAAAGAATAAAAAACTAAACGAGGTTTTTGATTTTGGGAGCCAGAAAATTGTTAAAGAATTAGGGGGATTACCTCCTCAAAAAATTCATTGTTCTCTTTTGGCGACCGAAGCCTTGAAAGAAGCAATTTACGATTATTTTAAAAGAAGAAAAAGAAAGATACCTGAAAAATTGAAAAAAGAGCATAAAAGGATTTTGAGACAACAAAGGATTTTAGAAAGGAGATATCACAAAAAATAATTAAAATGAAGAAAAATCTCGTTGCCTCCTTGATGTCGGGTGGTATTGATTCTTCAATGAGTACTTTTCTTTTGTCTCAAAAAAAAGATTTAAATGTAGTTGGTTTTTTTTTAAAATTTTGGTCCGAAGACGAAAAGGAGATCGCCAATAAATGCTGTTCTTTGGAATCGGAAATGAGGGCGAGAAAAATCGCTGAAATTTTAAAAATTCCTTTTTTTGTTATCGATCTTAGAAAAGAATTTAAAAAAAGAATCGTTGAGGATTTTCTATTTTATTTTAAAAAGGGATACACCCCAAATCCTTGCGTTGTTTGCAACGAACAAATAAAGTTTGGTTTGGCTTTAGAATATTTTTTGAAAAGCGGTTTTCATTTTGTGGCCAGCGGTCATTATGCAAAAATAGTAAAAAGAAAAAAAAACAAAAAAGTATTTTTTGAGCTTCATTGCGCCAAAGACAAAAAAAAGGATCAATCATATTTTTTATATCGTTTAAAACAAGAAAAATTAAAAAGAATTATTTTTCCCCTAGCCAATTACAAAAGAGAAGAAGTTGAAAAGATGGCAGAAGATTTTTTTCCGGGTTTTTTTTCAAATATAAAAAAATCGGTCGATGTTTGTTTTGTTAAAAACGATCTTTCTTCTTTTTTAAAAAGAAAATTTGGCGAAAAAAAAGGAAAAATTTTTGATAAAAGCGGAAGGTTTTTGGGCTATCATTCGGGTTTTTGGTTTTATACCATCGGCCAGAGGACGGGTCTTCGTGTGCCTGGTGGCCCTTTTTTTGTTTTAAAAAAAGATCCCCAAAAAAATTTTTTGATCGTGACGAAAAATAAAAAGGACCTAATTTTTAAAAAAATTTTTTTAGAGAGGGTCAATCTTTTGAAAAAATTAAATTTGCCCCTCTCTCTTTTCGTGAAAACAAGATATCGGCAGAGAAAAAGAAGGGCAAAACTTTATTTTAAAAATAAAAGATATTTTGTGATTTTCGAAAAAGGGATTTTGGCTCCGACCCCCGGTCAATCGGCAGTGTTTTATTTAAAAAATAAAATTTTAGGAGGCGGAATTATTTCAAAAATTTGTTAAAATATTAATATTACAATGAGGGAAATTATTTTGGGCCTAAAAGATCAATTATCTTTTTTGCCTGAAATTCATTTTTTTGAAAGGATAAAAAATTTTTCTTTTGAAAACCTTTTGATTGTCGGTATGGGAGGATCGCATTTGGCCGGAGATTTGTTAAAAACATTTTTTCCAGAAAAAAAAATTTTTTTACACGAAAACTATGATCTTCCTTTATGGTTCAAAAAAGATTTTAAAAAAACGCTCATTGTTTTAAGTTCTTATTCTGGAAATACAAAGGAAGTTTTATCGGCGCTGGATGAGGTTTTGAAATTGAAATTAAAAAGCATTGTGGTTTCTGCTAATGGCCTTTTGTTAGAGAAAGCAGAAAAATTTAAGTTGCCTTATTTAAAATTACCTTCGGGTTTGCAACCGCGTTTTGCTTTGGGATATTCTTTTGTTGCTTTTTTAAAAATTTTAAAAGAAGAAAAGTTTTTAAAGAAAATGAGAAAACTTTTGAGTTTTTTTGAGATTGAAAAATTGGAAAAAGAAGGAAAAAAATTAGCCGAATCATTAAAAAACAAAATCCCCTTAATTTACGCTTCTCAAAGATTTCTTTCGTTGGCTTATATTTGGAAGATTCAATTTAATGAAACCGCAAAAATCCCGGCTTTTTTCAATTTTTTTCCCGAATTAAATCATAACGAAATGACGGGCTTTGATATTAACGATAAAACAAAATTCCTTTCTGAAAAATTTTATTTTATTTTTTTAAAAGCCCAAGAAGACGACCATCGCATTAAAAAAAGAATGGATGTTTTGAAAGAAATTTTTAAAATAAAAAATTTTTCAGTAAAAATTATTGAATTTCCTTTAAGAGAGGAAATTTTAGAGGTGTTTTCTTTCATTAGTTTGGCTCAATGGACTTCTTTTTATTTATCCTTATTTTACAAGACAAATCCTTTAGAGGTACCAGTGGTTGAAGAATTTAAAAAAAGATTAAAAGAATAAAATGTTGTCATTAAAGCTTTTGAAAATTATCAAAGCCAGCGCCTATTTGATTTTTGTTTCACCCTTGATTATTGGCTATTCTTATTTTTTTCCTTTTGTGGCACCAAAGGCATTTTGGATAATGTTCTTTTCTCAGTTGATGTTCTTTTCCTGGTTGATTTTAATTTTAATCGATAAAAGATATCTGCCAAAAATAAATATAATTTTTTTGGCAGTTTCTCTTTTTATTTTTTCGCTTTTTTTAAGTACGATTTTCAGTCTTGCGCCCAGCATAAGTTTTTGGTCGAATTCTGAAAGGGCAACAGGTTTTCTCTTTTTTTTGCATCTTTATTGTTTTTTTGTTGTTTTAATTAGTGTTTTTAAAAGAGAGGAATTGGAAAATTTGCTCTTTTTTATAAGTTTAGTTGGTATCACCATTGTTATTTTTACTTTTTTAATTCCCGCCGGTCGCGAAGGTGGTACTTTGGGCAATAGTTCTTTTTGGGGCACGACAATTTTACTCATTTCTTTTTTTGTTTTGTATCTTATTTTTAATTCAAAGAGAATGAAGAATTTTTTGATTTTTTCTCTTATCGTGATGACGGTTTTTCTTTTTATTAATCAGGCAAGAGCCGCGAAGGTCAGTTTTTTTATGGGAGCTTTTTTGTTTTTGCTCTTTTATTTTTCTTTTCTTTTTCAAAATAAAAAAATTCAAAAGATCAGTCGTTTCCTTCTTGTTTTTAGTTTTTTGATCGGCATTTTTGTTTTTTATCTTCTTTTCGTGCCCAATAGTTTACCCCGAAAAATTTTAGAAAGGGCAACGGATCGGAGTTTTGGTGGGAGGTTTATTGTTTGGAAGGTAGTGATTGATCGTTTTTGGGAAAGACCTTTTTTTGGTTGGGGTTTAGAAACGCTCGATTTTATTTTCTTTAAAAACTTTAATCCTTGTCTTTTAGCCACTGATTGTGGGGGCGAGATTTGGTATGATCGAGCGCACAATGTCATTTTAGATTTATTAACAAGCGCTGGTTTGTTTGGGGTGGTTTCTTTTTTGTTGATTTTTCTTTCTTGTCTTTACGGCCTTTACAAGAGGGCGAAAATAGAAAAAAAAGAACTTTTGAATTTTTTTATTTTTTTCGCGCTTTTCTTTGCCTATTTCCTCCAAGGGATGACGGTTTTTGATATGCCAGTTTCTTATTTATTGCTCTTTTTTATCTTCGCTTTTGTCAGCGCAATTTCTTTTCCTCAAAAAGAAGAATCCTTCGAAGAAAAAAAATTATCTTTTTTCCCTGGATTTTTTATTTTTCTTTTTGCTCTTTTTTCTTTTTATTATTTTATTTTTTTACCTTTATTATCCAATCGCGCGGTTTTATTGTGTTTGGGAGAAAGAAGGATAAATAAAATTTCAGTTTGTAATAAAATCAATATTTCTTCTTTTGGTAGGGTTCATAATTGGGAGACGATCGCTTCTTTACAAACAATGTATGAAAGCAGGGAAATTTCTTTGGCCCATAAGAAAAAATTGGAGATTGTTAAGGAGAATTTAGAAAGAAATGTTTCTCGCTATCCTTTAAAATTTAGGTCCCAATTTATGCTTGCTTCTACTTTAAGAATGTTGGCTGGTTATGATTTAAAATATTCAAAACCAGCTTATGAACAAATCATCAAAGTAAAAGAAATGAACCCTTCGCACCCCCTTATTTATATTGAATTATCTTTATGGTATCTTCAAGAAGGGAAAAAAGAAGAGGCCTTAGAGGCGGCGGAAGCTGCCTTGCAATTGACCCCGAATTCTAAATTTTTAAACGATTTCTTTTCCTCGTTAAAAAAAGCAAATTAATTTTTCTTAAAATAATTTTCAATGGCGTTAACGATGTTTCTTACATCTTTTTCTTGATAAAAATCTTGAAGGGGTAAATTAACGATTCTTTTTGAAATTTCAAGGGTGTTTGGAAAGTTTTCCGGCAAAATGGCATAGATTTTTTGACAAAGAGAATTTAAAACGATTGGTTCTTTCCAAATTCTGGTGGCGAAGATTCTTTTTTTCCAAAGGAATTTAACGAAATCATCTCTATTGATTTTTGGTGGCGTCAAAAAAGAGAAAAAAGTGAAGATGTGGTTTTTTGTTTCTTGAAATTGAAAATCAAATTTTTCCAATCTCTTTTTTAATTCGAGGGCAATTTCTTTTCTTTTTTCAATTCTTTTTTCAAAATCATCAAAAAAAGAGAAAAAAATTTTTAAAGAAAAATTGTTTAAAAGGGCAATTTCTTTTTCTTTTTCTTTTCTTTGAACGCGGGGAGCGATTTTTTTTCCAAAACTTTTAAAAAGAAAAGCAAAAAAAGAAAAGTGATTCAAAAAGGAAAGAAAATCACGAGCTGAGAATTTTGTTTTTGGAAGAATTATTTTTCTTTTTGGTAAAAGCGCGAGACCACCACGGGCCGTAGGAAATTGTTTGTAAAGAGAAAAAAAAGCACAATCTCCTAGATTTCCGCAGGGTCCATCTTCTGTTTTTGCAAAAAAGGCATGAGCACAATCTTCAATAATTAAAATATCCTTTGATATCTCTTTTCTGATTTCGTTTATGTTTAAAGGTAAACCAAAAGTATGAGAGAGTAAAATTGCTTTTGTGTTGGGCGTTAATTTTTCTTTGATTTTTTTTAAAGAAAGATTAAAGGTTTCTTTTTCAACATCAACAAAAATAGGCCTTAAATGGTATTCCTGTAAAATAGAAAGAAAGATATCGCAAATAAAAGCCGGCATTAAAATTTCTTTTCCCTTTAAATCAAATTCTTTTAAGATCAAACGAAAAGCCGTCCGGCCCATATCAGTAAAAATAATTTCTTTTTTGGGAAAAAATTCTTTTAATTTTTCAAAATCTTCCTTTTTAAAGAAAGATAAAAAAATTTTTCTGATATTTTCCAAAGAAATCTTTATTTGAGGATGAACGAAATACATAATTTAATTTTAAGGCAAAACCTTAAAATTTCAAATCTTTTTTAAATTTTAATTTTGGTTATAATCATTTATGGTTTTAAAGAAAATCAAAAAGAATGTTTCTTTAAAAAAATATACAACCTTGAAGATTGGAGGCAGGGCAAAATTTTTTCTTGTTGTTCGTAATAAAGATGATTTTTTAGAAGGAGTAAAATGGGCTAAAGAAAAAAAGAGAAAAATTTTTGTTTTGGGCGGTGGAAGCAATCTTTTGGTTTCCGATCAAGGTTTTAATGGTTTAGTGCTCAAGAATGAATATTTAGGAATTGAGAGGGAGAAAAATTTTTTAAGGGTAAAAAGCGGAGAAAAACTCTCTTTTGTTTTAAATTTTTGTTTTTTGAATTCTTTGACTGGTTTGGAATGGGCGGTGGGTATTCCGGGAACAGTTGGGGGAGCGGTTTTTGGAAATGCTGGTGCTTTTGGTTCTTCAATCGGAGATTTGGTAGAAGGGGTGAAGGTTTTGGACCTTAATGATTTAAAGATCAAAAAAATTTCAAAGGAGAAAATTTGGTTTTCTTATCGAGATAGTTTTTTTAAAAAGAAAAAAAAATATATCATTTTGGAGGTTTTATTAAAACTTAAAAAAGGAGAAAGGCGAAAAATCAAAGAAAAAATAGGGGAATTTTTGAAAAAAAAGAAAGAAAACCAACCTTTAGATTTTTTTTCTGCGGGTTGTGTTTTTAAGAATCCGCCGGGAATTTCTGCTGGAGAATTAATCGAAAAATTGGGTTTTAAAGGTAAAAAAATAGGAAGAATAATGGTTTCTTTAAAACACGCCAATTTCTTTTTGAATTTAGGAGGCGGAAGGGCAAAGGATTTTCTAAAATTAATCAGAGAAGTAAAAAAAGAAGCAAAAAAAGTCTTTAAAATTGACCTCAAAGAAGAAATCATCTTTTTAAAATAAACTCTATTGAAACTCTATTGAAGTTCAACTTCGATAGATTATTGGGTATAATTAATTAAGGATATAATTAAGGATATAAAGATTTTTAATAAGGAAATAAGGAAAGAAAAATGAAAAAGCCACAGTTTTTAAAAGATCAGATATATCATGTTTACAACCGAGGAGTTGAGAAAAGAGATATTTTTCTCGATGAAGAAGATTATTTTCGGTTCATTCATGACCTCTTTGAATTTAATGATAAGGATAGTGTTGTTAACTCTTATTATCATTTCAATTCTAAATTAAAAAAAGGCGAGCAATTTAATTATTCTAAACAAGAAAGAAAACCTAGAAAAATATTGGTCGAAATTTTAGTTTTCGTTCTTATGCCCAATCATTTTCATTTACTTTTAAAACAAGTAAGAGAAAATGGTATTGTAAAATTTATGCATAAATTAGGAACCGGATATACAAATTATTTTAATAAAAAATATGAAAGAGTTGGGAGTTTGTTTCAAGGGAGATTTAAGGCACTTCTTGTCAATGAAGAAAAACATTTTTTTCATCTTCCTTTTTACATTCACACCAACCCCTTAGACCTAATCTATGGGAGTTCAACTTCCATAGATCGGAGAAAAGGAGTGGAGTTTCTAGAAAATTACAGATGGAGTTCTTATTTGGATTATATTGGAAAACAAAATTTTCCCTCAGTTACTTCTCGTGAATTTTTATTGGAATTTTTTAACGGAGCAGAAGAATATAAAAAAATAACTGAAAAATGGATTTTCGAAAGAAGCGAAAATATTGAAAAAATCAAAGAAATAACATTAGAATAATTCAATAACAAAATCCACCTATCTATTGAAGTTCAACTTCGATAGATTCACTATTGAAGTTCAACTTCGATAGATGGCTTCAATAGATTGGGGTTGACGGGGGGGCTAATTTTTGCTAAATTTATTTAAGAAATCGGATGATATCGGACATCCGAGATATCAAAAAAATGCTGAAATTTTTATCTTTAAAAGAGGCCTCGAAGATTTCCGGATATCATCAGGATTATTTGGGTTTTTTATTGAGAACAAAGAAATTAAAAGGAAAAAAAATTAATGATAAGATCTGGCTGGTAGAGGAATCTTCTTTTTTTAGGTATTTGACAAAAAAACAATTTGTGCCTTTAAAAAAAATTATCTCTTTAAAAACAGCAATTTTAATTTTTTTATTCTTGTTTTCATTTTCTTTCTTTTCTTTCTCTTTTAATAGAGAAGATATTATTGTTTCAAAAGAAATCATTTTTTTGAAAGACCAGAAGTTGGAAATGGGAAAGATGGAAGAGCAAGAATTAATGAAAATTGTTTCTTTAAAAAGATGAGGAAGAGAATTTTTTCTTATCTTTTAATTTTTAATCTTTTCGTTTTTGGATTTTTCTTTTTTAAAGACGTTTTTTCTCAATCTAACTTCAATCAACAAATTAACTATCAAGGAAAGTTGACCGCCTCGACAACAGCGCCGGTTGAAGACGGAGGAAAGTGCATGCGATTTAAAATTTACGATTCGCTTTCTGGCGGAAATGAATTATGGTCAGAAACCTGGGACAATAATACTTCTTTGGCAACGACAACCAGTGGGCTTTTTTCTGTAATGTTGGGCACTTTTTCCTCCTTGGAGAATTTTGATTTCAATCAATCTCCTCTTTATTTAGAAGTGCAATTTGATCCAGATTGCGATGGGACCTTTGAGGAGGTTTTTTCTCCGAGAAAGATTTTGGGCGCGGTTCCTGCTGCCTTTGAAGCAAAAAGATTGGGCGGAAAATTAGAGAGCGCTTTTGCGACCTTGGCTGAAAACGAAACAATCACCGGAGCCTGGACCTTTGAAAATTTGCTTTCAATTTCTTCGAGCACTTACAGCGCGATTTTAAATATTGAAGTTTCCACTTCCTCTACTTCTTTTGATCCTTATATTGTTTTCAAAACAGGCTTTCCTTCCCAAGCACAAGCGATTATTGGCATTGATTATTCTGATTCAAATAAATTAAAAATTGTCAGGGGAGATGACATTTCCACTTCAAGCGGGATAACAATTGATTCTTCGGGAAGGGTTGGTATTGGAACAACATCACCTGCTTTTACTTTGGATGTTTCAGGTACCGCGAGGATTTCTGATTCTTTAACCATTGATAATCTAACAGGAATCCTGAAGGCAACTTCTGGCCTTGTTTCAGTGGCAACAGCAGGCACAGATTATGAATCGCCTTTAACCTTTAATTCTCCTTTATCAAGGACAGGGAATGCTGTTTCTTTGCTCTATCAAATGTCAATTACTTCAACAGAAAGCGGTCTTCAATTGGTTGGAGATCAAGATTCTCCCGGAAACTCAAAATACTATGGAACAGATGAAACTGGCGCCAAAGGATGGTATTCTTTACCCTCGGGTGGAGGTTACTGGACTCAATCTGGATCTTATTTATATCCCAATGAAACTACTTGGTCAGTTGGCATTGGAAACACTTCTCCTGAATACAAATTAGATGTCACGGGCACCATCAGGGCAACATTGTCTATATCTGCTGGAATTAATGTTGAAACACTAACAGCAGACAAAGTACTAACTGTTGGCACTGATAAGATGTATCAATATCTGAACCCAAGCGGAGGAGACAGATATATCATTCTCTCAACAACCAATGCCAGAGCCGGAGACAGATTCATTATTAGAAACAATGCAAGTCATAATTCTTCCTACCGTCTTCGCATCTGCCAAGGAACAACATATTGTTCAACAACCTTAGATTATGTTTATGCCCAAGGTATTAAAGAATTCATCTTTGATGGTTCAAACTGGATTTCTGCTGACATTGGAACTGGAAAATATGGTACTGACTACAATGTTTCAATAGGACACAATGCTAAAGGCCACTCTTCTGGTGTTGCAGTTGGATATAGTGCTTATGGCGACTCTTCTGGTGTTGCAGTTGGATATGGTGCTTCTGGCTACTCTTCTGGTGTTGCAGTTGGATACTATGCTTATGGCTATGATTCTGGTGTTGCAGTTGGATACAATACTTATGGTTACTCTTCTGGTGCTGCAGTTGGATATGGTGCTTCTGGCCCCTATTCTGGTGTTGCAGTTGGATACTATGCTTATGGCTATGATTCTGGTGTTGCAGTTGGATATTATGCTTCTGGCAACTATTCTGGTGTTGCAGTTGGATATTATTCGAAAGGAACATATGAAGGTGTTTCAGTTGGTTATTATGCGGGAAAGAATCTAAACACTTCGTATTCAGATCTTTACAATACTTTGATTGGTTCTCGGGCTGGTTATAGTTTAACAACAGGAAGAAGAAATGTTGTCATTGGAAGAAGAGCAGGTTATTATCTGACTGGCAGTAATGATGTCTTTGTGGGATATGAAGCAGGCTACAATGCTGGGAATTCCTACAATAATGTCTATTTGGGTTATCA
>Ga0197142_1000775_pt1 | contig 29832 bp, 34 predicted proteins | sample GBS60_MetaG_FD_148614 | JGI IMG/M metagenome (GOLD analysis project Ga0197142, IMG submission 148614) | Sediment microbial communities from Great Boiling Springs, Gerlach, Nevada, United States - GBS 60_MetaG | ecosystem: Environmental > Aquatic > Thermal springs > Hot (42-90C) > Sediment... | reverse complement strand
AGCCACTGTAACCACTAATGCCAGAATAGCCAGAGTAACCAGAATAACCGCTTATGCCAGAGTAGCCTGAGTAACCTGATTTACCAGAGTACCCACTCCATCCACTTCTACCAGACCAGCCACTCCATCCACTTATGCCAGAATAGCCCGAGTAACCAGAGTAACCAGAATAACCAGAATAGCCACTTATGCCAGACCAGCCACTCTCACCTGAGTAACCCGAATAACCTGAGTAGCCACTGTAACCACTAATGCCAGAATAGCCAGAGTAACCAGAATAACCGCTTATGCCAGAGTAGCCTGAGTAACCTGATTTACCAGAGTACCCACTCCATCCACTTCTACCAGACCAGCCACTCCATCCACTTATGCCAGAATAGCCCGAGTAACCAGAGTAACCAGAATAACCAGAATAACCAGAATAACCACTGATACCTGAAAAGCCTGAGTACCCACTAATACCAGAAAAGCCTGAGTAGCCCGATTTGCCCGAATACCCACTCCATCCGCTTCTACCAGAGTAACCCGACCAGCCACTGGTGCCAGAGTAGCCAGAGTATCCCGAGTATCCCGAGTATCCCGAATAGCCAGAATAACCAGAATAACCAGAATAGCCAGAATAGCCTGAGTAACCCGAGTAGCCTGAGTAGCCTGAGTAACCACTAGCATTAATTAACGGATACCAACCTTTAATTCCTCTTTCATCAGTTCCATAGTAATAATTTTCCCCTGGATAATCCTGATCGTTAACAAGTGTAACATAAGGTACATAAAATCTTATTCCTTCACAGGGGTCAAACACCCATTTCCTTTCAATTTGGCTAATAGACTTACCAAATTGAAACATTAATCTTCGAATTCGTGAAACAGGAGCTCTTACGTTCCCAGAAATATTTACAACAGAAGCAATATCCATCCCAGAAATCAAGTCTTCTCTGGGAACAGGTTCGGCATCTAAAAGCCAATTTACTGGAAGATTAATAACATCAGTTCCTTCATCAGGTAATACACAATATCCTGTATCACAAAAATTTAATTGTTGAACAAGATACTTTATTCCTTTTAACTCCCAAACAAAAGGGGAGTTTCTAAAGAAAGGAGACAGTATTTTCTTATGAAAAACGGAAAGACGCCATAGATATCGATTTTCAACAAGATTAGAAAAATATTGGTTAATTACATTTTGTATATTTTGTTGAAAAATGTTAGTTTCGCCGCCACCACCACCACCCCCTTCTCTTTGTGGTGTTAATGGTTGAGATGGGGTTGTGGATAAGGTTTCAGGGGTTAATCCTACTTGCTTTTTAATTTCTTGAATTTCATTTTCAACACCCAAACGTAATCTTCGCATCTCCTCATTTGCCATAGCGGCACCTTGAGGAGTAGAATAATCATATACATCTTGAACTGAAATTTTAGATTGGTGAGGTATATGTTTGGGTGTTTTCTTCATTTACATCAAATATTGATGAATTCCCCTCCAATTTATTTCTATCTCGTTTAATTGTGCTCTTTTTCGTCCATAAAATTCAATCGAAGTTTTCATTGGCTTTGCAATAAAATCATTTAAATTAGGAGGTCGATTCCCAAAGGGGCTAACCCTTATAATTGGAATATTGTTTATAACACTTAAAACACTTTGGTTGCGACCAACAAATTCCCTGTTTGTATACATTTCATAATAATCTTCTGATGGATTGAAGAAAAACAAATTCAACCATCTATTCGGTGAATTTACTTCTTCAATATTGTTGTCATATTCTTCTCTATGAAAGTTTTGAAGGTTGATTGCAAAATTTCCTTTTGTGTAAATATTAGCTATTACTTTTCTAACTCTTTTTAGCCCACTTTCATCATTTTGTGAGAAAAATTTAGAGAAAAATATCCATCTAATTGGAGTATATCGTGGAATCGGGAAAATAAATCGAACAGGATTCATTAATGTATCTGAATATGTTGAAAAATCATAATAAATCTCGTCTCTCGTCCACAATGGTAATGCTATAGGTGGTAGTGGTATGACATCCTCGTCAATATAATTTCTTTCAACCCACGAATGAAACCAATTCCCCTGACTGCTTTTTGTCCACAACAAATAAAGAGGAATTTTAAAAACAGAAGTAGGAGAAGGTGTTTCTATATAAATTCCAGCCCAATACCAATTAACAGGATTGTTTAGATTAAAGTTGGGGCGAAAAATAGAAGGATATGAATTAGGAACCAAATCAGCAGACCTTAATTCACCCAGTGTGTTTGTAAAATATAACCTTGTATTACCGAGTGGATGTTCTACAACTTTTAATGGTCTCCTGTATAAATTATAACTTTTATCATCTACAATCAAAGTGGTTACATAAGAAAATTTTGTAGAATATCCAATTAAAAGGTTTTGAACATATATATTACCCCAAACGGGATATTTCTTTTCATAATAATTTATTATACCATAATCATAATAAAAGTCATTAATTCGAGAACCAAAAAATGGAATATTTGCATTTAAATCAATTTTATCTTCAAAAATATTGTCAATTATAATATTTAAGTTATCTGATTTTAATAATGGTAAATTTAGATAAAATTCAGAAAAGGCAGGATTAAATCCTGTGGTTGAATATTTTATCCATTTATTTAAAGAATAAAGTATGGTTTGAAGTTCGGGATGAATTTTTTCATCAATGTTTTTAATTATGTTGTTATTATAATGCATCCAACCCTTATGGCTCAAGAAAAACAGATTGTTATCTTGATTAATTAAAGTTTTCGGTGCAATACAACCAACCTCAGGGGTAATTTCGTCAACCCTTGAAATAGGTGGGTCAATTGCTTGAACTGTATAACGAGCCATAGAGTTTTCTGTAAATAGAACAAGATTTCCATAGTTCTCTTCCAAACCAGTTCCCAATCGTCCACCCTTATATTCTGTAAATGAGTCTTCTTTTATCCAATCAGGACGATAAGGTTCAGACCACCGCAAGCCAGTAGGATATTTCATAGTTATTGGATTGTCGTGATGAATTTTTCGAAGCAATGGTTTATTGTTGTCAACAAAAATTCCATTGTTTTCTGTTTTTATTTCACCTATTTTATACCATTCATTATCTTCTTGTCTTAATACTATTAGCTTAACAACAGGATTGTATGGTATAGAAGAAAACAACAAAATCACCTCGTAAAAATCTTTATCTTTTAATTCTTCGTCTGGTGTAACAACAAGTTCAAAAGACTTAATTCTAGAAATTATACCATTTTCATCCTCATAAGCAATTCCATATTTTTTGGTTTGTGAAGGAGCGGTAAATTCAAATCCCATTTTTGAATTAATTTTTCGGTATGAAATAGCTATATTTGGCAAAAACTGCGAAAATGTTGTCGGAGTTTCAATCTTTCTAGGAGTTTCGGGTTGATAATCTTCTTCAAAGTTGTAGTAATAAACTCTTTCGTTTAAAGGTAAATTAAAACTTGACCTAATATTTTTTCTTAAGCCTTCGTAATTATCGGGGGAAACACTAAAATCCAAATTATCATCGGTTATATTGTCAAAAAAGTATATTTCGTTAGAAAATACTTTTTCATTACCATTCTCATCTTTGGTTTTTGTTTCAATATAAGTTGGATTATTTTCATCTGGTCGTAATATATCAATTTCTTTTACCAACCCATATTGGTCGGGATTAAAATAATTATCAATTGTTGATTTTGTCCGAAAAACTAATAGTTTTTTAGCTTTTAAAGGAACATCTTCTCCTTTGATTCTAATCGCTAATCTTGGGGCTTTAAACAAAAGCGATGAAGGGAAAATTGCCGACAACTGTTCGGGTGCAGTTAACCTTTCCCCTTCGCCATAAATGGTTATATCTAAATTTGTTAAGCAGCATTCTTTATATGAACCAGGTGTTCTTTTATCTTCAAATACCGAACCGTAAACAACATTATAGCTTATTTCCTGATTTATAATTTTGTTTCGACTACCAGTCCAAAACCATCTAGCTCCATTTGCAGGGAATGCTAGATTTTCAATCATAAACAGATAATTAAAAACTTTTCCACCACCCTCTCCACGCTTGTTCCCTAACGTAATAACCGATAAACCTTCGTTTAAGTTAGCTTGGGTTCCCGAAAACGGTGAGGCTAATATAAAACCATTAATAGAATTATCATCATTATTAGCATTTGCAAAATTAGGCACAATATAAAAATCATAAAAAGGATATTCTCTATTTGAATATGAATAAGCCGTATCCCAGAAACGTGGTCCACCAAAAGCATTATAAGAAAGATTACGTAAATCAAAATTGTATTCTATAGGGCTATTAATAACTTTGTGTTTATGACTAGTATTCTCGTAATAAAAAGTTGCAAAACCATAATTGTTTAAAATACCTTGTCTATAAAACCAGGGTGCAATTTTATCGGTTGGTTTAACAACTTGGATTTCACACAATCCCTTTAAAATAAGTCTATCTTTAACTTCGTTTGGTATGTTTTTACCAACAACAAACATCCTATCGGATGAATTTTCATTCCTTACTGCTCTTATGCCATTGGTTGGTCTTAAGACATATCTAAACCAATAATATAAATAACTGTTGTCAAATGGGGCTTTTGCAAAAACGACACCTTCTTCTTGAAAGTTATTTGCAATGTAAATTGGTAAGGACGATGGTAAAAAGTAAGTGGCGGGTAAGTTGTTGTAATCAATATCGGAATAAAAGAAAATGTATAAATTCATCCAAGAAAAATAAGGTTTCCGATAAAGAGTGAAAGAAATGATAGGTGGTACCCTTCTAGGATTTGTTAACCTTGGGCATATATCCATTGCCCACGGAAAAGAAAAAAACTTGTTGAAACATAAACGCATCTCGTTGTCTTTGTCCCAAAGTGTATTAGGACTAAGCCAATTAAGTCGCAATCTTCCTTCGTTATCAAAAAGTGCAAAACGACTTTGGGGAACATCTGGATGGTAAAATATTGGAATTAATATAGGTCCAATATCAAATTCTAAAGAATCATCAACTGGAGCCGATATGTCTTCATCTTCATCTTGAACAGTCCATTTTTCTGCATTAAGTTTAACATATTGCCAGGCAGTTCCTCGGGTTGCTACATCTCTCCCTCCAAAAAAGCACGTTATCAATGTAACAAAATCTACAACCGACATTAAAGACAAGGGTTCTTGGTTAACCCTTACCATAAAATCATTTTCAAAATCACAATCTTCGTAATCTATATCAAAATAATAACCTGGTATATCGCCAAATCTATTCCTTGTTCCATAATATAGTTTTCTTTTTAATCTCCAAAGAATATTCCCGTAATTGGTTAATTTAATTTGCCATTTATAATTAACTTCACCAGTGTTTGGGTCTGTTATTTTAAGTAATCTAAAATCCGAAAAAATACGAAGCCTTTTTAAAAAAAGAGGATGATAATTATTAAGAAATGGGGCAGCGGGATTTTGTTCAATCGAAAACAAAAAGTCACCATAGTTATAAACATCATCATCAGGAGGGATAGAAAACAACGAAAGACTTCTGTCTTTTGGAAAAAGCCAGCTGGTGCTCGCAAAATTGCTGTTCTCCTGAACTCCTTGTTGATTGTAATTTCGGTAATATTTATCCCAATTATTGGGTTCATCTACATCTAATAATTCTTCATCTTTTACCGCTGACCACATTATATCTGGAACTGCTATTGGTCGTGAAGGTGCAGAATAAAAGCCGTTTCCAAAATCCCACACAAATTTATAATACCATCCATTAACAGGGGTAAAATCTCTTGGTTCGTTTAAATTTATAATTCTTGGAATTTTTTCATAGGACTTAGAATAAGGACGGTCTAGTTTTCTAAAAAGAAATAAATATTTATCCCAATCTTTTCTGTTCCCATAACGAGATGGATAATATTTGATTTTAAAATCTTCCCATATATAAACATTAGCAGATTTGACTTTTTTCTTGCTTAATATATCTTTATCATCTTCACTTTTAATTACTTCTTCATCTTCCACAAACTGTAATTCACCCAACAAATCTTTAAATTGAACCGTTTCGTTTACGTTAGTAAAAATTCGTTGATAATTGTTGTTTATTCTAATTAAAAAGGAATAACAATAATCATCGGGAAGTAACGAAGCACTAGTTTTGGTAAGCATAGAACGAGCAAAAGCAGTAATTAAAGTAGTTGGTTTCCTATTTATCACATAATCAACAACCTTATATTCTCTTATCCAGGTCTTAGAATCATTGGAAGGTTCGTATTCTAAAAAATCTCCATCAGTTATAGTGGGGTCAAAAACATCAACTGTTTTCTTGGTAATATTGGTTGGTAACTCAAATTTATATAAAGCCATACCTGTTTCAACACCTTTATTAACATCGTTTTCCTCACCTTCGTTAAGTCTTAAATCAATATTTACTATATCAACATTAAAATCGTGTAAACAATTTGGTCGAAGCCTTAGAAAGTGCCTTTTTTCTTTTACAAATTCATCTTGAAAATCATAATCATCCTCCAATAACATATCTCCATTTATCGGGTCGCTTATTACCAACCAGTTTCTATACTGCTTCATAGTAATGAACTGCTTATGTATCTCGTCTTCAAAACAATTTAAAATCTCGTTCCTAAAAGTTGTTTCTAACCCATTTATATATTGGGATAGCTTTGTATTTCCCAACAAAGTTCGTCGTGGTGCTAACAATCTTTTCTTTGGTGAAAACCAAGTTGTGGATAAATTCATAGCTTCTAGCTCACAGGAAGAAGAAGGATAATAAAAGTTATCGTTCAACGATAAATCATAAAGCTGCCCCCAATAAGAATTTTGTTGCCTACCCCAAAACAAATAAAAAGAATCTAATATAACATCCTTATACTTTCCAGTTAATGGGGCAAACAAAAATTCTAATCTATTTCTTATTTTATCGTACTTTCTTTTCCTTTCTTCTTCGGTATCATCTAAATTTAATTCTGGTAAATCTGGATTAATTTCAGGATGAATAATAGCATAGACCATTAATCTATTTGTATCTATCTCGTTCCAAAAATCCTCCAACCTATATTCACCAATACCAACAATACCAAGATTAAGTGGATATCCAACGTAACATTTATGTGCACCATTTTGCATATCGATATTCGATACCTTCGTTGGGTCAAATTCACCAATTGGATTTTGTGGATTAACCTGATTGTTGAATTTTGTGCCCGCCAAATTGAGGAATAACCCAAATATATAACCGTTTCGAGTTACAAGTTTGCCTACTTTTTCTGTTCTAAAGTTTAAAAGTTTCCTTGCTTCGCTATCATCAATTAATTCTGGTGCAATAGCGAGATTTAAACCCTTAAAAAGGTTTATTCCAAAAGATTGGAAACCACCTGTTAATCTTTCTATTGCCATATCGTCCTCTTATGAATAGGGTGCAAAAAAGTAATCTAACACACCTTCTCTAAAATATGTTGGCTTATTTATTTTTGCTCTTTCAACTTCACTCCAAAACTCTTGGGCATAAACAATAAAATTCTTACTTCCTTTGCTTCTTATGTATTCCATAATTGCATATTTAACAAATGCGTCTTCATAGGGGGCGATAAATTGATTTACAGAAGCACTATTAAACAAAGTTGTAAAAGCTCCTGGTTGAAACCAAGGTGTCCATTGAGGCGAATTGCTTGAAAAGACATCTATGTCTGGGATAAAATATATTGTCAATGTATCGCCATTATAGGGAGGATAAATAAAGATTTCCGTTCCCCAGCTTGTCCATATCCTTTGTTCTGAAAAACCTGTTCCACCCAAATTAAGAGGGAAACCAAAAGAGTTATTAACCACCCAATTCGGTAAATTCCTTCTTCTATTATCGTTTAAATGTGGCATTATATATTTTGTTGTTCGTAAAATGTAATCGGCTGGTGTTTCTAAATATCCAAGTTCATATCTATCTATATTACGCATAGCTTGTAAATAACTTTGTTCGAGAATTTTTTCTCCATTATCGTCTCTAATTTCTATTATACGAAGAACACTTGGGGGTATGCGAAAAATTCCATTATTATCCCTTTGGATTCTAATTACCCACTCTATATATTCTGTTTCCCGTTGAAATTTTTGCATACCCTTTGTTAAATCACGCATAAATTGGAATTCAGTTACGTCCAACTCTTCCGTATAAATTTTAATTGCATTCTTGTAATCCGAATACAATTCAGCAAATGTACTTGCCATTTTTAAATTCCATTATTTTTCTTTCCTTTTCTTTTAAGTCGCATTGCTAAATCTTTCATTTTTGGGGGTAAACTAGGAATATTTATTCCTGCCAAATCAAAAGATTCGGTTTCGCTTTTTTTAACAGCTTTGGGCGGTTTGTCCTCTGGAAAGGACTTTTTCCTCTTTGGGGCAAACTTTTTGTTTTTGACATTAGTCTTTGTGACAATGTCAGTCCAGATTTCTTTTCCTTCTTTTCCCTTTGCCATTATTCACCTCCTTCATTGGACAAATTTAATAAATTTATTGGGAAATTTACTCCTTCTATTGGTTTCTTTGATGGTAATAAAGTCTCTTTTTGATATTTCTCAATTTCTTTATTTGAATATATCATTGACCAAACTATATTAAATTCATCTTTGAATCGCTGATAAACCCCTTGTTGCTTTAAAGATATTAACAAATATAATATAGCCTGTAGTATAACAAGTTCTTGTAAATGGGGTGGTATATCATACTCCATATCTTTAGAAAAAGGTTCAGGATAAACAATACTTCCTAAATTTGAATCAGAGTATAATTCTAAATCAACTGGTAAACAAAAATAATAAACGTGCAAATCACAACAAGCTGGATTGTATATAAATTCCTTAAAATTTGTGCCATCAAAACCAATAATAAGACTTGTAGAACCATTTGTAATGTTTTGTTCAAAACAACATACCATAGAAGATGGAAGTGGTGCGTTCATACTGTGTTTAAGCGTATTGTGAAATTCTTTTCTTGTAACTATTCTAACTTGCCAAACTCTTCTAACCCCTAAAACTATATCGATAAAATCCAACCAAACTTCCAATGGCTTTATAAAATCTCCTTCCGAAATATTGTAACGATGAACAATAATTTCTCCTCCGCCATATTTGTTTGTAGATAGAGTGGGCTCGTAATTAATTCCGTAAGGTTCTGAAACTGTTATAATTGTTTTGTTTATAAAAAATTCAGGGAAAATATCAACCGTCATACTAACAACATTTCGTCTAGCTCTGTTGATTTGAGATAAAATAGTCATATCATCAAAATCTGCGTTTACGTTATTACGCAATAATCTTAATTTTACTTCATCAATATATTGTCTTGCGGTAATCATTCTATGTTAATTCGTTTTCCATTTCCCCTTTGATTGGTGGTAAATCCGATACAGGTGGTGTTGGTTCAACAAATATATCCATTTCTTTTCTTTCTTGTATCACCTGCGAGGCAAATGTATTCCAAAGATTTCTTCTTTTTTCTAAAATATCCCTATGTAAATTTATTATTTTATACGGATCGGCAGAATAAGATAAAAATCTTATACACAAATCCAAAACCAAAAGTTCGGCAAATTCGTCGGGGAAAGGTAATTCGGAATCAAGTGTAAACAAAGTGCTTGGCACAGAGTAATACTCTAAAATTCCACGCAATAAACCTACGGGCATTTCTAATATACTATAAAAATTAGGCAATCCACCATTAAAAAAATCATTATTTGGTGCAATATAAATAAGCATTCTTCTGTTTTCAACATTAGGCTCACCAGCAAATGTATATATAGGCTGTAACAGCCGTGCAAAATTCCAATGATGGCAATTCTCCCAATTCCAAAGTTGATAATATTCTCTAAAATTTACTCGCCTTGCTTCTACAACAAAGTCATTAGCATCATCCCCTTGTATAACCAACGCTATATCTTTAACAAAATCCAGAGGAACAACCGACCTATGTTTAATCGCTACAGTGTTTTTAAAAGCCCAAAGTTTTAAAGGTATTAACGAATAAACCATATTTCGCATAGCCATTATCAACTGGTTAATTATAGTTGAGGTATCAAAATTATAAATATTTATATAAGGCTCAATCAACAACATAGCCTCGTTGATTATTTGGCGATAAGTGTATTTAAAATGGGGGACCATTATTTATTTCTTTTTCTTGCCTTAGCTGCCCAAGCTAACATTTTCTTTTTACCATATTTTTTAAAACCTATGCTTGCGGCAATAGCAGCAGCACTTTTGGCTGAATATCCCTTTTTCATCAATTGCCCTTTTAATTTAGCAAATCTTCCCCCTCCTCCTGGTGCCATACTTTTCCCCATTTTACCTCCTTTTTAAATCCTCTAAATTAGAATTTAAAACATCTTTTAATGTTAGCTTTGTGTCGCCTTGATAAACATTAAATATTTCACCTCTTTGGTATTCTCCGACATCTTGGTGATTTAATATTTCAGCTGCTAATCCGATTACATCAGGATGATATATAGAATCTATTTCTAACCCATTGGGATTTATCAAATTGCCATTGCTATCAAAACCCTCGGCAAATGGCTTGGGATACCTAATATAATATAATCGGGCACGATAATTCTCCGCCATATTTTCATAAGGATATAACATAAAAGTCATTTCTGGATTATTTGTATCGTTTTTAATCAATGTATAATAAGCAATTTTAGGTGTCCCTCTTATTCGTCTCGGTTCCCACCTTACATCGTAAGGTTGAAATAAAAAGTTTTTTCTAAATCTATAATATTGGTCTGGTGTAACATATTTTGCTACTATTTGTGAATTGGGAATCTCGGTTCTGTTGTCACTTGGATCAACCAAATAAAATTCACAATATCTCGGATACATAACTCTACCAATTGGTTTTCTTATTCCAGTGTTTAAATCAATTTCGCCTATCGCTACCATTGGTAAAATTCTTTCGTCCATAGTATATAATGGTCTTAATGCAAGTTCATTTTGTTCGGCGTAAAGGCGATGAACTACACGCTCTTGTGCTCTATCAATAGCCCACAAAATGTTTGGGAAATACCAATCTCTGGTATCGTCTAATAGCATTCTTATAGAAAATAAAACTTCCCAAGCTTGCATTATTGCACCTCTGTTGGAGGTCTCCCAACTGGTGTTTTGTCCCCTGTAAATTCATAATCCATAATAAAGTTTGCAAAATCGCTTGGCATATTAAAAACAGATTTTATATAATCAAGTCTATATTTAAAATCTCTTTGGGTTGCTATTTCTTTTAGTCCCAATATAACAATGGCATAAGGTATGATATACGAATCATATATTTGTTCATCAAAATCCCAATCTGTATATTGAAAGTTAGGATCAATATTAGGAATATAAGTAATATCGGGACTATTAATTACAATTTCGTTTGGCTTTCTATAATAATACAACTTTCCACGAGCAGGAATAGAACCACCTTGTGCTGAATTGGTTATAAATCTAATTTTATTATTAATAATAAGGCAAGCAGAATGACCAACGGATAAATAAGATAATCCATCTCCAAAATAAACTCGAGCAATCTCTATAGGTTCGTCACGAACAGGGTCATAAATAAAAGCAAAAATAGGATAAAGAAGTTGAGGTTCATTGTTTTGCCAATATACAGTATTATCATAAAGTATTGGTGTTTCAACCGTTAGATGGGAAAAAAGGTAAAAAAGGTTTTTTTTAATAACAAATTGGCAGAAAATATTTTGTGACAAATTTAAAGCAAGCCTAATTTCGTGTGATTCCCAAAATTCCCCTTGATAATTCTGGGTTGATATATCTTTCAATACCTGTCGAATAACTTGCACCTTGTTTTGCAAATCTGGCATTGTCCATCCTTATTATCCAGTTGGTAAGACAGGAGGACTAGCGTTTTCAGGCGGCATTCCTTGTGGAGGTAAAGCATCTGGTGGCATTGCGTTTGGTAGTCCCTCAGCTCCAACGGCTTCATTTCCAACAGGAAGAGGTGGAAAAGGAGCTGGTGTAGCTCCAGGTCCTTGATTTATGGGAAGCGGGGGGAATGGGGCATTGGGAATGTTTGTATTTAATGGAGTAAGCGTTGGGTTTAATCCTATTTGGCTTAAAATTGCCTTATTCATTTCGTTTTGCATTTTAACTTCTGCTAGCAATCTAGCAATATCCATCATAACAGTATTCATCAGCATTTTTGCTTGTGCCATAATTATTGAAGAATAAAGGTCAGCAGTCGCTGTTTTAGCTTCTGCTTCTTCTTTGGTTTTTTCTATATTAGCTGCCTCTTTGCCTAGAAAATAAAAATCTTTTTCTTTTTTTGTTTTATTCAAATCACTCCTTTTCGGAACCCCTTGTCCCGTCTTAATAGAAATTGCAAGAAGAGACATTTCAACCTCCTTTATTCACCCTCTGATGGTTCAGCTTCAGGATTTACATATGTAATATATTCTTTTGCTTTCTTAAATCGTTCAATTATTTCGGGTGGAAATTCACCTTCAAAAACCTCTTTACCAAAAGCGGGATGATTTCTTATTTTCTCGGCAATTTCTTCATCATTTGTTATATATAAGTGGTTCACAAATTTAATATAGTCATCGGGGGTGATAAACAATATCGTCCCCCGATGATATGATTTAAAAGTGAATTTCCCTAACGTTTTTGTTGTTGATTTTTTGCTATTCTTTTTGTTTTCAATCTTATAAATTTCTTCGTTTTTTATTTCTTCCATTTTACACCTTTATTTTGTTATGGACTATCAATCCAACCAACATAATCAGGACTATTAGGATCAACACTGTTTTTGCCACTAAATCCAAGAGAATATGTCCAGTATTCGGATGATTCATTGCCAGTAAGTAAATTATTAATCTTAAATTGCTCTGTTGGCGACCAACTACCCCCACATTCAATTCTATCAAGAGCTGATGGAAGCCATAGTGCAAAGTATGAATTTTGGTTAGCTGTAACCGTAGTACCGCTAGCGGCTTCAATAATTTCACCAGCCTTATAGGTTTTGTTATTATACGTAACAGTTCCTTTTTCCACACGATATCGAGTAGGTTGTGTAGGTGTAGCTTCAGTTAAGTATGGTGCTTCAAAAAACAACCTATAATTGCTCGGCGAATCTAGATATCCCAAACCACATTGTTCCAACAACGCATTGCTTCCTGTGGTTAAACTTGTTGGATAAACTCTCATCAAAGTCTTTTCAAATGGAGTCTGTGTAGAGGCATCGATAACTGCACTGGTATCAGTTGGCAGACCAATTATTAATTCTTTGTTATGGAAAGAATATTTCAGGTCGCCGTTGTAATCATATAACTTGAGCCTATCATAAACACTAATATATCTCATTTCTTCCTCCTTTTTATGCTGTCCGCAATAATGCGTGAGCTTGTTCGAGCTGGAAGGCAATCGTACCTTGCCATTCCACCATTAGCGTATAATATCGAATAAAGTTGTTGTCGCCAGGAACAATTAAGCGAGTATTATATTCTTTTACTGTTCGATATTCAATCAATGATGGGTCAAAGACAAGACACCAGTTTTCCATCGGTGTTCCTTGTCTGAATCCTTCATAGTGTGTCAATGCGAGTGTGAATCCCATAAAATCATATGTGCTCAAATCAAAGCCAATTTTGTCTTTGAGATTTAAGTTTGTAGTTCGTCTGTAATTAGCAAATGATTGATTGAATTTCATCAAAAATCGTCCACCACACAAAGCGACCTTTTGAGTTCCACCTGGATTATAACGGAAAGCCTGCTCGTAAATAAACCATTGTATTAATCGCTCAAATTCCTCTCCTGCAGGAATATTGGGGTCGTAATAAGAAACGTTTGTTCTAATATTGTCTATTATTCCTCCAAGGTAATATTTAGGACGAGAATTAATTGTTAAATCAACTGCTCGCTTTCCAAAAACAAGTGTTCTTTCGATTTCACGCTTAAATTCTTCAATAGCTCTTTTTTGCTGGAAATTCCAATCAGGAACTTTAAACTTAGTTGTGATTAAATTTTTCTGGTCTTCGGTCATTTGTATCGTTGCTTCTTTATGCTCCACAAAGTTGCAATCCCAAATAAAATCTCTTTGTTTGGGTACGGCTTCTATATCTTGCGATTCGAATATGGTTCGTCCCATATAGATAATCCAGCTATTGTTAAATGGTTGTATTGGGAAGGGTTCAACATTCCTTACTAGTATTGTTCCAGGCGGCGTTGTGGAAACCTGTGTTCCTCCAGGGCCACCAATCAAAGCATTGTCAAAGGTAAAGAAATCATTTGGACCCAGCCCAATACGCATAGAAGCCACAGGGTTAGCCCATACTTCTAAAGTTTGTCCCGTAGCTTCAACATAAATCTTATCTTGTGGTTGATAATACATAATATCTTTTGCGTCGGGGCGAGAAACTTGGTCAACTGTCAGCAAAGCAAAGCGAGAATATGCTGGGTTAACGCTGCTTCCTAGTAAAACGTTTGAGCAATAGTCTACGTCGTCGAAGAGATGTTCTTGAACTACCCAAATTTTTTTTGATTTTGGTGCGGGACCTTTGCTTATTTTGTCTATTATTGACAACAAAGGGGTTGCTTCAGGCGACAATGTTTTTATACTATAACTAATATCTTCATAAACAGCCCTTGGGTCTATTGTCGCCGTTGTTCGCATTCCTGGTCTGTTTAGATTTCGATATGGCATTTTCTACCTCCCTTTTTCCTCCCTTTTATCCAAATAGTTGTTTTTTGAGATTAATCCTGTCTTCTAATGTTTTAGGTTGTTTTACTTCCGACAGACCACTTGTGGGTTTTTTACCAACGGATTGAATTTTTTTGGGTAGTTTACTTATATTAGGTGCTGTTTTGGTTTTAGTTTTTTCCCTTTTAACCAATGATATCAATGCTTCTACCGCTGGTTTTGTTAGTTTTAGAAAACGCAAATCTGTATTCGGATAAATTTCTACTAAATAATTCCCTATTTTCTTTATATCTTCGTTAGATAATTCTGCAATTCCTTCTTTTGCTAAAACTTCTCTAAATAACTGATTATTATGCTCGCTAATTTCTTTAATCATTTTCTCTGTTTCAATTTGTGTGGCTTTTGCTTCTAAAGGTTTAATCCTTTTTTCGATTTCCGAAAGCAAGGTGTCTTTTAATTCTTCTTCATAACTTTCGTATGTCTTTTCTTCTTTGTTTTGTTCGGCTAATTTTGTCAATCCTTCTCTAATTTGTTCATCTGTAAATCCCTGTGCCTTGTAGTATAATATCTGCTGCAAAAGGTTGCTCTGTTTAACCGTTTCAATAATCGGATACACCGCTTGAACATATTCGTCATATTTTTTAATTTGTTCCTGTGCTTCATCATAAGCTTTTAATCGCTCGGTTAATTCGGAATATTTTAACTTATATTGCACTTCCTCCCCATTTTTTTCGTAAACTATGGGGATATCTGGGTCTTCCTCTTGCTCGATATCTTCATTTTCTTCTTCCTGCTCTTCGACTTCTTCTTCAGGAAGTTCTTCTGTACCTTCTTCATATTCTTCTGTTTCCTCGATTTCTTCATCGAGGTTTTCTTCTAATTCTTTTTCTTCCATATCATTCGACATATTACCTCCTTTTATAATGCAAATATATTAAAACAAAATAAAATATTATTCAATTTTTTCCTTACTTTTTTTATTTACAGACGGCAATCTTTCAGGAACTTGTAACTGCTGTTGTACTTGTTGTCTTATCATTTTTCTTTTAACAACATCTAAAGCCTGTTGTTTCAAGTTTTCTTCGTGTTTCTGTTTTTCTTTTGCTTCTGTATATTGCTGATAAAATTCAAGTTTGCTCAATATATCTTTCTTCACAGATTCGGGAATAGTGCTAAATTCGAGCAATGTGGGCACAACAACCTCAGGAGCTGTTGGAAATTGTTGAAACATATTTGCAAGTTGTTGGAAATATTTTTCGTTCATCGTTTCGCTTAAATTTGTTTCGGAAATAGTTATATCATATTGAAATTCTTTCAGTGTTTCATTACCCTTTGTATTCATAAATATAAACAAATCTCTTGCTTTATCTCCAAGAATTTCAATGATTTGGTCTATATTCATTATATTTTTGATATACCAAACAAGCTTCATACCCACATTTTTTCTCCATATCTTTAATTTATCAAAAAATATCAATCTTGCTATACCAGCTTGTGCCGCTCTTTCTTGGACAGCTTTACCACTTTCGCCAGCCTTTTCGGTATAACCTAGCAAATTGCGACCACCAGCATATTCCATTAATCTCTGTAAACCAAAGTTTACTTCATCAAAAAGCTGTGGCGGTACTGTACCAAACATCTTTTGGTCTATTGCTCTATGGTCTAAAACAGGAATAATAGGGGATGTCTTGCTCCATTCTCTTCGCAAATCTTCGAGACCAAATGACTTATCTAATTGAGAACGAATAACTGTAATTGCACCTTTTACGGATGTACCTAATTGATAATCAAGTTGACTAAATGCTCTGTTTATTAAATCTTGTGGAGATATAAATTGATTTACCAAAGACCAAAAATCACCTTGATGAAAATAGGAAAAGCAAGTATCATAGGGGAAGAATGGAGTTGCTAAATCGTTCCTTTCTAAAACGAGGTTTCCAACCATTATTGTTTGTCTATATATTCTATCTTCGGATTCCAAAATATAAACATTGGGGCTGCCGTCGTCGCCAAGTAACAAAATATTAGCATCTACATAACCATCTATCAATCCATTGTAATAATCTTCAGCGTCTTGTAAATTGTCAAAATCTCTTTTTTCATCTCTTATTCTATCAATTACACTATAAACAGGATTTAATTGCCAATCATAATATTCAATTACAGGAATTAATTTATATTTACTGTTTTCATAAGTATGTAAAAGTTGTCTTTCAAAGAATTCAAATTCATAAGGTATTGGTAAAGAATGGTCGTTTATATTTTCAATATCTTTTTCTGATAAATCAGGGAATATTTCTTTCACTTTAATAGCAGGCATAAACTGAACTCGTGCCATCCACCTAGCATCGCTCAAATCTATTTCAACGCTATTTAAATCCCAAAAGAATTGATATTGTGGATAATTCTTAATTTCAGGATATCCCCAGTTTATATCTTCTTGCTTCCAATGTATACCTGTTATTCCTACTCCTTTTATAATTGAATCGGTAAAGGTTGTAGTTTCTACGAAGTCAAAATTATTTATTTTCTCAATCCACTTTATTACATTATTTAACAATTCGGCTAACTTTTCGTCCTCTTTGTTTTTTGCCAAAATGTTAATTTCTAATCTTGTTTCTGTTTGAGTGCCTATTAAATGGTCAACTTTGTTGAATATTTCATTAAAAACATATGCTCTCCTAAACTGTTCTCTGTGTTTCCGTAATTCTTCATCTGTCCATTGTTTTCCTTTGTAGTATCGTAAATTTCTTTCGCCTTCTTCAAATTTTTCATAAAAGAATGGAAAAACAGCTTGAATATTTTGGATAATTTCATTTTTTATTTCTTCTTTTTCCTCGTCATTAATTTCAATTAAATCAGGGCTTTTAACTATTTTTTTCATATTTCACCTAATATAAAGCCTTGTCATAAAAAATATCTAACTTTTCATATTCTTCGTCTCTTCGAAAGACATTTAGTACTTCCAAATCATCGTCGGTTTCTAGATTCAATTCTTTGTTTTCCGTATAATCCTCAACTGGATATGTGAATCCTGAAACCAAAACATATCTTAAAGCGTCACAAGCGTCATCTGGTCCATTTGTATCCAAATCATCTTTTTTACCACCAACTAATGAATATTTTTGTTGAGGTAAAGTTCTTATTAAATATTGGCAATTTCTAAAGATTTTTAATTTTGGTGGTCTATTTTCATCCCAATCTAACCATTGTTTAACAATTCTCCATCCCAATATTCGGTCATTCACCGCAGGGAATAGTGGTTTATCCATTCTCAAGAAAATAAACGCTTCACTTTCAGCCAAGCTTTCTTGTGGTTTGGTTTTATAAAACATTGAAGGGTCTGCCCAAGTTTGAACAAATCCATCATCTTTTTCTAATTCTTTAATTGCATATGCATATTGTGTTGTAGAACCAACTCCAACGTATTCTCTATAAACAAACAACTCTTGCGTATCGGGATTTTGTGCAACCCACAAACATACAGTTGGATGTTTATTACTCCATCCTATATCCAAACCTGCTTTTCTTATCCAATGTTTTGGAATTTCAAAAGGTTCTATAACGTGAACATCGGGATTAAACATTTCAAAAAATTGTCCTTCACCCACACCCCATTTTCCTTCAAGATAAGCTTCTTGCAAATATTTCGGCAAACTTTTTAGACGGGCAATATATTCTTCACCAACATATGGATTATCATATACATTTGCTGGAATAAACACCATCATATCTTTCATTGCCCGTTCTTGTTCGGTCCAAACGCTTTCATCGGGATTTACAAATCTTGTTTGGAAATAATAATCGCTTCTACCCAATGGATTACCTGTCATTAGAAGTGTAGGAACAAATTCTTTGTTTTTACTACTACGCAACGAGGTTTGGATTTTATTAATCAAATCAACGTCAAAGTTAGGTGCTTCATCTATAACAATTAACTGATATTCAATACCTTGAATTTTCTTAAAATCTTTTGGATGTCCGATGGAACGAAAATGGATTTGAGAACCGTTTTTAAAATAAATTATTTTCTTTCTTTCGTTATATCTATAACCAAAAATTTTTTCTGGATAAGTTTTAAAGACACGGTCAATTATTTCAGATTCCAATTCGGGATATGTTTCTCGGATTATTGCTGTTTTAAGGTTTTTAAACTGGAGGCAAGATAAAACACAAACAAATATAGCAAGGTCAGTTTTTCCACCGCCTTTTGCTCCACCATAAAAGATATTATAGCCCTTTCCAATATATTGGAGAACTTGTCTTTGTTTAGGTGTTGGGTTAAAGAAGTCTGTTATATTAGGCATTTTTTGACTCCTCCCTATTCCCCAACAAAAATTCTGGTGGAACTTCTAAAATTTCTTTTGCTTTCTTTTGTTCCAATTCAAATTTAGCCTCATCTAATAAGGATTTTTTCATTCTCAAAAGTGTTTGAATTGCTTTTATTTTTGTTTCAAACAGTAAGTGCTCTTGTCCTTCTTGTTCATATCTACTTTCATCTTTTTCTATTATTTTAGCCAATTTATATAGGCTTGCACCCAACAAAATGTTTAATGCATCGTTAAAATCTTTTGGGTCAATAACCTTACCGAGTTGTTCTTTCAAACTCAAATTAAGACTTTGATTATTTTGTCCTATTTTTTTTATATTTTTGTTTGCCATTTTTTTTAGAAAAATATGATTGAAAAAATCAAAAAAATAATTTTAGAAAAAATAATTGATTTATTTTTAGAAATTGAATCTCTTAAAAATGCAAATTTAGAAGAAATTAAACGAAGTCGTTTAAAGAGTTTACGACAGTATATTCGCAAAATTACTAGACTTTTAACCTTTTTAGACAATTTTATAACAGACCGACTAGGGGAAGACAAAAGATTTATAAGAATTCCGCTTGAAGGCAACGAAGAAAAGTATCTAATTAAGCCCTTTAAGCTCAAAGATTTCTCTTGTCCTCCATATCCTTTTGTTAGGATGAACAAGGTTTTTCTCGAAGCATTATCGTGGTTAAACCAAGTGTGCGAGGAAGCTGGATATAAAATTAAGATAGTAAGAGGTTTTGTGCCATATATAAGAACTGGCAGATTTTCGTGGGAATTCAGACTAATGAGCCAGCACGAAAAAGGCAAAGCAGTCGATATAATATTTGAGGGATATGACAATCGCCAAACGTTTAAACTATTACAAGAAATATTCGAAAAATTAGAAGAGAAACCATTCTCTTTGGGATTTTGGGAAAACGAAAACTGTGTCCACGTAGGATTTGTTCCCTTCCCTGTAAAGAAAAGATTTTTCCCTGCGTCTTCGTATAGAGTATATCCTTGCACTTCTAATCCCAATCTACCGTTCCAATTAGAATAGCTGTATCAGATGTTGGTTCGTAAAGAGTTTCGAAAGTTGTTTTATCCATAGTTTTAAAAGTATTATCAGCAAGCATTATAATATAGTCAGTAGAAGCAAGGTTTCCAAGTTCGCCCCAATCCGATATATTCCCTGCTTGAAATGCTGACACAATTGTAGGCTTTTTGATATACTTAGCCATATTCCCTCCTTTATTTATCCCCTTCAAATTTACTAAAAATCAAATATATAATTATCAAACTAAATTTAGTAATAAATCTTTCTATATATTCTGGGGGGTCGGTAGGGTTAAATGCTTTCATTGAGTTGATTTGGTATTTATGCAATGCTCGTGTTCCATCAGATTGATTAAAGCCAACTCGAGGGTCTAATATTTCTCTATTTATAAATTCTCTTATCATTAATCCAAGAACTAAATTAATCTTTTCTACTAATTTGTCAACAACTATTTCAAATTTGTGTTTTTCTTTTTCGTTTTTTAAAATTTTAAATTCGTCGGAAGAAAAATCTACTTGTTCATATATTTGCCTTATTTCTTTTATAAGATTATCTGTTTCAAATTTTTCCATTGACTACCTCCGCTTTTAAGGTTTTGTAATAATTTATAATGTTTTTAATATCATCTGGTATTAGTTCTTTTTTATTTTTTTTGTTTTCTTTCTTTTCTAAATTCTTAACAATAAGTATTTGCATTTCTTTTTCATCTAATGTAAATATTCTTTTACTTTTACCTTTAAAGAATAGAATTTTGAAATTAGCAAAAATTCTGTCCCAAATTTTTGCACCGTAAGTTTCAAGAATTTGAGATGGAGTTGCGTTTGAAAGAATCAGAAAGCCTGTTGGATTTTCCCAAATTCGTCTTTCCAAAATTTCGTGCATAACCCCTATCTCAAATTCAGTTCCTTTCTCAATACCAAAATCATCCCAAATAAGTATTGGTTCATAAATTGCATTTTCTATAAGTCGATTTTGCTCTTTGGAGTCAACTGCACGAATTTCCCTAAAGAATTGCGAAATTAAAAAATACAAGCCGCCATATGTTTGCTGTATTGCACGAGCATAATGTGTTTTTCCAGCTCCTGGCGAGCTGATTAAAAGCAGGTTAATACTTTGCGGGAAGTCTTCAACCTGCTTTATAAAGCTTTCTGAAAAATCTGATAATTTTGCCTCTTTAAACACTTCCACTACTCCCAAAAAATTGTCTTTCTTTTTCTCGTAAATCTTCTAAAATTGGTTTAATATCTTCATAATACTGGTCAATCCAGGCTGATTCCGTTCTTTCTAACATCTTGTTCCTAAATTGTCGTTTACTCGGCGTTGCAGCTTTATTGCTATAAGAAAATAAACCTTGTTGTTCTTTAGGAGGGAAAAATCCAAGCCAACAATTCGATATAGACTGCTCGATTATTTGAATTATATCATATCCTTGATTTCTAAATTTTTCTAAATTTTTAATTGCAAGCTGTTGTCCATACTCGGTTAACGGCTTCTTTATCATTTTTCTCATATTGAGATATTCATTCCATAAATCCAAAGGCAACCAGTCTGGTAAAATTAAATTCGCCTTTTTTATTTTTTTGTCTTTCGCTTTAGTACTTATACGTTCTTGTAGTACTTCTTTAGTATCTAAGTCATTATTAACGTCAGTAGTACATATACGTTCTTGAAGTTCTTCTTTAGCATCTACGTTATTATTAACGTTGTTGGTATTATTATATATATTATTATATAATATAATACGTTCTTCTTTTTTTTCTTTTTCTTTTTGTATTACTTTTTCTTTTTCTTTTTTTTCTTCTAGATTTTTAACATTCTTGCCCAAAAATTGAGACAAATCTAACTCACTTTCTCCTTCAGCAATGACAAACTCGTTCCTAACTCCTTGATTTTCAACACAGATAGAAAAACGGTAGCAAAATTTTACTCTATTTTGTGCAATAGGAATAAATTGAGACTCAGTCTCAAATTGGGTAGCATTATCTTTTACAGTGGTATTATTTTGAGACTCAGTCTCAATTTGTTTCTCACTTTCTTTTTCTAAATTACCAAATTCTGGTTTTGTTTCTTCCATAACCACCTCCATTTCTTTTCTTTCTTCTAAAAAATTATTGGATTGAAATAATAAGTGGTTGCTCGGGAAATTTGATATGTCCGTGCTTGAACTGCCACTCTGCAAGCTCTCTGACGTGCTTTGGTTTTTTTTTATAATATCGCTAAATCCATTGATTTTAACAGACTTTAAATGTCTTTTATGTGTTTCTGTTACCGAAATTGCATTAATTTCTTTTAAAAACGCTAGTTGCCTATAAAAAGTTTTTTTGTTAATCTCAAGTATTTGCGGCAATATCCTGAAATTTAAGGCCTTACCTTCGTATTCGTTAAATAAATCCAACATCTTCAATATTTTAGTAAGCCTTACGTTGTAATTTACTGCCTCAAATATGAAAGTTGGATAATTCATAAAACCTCCATTTATTTTACAAAATTCTTTCAAATTTTATTTCTACATCTCTGCCACCATCGATATAGTAGAAAATCATCTTTACACATCCTATCGCTGGTGGTGGAAACATCTTTCGGTTTGCATAACCTATCTTCTTGGTATGTTGTAAATATGTTGGTAAGTGTAAATGATATATAGGCTTTATTCTCCTAACTCCTCTCGAAGTAATTCCCATCGTCCATTGTTCATAATACCAATTTAAATGGGTATGCCCAGTTATAATGACATCTACATTTCTTATGTAAATATCCATTCTTTTATGGTTTAATACTCCCATTGTCATTGGTGCATTACTTCCTATGCCGTGACCATAATATAACGATTTTACGATTCTTCCCATCGAACTATCACCTCGGTTTGGCATATTAAACAAAAGAAAACCTTCATATCCTCCAAGTGTAAAATTTAATCTTTTTTGTAATTCCAACAAAACATCAACCTCATACTTTTGTCTAATACCCAATTCGTGATTACCATATGCTACAAAAATAATATTTTCTTTATATGGTGACAATACTTCTTCAATAAAATCAACTGCTCTATTATAATATGCAGAAGATTTTAAATCGGGAATTAAATCATCCTTACTATGTCTTTTGTCATTTTTCCCCTGCATTATATCGAATAAATCCCCAAATATTAAAATCTTTGCATTTTCATCTACCGCCATCTCTAAGTGCGATTTGAATTTGTTTAGATTACAATGTGGCGAATCAATGTGTATATCGCTCATTAAATAGAATTTATAAATATTCTCTTTGGGCAAAACAAATTTAACGTCCCCCCAATCGTTGATAATTTTTGCCTCCATATTCCTCCATTAAAATCCATATACAAGCATAATCGCATCTCTTACATCTTGATTGATGCGTTGAGATATGCCTGTTATTTTAATGAATTCTTCTTTCTTGATTTTACTCTTCTTTGGCCTTACTAATTCGTATTTTACATCGTTTCTCTTTAAATATTCCTCAATTAACAAACCAATGGTATGATTCTGTCCTACTCTGTAAGCTATCTTTTCGCTCCTTGTTCCAAGCTCTTGTAAATGCCAATTGCTTTTTTTGTTTAACCACCCAGCCTCTACAATATATTTATATCCATCGTTATGCTTGCTGATAAATTCTATTAAATCCCAAAAACCCTTCGTCCCGTAATCCTCTAATATTCTCCTTTCTTTATCCCAAACCGCAAATCCGCATTTTAATAAATCAGGGTCTATCCCAACTAACTTCATAATCCCACCTTATCTTTATAAAAGGAAGAAGAAAAAAACAGGAAAAACCCGATGAACCAGCAAATCCATCGATTAGCAAATAAATATCGCTGTATTTTGCCCTTTTGTAATATTCATCCCCTACTAATAGCCACCCTTCTTCTTCTACCTTGTCCTTAAAATATTCTATAAATGCATTGTTGTTTTGATATGCTAAATACGGATTTGGTAAAACATATTCTATTGAAATTTCGGTTACGTTCGAAGCTAAATCAAATTCAATCCATTGTATTGGTTTCCTTGTGTTTTTCTTAGTCTTAAGATATATATACGGTTGCGATTTGTGCACTTCTAAATATTTTAACTTACTCTTAAAATATTCAAACGAACTTCTTAAATCCACAATGTTGTCAATTGTTTTTAACAATCTGTTTAAAAAGTTAAAAAAAGATTCGGCTCTTTGGGTGGCAACTTGTGCCCGCCTGACAAACTTTTCATCTTCTACTAACATTGGACAAGTTAATGCATAGGCAACTTGTTGATTTATATACCACCTTTGAGCTTTGGAATACATTGCTAATTTAAGTATATTTTATACAACTGATTGATTTTATCAATTTCCAAATTTTCACCAAATTCCAGTTGTAAAAAATTGAAGTTTAATCTTAAATCAGCATCGTATACATTTGTTATATATTCTTCTAATAATGCTAATAACATTTCACCAATTATAACTCTTTCTAACGGATTTACTTTCTCTTGATTTTTTTTGTCGCTAAAATCTTGAAGTGCATTGCTTACTTTTATTAAGCTTTCGTTTATAATTCTACCTTGTTTGCTTAATCCATCAATTTTTTTAATCCTCTTCATTTTTCTCTCCTGTTTATCCTTCTTTTTCTTCATCGGTTTGAAACATCTTTTTTATTAATTCAATTTTTAACTCCGCCCTTCTCGACATTTCTGGATTCTTGAGCTTTAATTCTAATGCCTTTTGATATGCCATAAGTGCAGCAAAATAATCTTTTAGAAAAGTATACATTTCGCCAAGATGGAACCAAAGATATCCATCTTCTTGCTTGTTGTTCGCTAATTCTTCTTTTAATAAAGTGATATTCCTCTTTACTTTTTCTTCCATTTCTTTCACCGATATATCATAACCAAGATGAATAATTCTTGCCGAAGTAATATATCCTAAATCATTGTCTGGAAAATTCTGGATTATTTGTTCGTGTATTCTGTTCTTATATCGTATACTTGCATTTTTCTTTTTGAATATTCTGAATATCAAATTCCTTTCGTAAACAATCCTACCGTTGTTTTGTATGTGCGGACTTTCTACCATAATCCTATAACCGCTGTATATGTCACTCAAAGGAAATATATCACCCTCTAATCTTTCATCAGCATCGATTTGCAATATCCATTCCCCTATCGGTATCTTCTCTAAAACAAGATTTCGCATTAACGCAAAACTTTTAATGTTAGACGGTATATCTATAATGTTGATTGGGATATCTTTACTGTATTTGCTTACTAATTCTTTTAATTTCTCTTTATCTTGACTCATATCTCCAAGATAGATTTCTTTTATTTTGTCTTTTAAACTTTTTATACAACCATCTAAATAATCAAATTGGTCTTTGTGATTTATTAATGCAACTATATCAGCTCGCATTTCCTTTTTCATTCCAACTATTTCTTTTATCTTTTGCATTATTCTGTAATTTCTTTCTTGTGTTTCTGACATTGACATACTTTCTTTTCCTCCTGTGACCCTTGGGCTAAATATTCCTTTACACCTAATTGCTTTAAATATTCAAATATACTTAAAATTGTTGGAATATCATTGACTTCAATGGCATCTCGAAGAACCTTTATCAATGATAAATTTTTATTTTGTTGCATTTAGCCTCCTTTTAACACCTCAAATTTAAAAAAATATATTGTATTAATAAATGAATTTTTGTTTTATCACTCAAAAAGTTATTCAACCATATTTTTATATTCTATATCTCCAATATAAGCCTTTGCTGACGGATCTATGTATCTCTGTATATTACAAATAAGACGATTAATTGTGTTCTCACAGGTACCTTCAGGAAAAATCGCCACTAAATGTTTATCTGTTATCTCCATATAAATTGGTTTCCATAAGTGTTTATCAACTCCGTAAATATGAACTTTGGTTGGTCCTAAAAATATCGGATTACCCCATAATTCAAAACGATTGTCCCCACAACCAAAAATTGATTTAATCCAATAATCAAAAATTTCTTTACTCAATGGCTCACCAAATTTTATTGTTACGGGAGATCCAATTAATTTTTGAAATTGTCCAGGTAATGTTACTTTTTCTTTATCCATTTTAACTCCTTATGTTTGTTAACATTTACAATCCCTCTATTCTATCTAAAACAGCATTTAATCTTTTTTGTGCAATTTCTACATATTCTTTTTCTTTTTCAATTCCAACAAATGATATGCCCAGTTCTTTACACGCTATTAGAGTTGAACCACTGCCCGCAAATGGGTCCAAAACTATCCCACCAGGCGGGGTAAACATTTTAACTAAATATTTCATTAATGCAACTGGCTTAACTGTTGGATGTAAATTTTTTCTCTTTGTCCCATCCCCTAATCCCATTTCTCTTTCTTGTACACTAGCTTTGGCACAATAGAAAAAACGGGATGCACCACCTTTGTCCCCATAAGTTTCTAAAAGATATTGATTATCAAATTTACCATAAATGCCACTTGGACTTTGATATTCGCCTTTTGTTTTTTCTCTTTTGTGTAATAAAGGTGACATATACCCGCTTTCAAGCTCCCCCGTTTGCTTGTCTAATAAATAACAAGGACATTCAGGATTGGTATGCTTACCATCTACAATTTCATCACATATACATTCTAAAATAACATTGGCAGGATATCGACCTTTGTCGTTTTCGTAATATTGATTATTTAAACTTTTAATTATTATACTGCTTTTTGGTTTATTATCTTTAAATTTTCTAATAATTACTTCATTTATTGGAATTCTTCCTGCTTCTATATTGATTCCGCCAGTTCCATATTTAAGAATGTTTTTTACCAGATTTTCTTCTGATATTGGCTTTCTTGCTACAACAATCGGTTCAAAAGCTGGCTTCAAAGCTGTATTCCAACCTAACCAACGCAATGCATCTTCGTCTGTTATTTCATAAACATCTTGATTTTGATTAGTGTATTCTTTTTTTCTATATCCTAATTCAAAATTTCTTTTAATATAGCCCAATGGGTTTAACCCTCCATCACCCGTGCCTGTTGCGGTTGCTTTGCCAGTTTGTTTATAATTTTGTATTGCTTTTGCAATATTTAACCCTTTTGGGAAGCCTGAGCCATATAACCACATTATTGTGTCTTTTATTTCAAATCCCGCATCTTCTATCCCACAATACATTCGGTGAAATGTTCTTGAACCGCCAAAGGCAAGAAGATATCCTCCTGGTTTTAATATCCTGATTGCTACCTTAGCCCATTCGAATGTAAATTCCTGATAAGCCTTTAATTCGCTTTTGTTAAATGCCATCCCACTACCAAGCCAGGTTATTAGTTGATTGGAAGTCTTTTGACGTAATTTAAAACTATCCCATTCTTTGTCCATAAATTTTAAACCATACGGTGGGTCTGTTATAATAACAGAAAAACTGTTTTCTGGAAACTGCTCCATTACTTCTATACAATCACCCTCTATTATTCTATTCTTTACCTCGCTGATTTCCATCTATTCTTTCTGTTTATAAAAAAAACTGAAGCCAGTAAATTTACCTACCCCCTCTTTCCAGTCTTTGAACAGTTTTTTGAAAAATTCCTCCTTGCTTATGTCTTTTATCTCCTCACTGTACTTCCCCCCAATATTAACTAGCTTCCAAGGATTGGTGCCTGCTATTTCATATTTGTTGCCAAACCTGTCCTTGAATTTGCTGCCCTTCTCAAATTCTATTGTCCATTCTATGTTGCCTTCAACTATCTTTATCTTCATTTTTTCTTCAAAATTAATATGTCTGGTGCTGGCATTACCCAGGTTTTCTTCCCTATAAATGCACCTATTTCTTCACAAAATTTACGTGCTATCCACTTGTATATAAATACAGGAAGTATCTGTAATATTTTGGATAACATTTTTACCCCCCATTTTTATCCGCTACTATTGCTACACCATTCTTTATCTTTAATACCTTGCCCGTTGCTTTTTCCCTCACAAGTGCATCAAATGTAATTAAACTTATTTCTTCATCTATTAACTCAACCTTTACTTGCCCCTTTATCCCCTCAAAATCTACTTTAAAATTTTCATTGCCTTCTATGGAAAATAAACAAACCGCATAATTCCCCTTCTCTTTACACGCCCTGTTTACATCTAATACCTTGAAATTGTTCGTTATTTTGGCTTTGTCCTTTACTATTAATACAATGTTTAATGAAAATTTGAATTCCTCTAAATCATATAACGAACTTACTTTTATTAAATGCCAAGTGTCTAATCTCGCACTGCTTATCTCACACTCCGCTACATAGTCTAAATTTAACTCACCCATTACCTTAGCCTTTATTACTCCATTGCCAATCTCCTTCTCGTCTTCTATTTGGCTAAAACCAGTTATTAGTAAAAATGCTATTATGCCGATTAATTTTGCTTTTGTTAACATAGTTCCCTCCCAATTTAAAATTAATAATTTTGATTTAATAAAAAACCAAGTTCTTGTCTAAACCTTTCTTTTGTCTCGTCTAAATATGTTTTGTTGATATCTATCCCTATATACCTCATACCTAATCCCATCGCTACTACTCCAGTCGTCCCACTGCCATTAAACATATCTAAAACAATACCCCCCTCAGGACAACCCGCTTTTATACACATTTCACATAATTTGGGGGGAAAATAAGCTAAATGCTGCGTCGATACCTTATTTGTTGCTATTGTCCATAAATCACCTGGATTTTTTGTGTCTTTTATGCCTTCTTTGTTTGCTAATATTATTGCCTCTCCAACCTTTGTGTTTTTGGGAAATTTGGTGCCAGAAAATGACCTAAATTTTGTTATTGGACTTTTTCTTCTTAGAAGCGAACTTTCTTTCAGAGGCACCCTTACCTTGTCAAGATTAAAATAATATTTCTTTCTCTTTGTGAAAAAGAAAATAAATTCATATGTTTGACTAAACCTGTCAATAGCCGATTCTGGTGTAGCGTTGGGCTTATACCATATTATCTTGTTCCTTAATATCCATCCCTCACCTTTTAACCTTAATGCTAACCGCTCTGGTACCATTAATAATTCCTTATTGTCATATTTGTCCCCTATGTTTATAAACATCGTCCCACTCTCTTTTAATACCCTCTTTGCCTCGTTAAATACATTTGCTAATTTTTCTATATACTCGTCAACCGTCTTCTCTAACCCTATCTGCCCCTCTATACCATAATCCCTTAATCTGTAATATGGTGGAGACGTTACTATGCAATCTACACTCTCCTCGTCTATTTGCTTCATCTCCTCCAAAGCATCCCCTAAATATAACTTGTATAACTCCCCCTCACTGTATATCATACCTATATCATCGCTTTTAATAATAAATAAAATATAAATCCACTAATCGCTATTACACTAATTGTAGTTATTGTCCCTATCACTATCCCTCTCTTGCTTATTGTGTTTGCCTCCTTTAACAATACTTCCTTGAATTCTTCTTTTATCCTTTGCCTGTCATCCTCCCACATTGGTCCATTATACTCGTATACATTGCCCCTTAATTCCCAATAATCCTTGACTCCATCAAATTTCTTCATATTTAACCCCCTTGATTAAAATACAAAATTAATATATAAAAACTACTTTTCCACTTTCCCTAGTTTGTAACCTGACTTGAAATGATTGTTTTTTTCTGCCTCCCTAATCCCTACTTTCCAGACTTGTATTTTTTGAGTGTGTTGCAGAAAGGTATCCCCCCCACCCCCAGCCCACAAATTTTTTTCGGGGGGCGTGGGTTTGAAATTGCAATTTTCGTAACAAAAATTGAAATTAAATCGAAA